>Ga0315283_10002202_pt1 | contig 16185 bp, 17 predicted proteins | sample YL17G09_0_MG_FD_204541 | JGI IMG/M metagenome (GOLD analysis project Ga0315283, IMG submission 204541) | Sediment microbial communities from Yellowstone Lake, YNP, Wyoming, USA - YL17G09_0 | ecosystem: Environmental > Aquatic > Freshwater > Lake > Sediment | place: USA: Wyoming | collected... | reverse complement strand
TCTGTGCATTACGACTTGACCCAATGCTCGAGTCTGCAACCCCACTAACCACTCCCCACTTCCTACTGACCAAGGTGTGCCGACTCCCCACTTACCAGAGAACTAACCGCGTACCGACCGGACATTGAACACTTCGAACAGGATTTGAGAACGAGGAGGATAAAACCATGAACGATAATATTGGGCACTGCCCGCTATGCGGTGGCGAAAAGCAGCCCGGCACCACGACGTTTGCCGTTGATCTGAAATTCGGTGTCGTGGTGGGCAGGGAGGTTCCTGCGTTCGTCTGTACGAAGTGCGGCGATGCGTGGATCGACGACCCGGTGGCGGCGAAGCTGGAAGGTGTCGTAGCCGAGGCGCGCCGCAAGCACACCATGGTGGAGATCACGCAGTGGAAACAGGTGGCGGCGTGATGTCTGTCCACGCTACGCACCAAGACCCTATGCAGGCACACGTTCCGGGACGGGGATTTCTCCCGGCCGCCGAAATGGTAAAGCGGCAAGCATCAGGTCAAAACTCATGCCAGACCCCATTTTATGCTGTTCCGACAGGGCACCCCGCCAAGTGGAGCCCTCTACATGTTGTATTTAGCACGGCGAATCTAGCGAATAAGAGGAGCCGGCTGGAAGAAAATTCCCCGAGTTGGTATGTCGGCGGCAGGCCGAGGACGCGTTGTACTGTGCCCCACCAACAGCCTGTTGAGCTAACGATAGAGAGGGATAGGGGAAAAATCTGCAAAAAAGTAACTTGCCACCCTCGCGTTAATTAAACCGGGTCTCCGCGCCAGTAATCGGTGTAAGAGAATGCACCTGGTCAAGCTTAAAGGTTTGGACAGATGATTTTTAGTTCCCCGGCGTTCATTCTGCTATTTCTACCGATAGCGTTCCTTGGGTACTTCTCCCTGAATCGAATTCGGCTTGTCCTTGCAAGCAAGGCTTGGTTGGTGGCTGCAAGCCTTTTCTTCTACGCCTACTGGAACGTTGCTTACCTACCACTGCTATTAGGCTCAATATTTTTTAACTTCGCTGTTGGCACCAGCCTTTCTCCCTATCGGAAGTCGGAATACTTGCGGGTTTCACGCCGTTTTGTTTTGGCCGGTAGTATCACTGCAAACCTTGCCTTGCTTGGATTTTTCAAGTACGCCAACTTCTTAGTAGACAATATTAATTTTGCTTTTAATGCCAGCTATGTTTTGCCTCAGATCCTCCTGCCATTGGGCATCAGTTTCTTCACATTCACGCAGATCGCCTACCTGGTAGACAGTTATCGGGGGGAAGCCAAGGAATACGATTTCCTCAACTACGCGCTATTTGTGACATTTTTCCCTCACTTGATAGCAGGCCCAATTCTGCATCACCGTGAGATGATGCCTCAGTTCGAATCGCGCTGGAACTTGGCAGTGCGCTATCGGAATATCGTCCTTGGCTTGTTCATTTTTAGCATTGGTTTGTTCAAGAAGGTGGTCATTGCAGATACCTTTGCGATCTGGGCAAATGCCGGGTACGATGGAAAAATAACCCTCGATTTCTTCCGCGCTTGGGGGACTAGCCTCTCGTACACCTTTCAGCTCTATTTCGATTTCAGCGGCTACTGTGATATGGCGATCGGTGCGGCACTTTTGTTCAACATCTGGTTGCCCATCAATTTCAACTCTCCCTACAAGGCATTGGATATACAGGATTTCTGGCAAAGATGGCACATGACGCTCAGTCGCTATCTGCGCGACTACCTCTACATTCCCTTGGGTGGTAATCGTTGCTCTACGGTGCGCGCTTACTTCAACCTTATGGCGACCTTTGTGTTGGGTGGGCTCTGGCACGGCGCAAGCTGGATGTTCGTCATATGGGGTGCATTGCACGGTGCTGCGCTTGTTGGTCATCGGGCATGGAGTGGGCTAGGCTTGCGCATGCCCAAAGCCGTGGCATGGCTGCTGACGTTTAGCTTCGTCAACATCGCCTGGGTATTCTTTCGAGCCAAGACTCTCGATGAGGCACTAAGGGTCTTACGCGGGATGGCCGATATTGACTCACTGCTTTATTTCCCGGTAGTGGCCATACCGACCAACGATCTAGCGTGGGGTGGGTGGTTTTCGGATTACCTCTTACGCTGGCTGCCCGCTGGCCTAGCCGCGAACCTCCTTTGTTTCGGCGCGCTCGCGCTCGCGTTAGGAATTATCAGCCAAAATAATTCCTTCGAATTGATGACAAGCGGTCATGGCATGGCAAAACTATCTGGAGCACTTCTTCTGTTTTGCATCGCGATGTATTTCATGATGGTAACAAAGAGCTCGGTATTCCTTTACTTCAATTTCTAAGCGGCAAGGCCATGAAAAAAAAGGCTCTCATGTTTGTTTCTGTAGCCTTACTTGCGTTGATGCTTGTTCCTGTTATCAATCTTATCGGAAGGGGAACTGCACATAAGAAGGAGGGGGGGAAATGGTGGAGCAGGTCTGTGCTTTACAACCTAGACTTTGCATGGTCCTTCACGAGCCGTATTTTTTATCCGCTTGGCATCTCCACTAATCCGAATCAGGTGATCATTGGGAAAGACGACTGGCTCTATCTTGGGGACCAGTACGAACAAAGGATCACCGTCACGCGTCGTGGCGCAACTGATGAGACCACGAAGGCCGCGCGGAAAATCGGGCTTGCGACGAAATCGTGGCAGCAGTGGTTAAAGCGCAAAGGTGTTCGCCTATATCGAGTAATGCTGGGCCCAGACAAGAGTACAATCTATCCGGAGTTTCTCCCTGACTGGGCGCAGCCTGCTGCTGACTCTGCAACTAATACGTTATTGGCTACAGTTAGCCAGGGACTCTATGTTGACACCAGCACAGCCTTAAAAGCGGCAAAGTCTCAATTTTCAGAGCCGCTCTACTACAAAACAGACACTCATTGGAATAGCCTCGGGGCTTGGGTGGCTTTTCGTGCTTTCGCAATGGAGGTTGCTCGCACCGAGACGGGGTTGCGCTGGTTTTCTGAACAGCAAGTACGTGTTTCGAAAGTCATCGAAATCCACGGGGGTGACCTAGGGATGTTCCTTAGGATGCCTGAAATGTTGCGGGATAACGAAGTGGCCATTGAGATTGACAGTGAGAGCCCTATTGAAACCGAGCAGTACGATTTTGAAACAGGGCATCTCACGGTATCTGGTGGCAATCCTAAAATTGGTGCTCCAGAGCGTCCATTACTTGTTAAATCGAAACATGCCTTGAATCAAAATAGAGTCTTGTGGCTCCGTGATTCTTTTGGCACGGCACTGGCTCCCTTTATGGCTGCCACTTTTACCGAAACCCTACAATTACACTTCGGTACGACGGACCCTGCTCTATTTGCCCGACTGGTCGAAACCTACAAGCCAGATTATGTTTTCATAACAGTGGTCGAACGAGATGCCCATAGCAAGTGGTTCGAAAATCTTCCATGATTCATATCCGTAACATCCGTTCTGGAAAACCGAAATGTTTCATCTCACTAGGCCACGGATCTCCATCTGGGATCAACGACATGACCAAGGTTGAGGGGAGTGAAGCATACCGGATCTCAGGTTCTGATCCATTTGTCATGTTTACACTGACAAACCATGTTCGGACGCTGGATGCGTCGCAATTAGTTTTTGAACTCAATTGTGGAGAGAAGAAAGAGCCGGTGCAAGTTCAGGTATTCTGGCATTCGGCTGGCACGGTTTTAAGTGAAGCCAATAGCGTACGCTTTGTGACCAACCCGGGAATTACGGCAATCGATTTATCACTGCTTTTTTCATGGGCTCACGCAGGAGCAGTTACAGCTGTTCGTGTTGATTTTGATTCACCCAGTGTCTGCCCTGTCCTAACCATTCAGTCAATCCCATTAGTTGACATTGCGAAGCGGTCTCCCGTGTAGCGCGTGTCCAATTTCCTTCACCATGACGTGGCTCGGGCGTTCAACTGAAAAAACGGCCTCCGTATTGGCCCCAGGATTCGCGATCGCGATGCCGTCCATTGAAAAGATACAGAATGATGTAGAGCATTCTATTCCTATTCGGTGGGGTATGGAGTCACCGCCAATCATTTATGCAAAGCCGTTTACTTTTGTTTACGGGTTGTACTCAAGGCATGGATATTTTTATCCGCCATATAACGTGATTCCCGATGTTAACTATGGTGAGCTTCTTCAAAATGTCCTGTAATTCACCTACAAGGCGCCGCACGTGGAGTGCCACGGCTGGCCGCTCGTGTCTTGCTCTGCACCTTTTGGGAATCGGTGATGTTAGTCGTTCGATACCGAGGTGGGCTACGTGCACACGGCGGGCGGATACGAAGTGGACTTCCTCGCCCGCTACCCTGCAGGCAAGGACAAACTCACCCAGGTATGTGCCAGTCTCAATGACCCCGCCACCCGCGAGCGCGGAACATGGGCGCTGCTGAAGGCTGCCCGGCAATATCCCCAGGCCAGCCTGCATCTTATCAGCCTCGACATTCCGGCAGCCTTCGACATACCCAGGGAAATTACCGTACACGCGGCGTGGGATTGGTTGCTGCAGGGGAATGTGCGTGCTTGAGACACTTCGTTCGATTCTGGAAAGAAATCTTGGCGACTTCCGGCGGTCCGTCGCGTGTCGCTCCTGTCGCAGCAACCTCGAACCTCGAACCATTTCCATGCACCGTCAACACGAGTCGAAGTCAATAGTCATGCCAGCCCCCATTGTGTAGACCCATGGCGCGTGCAGCGGCCAGCCTGCAACCAAGGGTGTGCACCTGTACACAACACAATTCAGGGAGCAAAGACGGCTTTCCACAGGGTCACCGCCGCATGCGTGCGCCGGGGTTGAATAAGAACCCCAACCCCGTTTCCCTCCTATTTGAAGAATGGGCATACGGGACCATGAAGCGAATCAAAATATATTGGAAACTCTCTACCCTGAATGATGTTGACTGCTGATTAGCGAAGAGATGATGGACAATCAGAGGCTGCTAGTTATCGAGGCAGGTAGGGCGGAACGCCATTACTGGAAAGACCTGTGGCGATACCACGAGCTGTTTTATTTCCTGGCCTGGCGGGATATTCTTGTCCGCTATAAACAAACAGTCATAGGTTTGGCGTGGGCACTAATCAGGCCGTTCCTGACGATGGTCGTATTTGTGGTAGTGTTCAGCAAACTGGCCAAATTGCCTTCCGAAGGCGTGCCCTATCCGATTCTGGTTTTCGCCGCACTCCTGCCATGGCAATTTTTCTCCAGTGCTTTTAGCAGTGCCGGCGATAGCCTGATCAGCAATGCCGGGATGATTTCGAAGGTGTACTTCCCGCGTTTGGTCATCCCAACCAGTGCGGTGATCGTGAGTTTTGTCGATTTTCTGATTTCGGGGATAATTCTGGTTGGTTTGATGCTCTGGTATGGCTTTGCGCCTGACTGGCGTATTATTACCTTGCCGTTTTTTATTTTCATCGCCTTTGCGGCTGCAATGGGCGCGGGTCTCTGGATTGCGGCGCTCAATGTCAAATACCGGGATATGCGCTACATCATTCCCTTTGTGGTGCAGTTCGGACTGTACGTTTCACCGGTCGGATTTAGCAGTGCTATCGTTCCTGAGCAATGGCGGTTGCTATATTCCCTCAATCCGATGGTGGGCGTGATCGACGGGTTTCGCTGGGCCATTCTGGGGGGCAATACCCAACTGTACTGGCCCGGCTTTTTGCTCTCCCTGTTTCTGGTTCTGGTGATACTGGTCACCGGGATAGTGTATTTCCGTAAAACGGAAAAAACTTTTGCGGACGTAATCTGATGTCGCCTGTCATTGCCGTCGAGAATCTTTCGAAGAAATACATCATCGGCCACCAAAAGCAGGAGCGCTATACCACTTTGCGCGACGTTCTGGCGAATGGCGCAAAGCGTTTTGCCCATAAACTGATCCATCCTTTTGCTGCTCCAGAAAACGATCCCACTCACGAAGAGTTTTGGGCACTCAAGGACATTAGCTTTGATATTCAGCAGGGTGACCGGGTGGGGATCATCGGACGCAACGGCGCAGGCAAATCGACTCTTCTGAAAATTCTGTCGCGCATTACTGAGCCAACAATCGGGAAAGTAAAAATCAAAGGCAGAGTTGCCAGCCTGCTGGAAGTAGGCACAGGCTTCCATCCCGAATTGACGGGGCGGGAGAATATCTTCCTGAATGGCGCCATCCTCGGCATGTCGAATGCCGAAATCAGAAAGAAGTTCGATGAGATGGTGGCGTTCGCCGAGGTAGAAAAGTTTCTCGATACTCCAGTGAAGCGCTATTCGAGTGGAATGTATGTGCGGTTGGCATTTGCCGTGGCGGCTCATCTCGAGCCGGAGGTATTAGTTGTCGACGAGGTGCTGGCTGTCGGCGATGCCGAGTTCCAAAAGAAATGCTTGGGTAAAATGAGCGAGGTCGGCAGTGAGGGAAGGACGGTGCTATTTGTAAGCCATAACATGAATGCAATCGAACAGCTTTGCAAAGCGGCTATGCTTCTTGATCGAGGGGAAATACGACATTTCTCCGCAGACGTGCGAGAGGTGGTCAAAGAATACTTATTCGGTACTCATGGGGGACGGACTGTCGGCCATTGGTTAAATAGCGGGGGCGAATTTTCCAATCCTTGGTTCAAGCCACTGAAGTTTCAGATCACAGATGAACAGGGGAATGGGATCGTTATGCCAGTTCGTAACGATCAGGAAATATGGGTAACGCTTGAGGCAGAAATTACGGAACTCGATCCTGCGTTGACAATAGGTTACGCGATTTACACAGATGACGGCACGCCGCTTTATTGGTCATATCAGACCGACGGAGCTGAGCACAAATGGCCAAGGCTGGAGAAGGGTACTTGCACATTGAGGAGCAAGATTCCGTCGAGACTTTTTAATGAGGGAGATTACCGTTTGGAACTGCTCGGCGGTTTACACTACAGAGAGTGGCTGTTTGAACCCGGAAAGTCCGTACCCAGTATTACCTTGCAGATTCGCGGCGGATTGAGCGACTCACCGTATTGGATGGTGAGAAGGCCCGGGATTCTTGCGCCTGCCTTGGGATGGGAAGTTGCCCGGTGAAAAGTCTGTTCGCTAAAGCGTATGAGCGGATGGCCGGGTTCATGGCCAAGTCGTACAAAAGAAGCTATGCGCAGTGTGGAGAGGATTTGATCATCCAATTTATTTTTGAATCGCTAAAAATTTCCAAGCCGACTTATCTCGATATTGGTGCGCATCATCCAATATGGTTAAGCAATACGTATCTATTTTACGAGAACGGATCCTCAGGGGTCTGTGTAGAGGCGGATCCGGACTGCCACGCGGCAATCAGGCGAAAGCGCAAACGAGACATATGTCTGAACATTGGGATAGGAGTGGACGGTCGAAAACATGCGGATTTTTTTATAATGACTTCCAGAACGCTGAACACCATTTCGAGAGAGGAAGCCCAACGTTGTCAGAATACACTGGTATTTGGCGACCAAAAGATCGAAAGGATTATCCAGATTCCGATGCGCTCTATTGATGAAGTCATGATTGAACATTTTCCAAAGGGAGCAAATTTGGTCTCGCTGGATGTCGAAGGAATGGATTTCGATATATTGCGCAGCTTGAATTTCGGTAGGTTTAGACCCGAGGTATTTTGCGTGGAGACCTTACGATGTCAAGATGATGGATCGCTAAGGAAAATTGATGGCCTGTTAGCATTCATGAAGGGTACCGGTTACCGGGTGTATGCTGATACATACATCAATACTATCTTTGTAAGTGAGCAAGCGATGGCTGTGCTCGAATATTCGAGGGAGAGACAATCGAGATGAGTGTCTTGATTTCGCAGGTTGGGAGAAAAGTGAGGCCAGTACCCAAGAAGGTATGTGCAGAAAACCGAAGGAGGACAAACATCTTCATTAGTGCCTTGGGTCATCATCATGACCAGCATAATTAAGCAAACTGCAAAGGCGAGCATTAATGCAGTAATTGGGATAATGCGTTGGTTAAAGTTCTTGAGAGATTTTGCGGAATTTCGGAGACTGGCCCATACATCAAAGACTCGCGTTGCAATTTTCTGGCGTGATAGGTACCCATGTTTGCATGACAATGTCGCAAGTACGGGCTTCGATCGACACTATGTTTACCATACAGCATGGGCCGCACGCGTTATTAAGCAAACAAAACCCCAAGTTCATGTCGATATATCTTCGAGTCTCTACTTTAGTGGTATCGTTTCCGCTTTTTGTCCGATCAGGTTTTATGACGTTCGCCCCGCACATATTGTTCTCCCAAACCTAGAAAGTGGTGCTGCGGACTTACAGAGGCTTCCCTTCGACGATGGTTCAATAAAATCGCTCTCTTGTATGCATGTTATCGAACACATAGGGCTTGGCAGATACGGCGATGCGCTGGATCCGGACGGAGATCTAAAAGCTATATCTGAGCTGAAGCGTGTACTTGCACCAGGTGCGAATTTTCTCTTTGTAGCCCCTATCGGACGTCCCAGAATAGCTTTTAATGCACACCGTATTTACGCGTTTGAGCAGATTAGGGAATACTTTTCTGAACTTGAGATGCACCAATTCGCTTTAATTCCCGATAAGGCCGAGGAGGGAGGGCTTGTGTATCAGGCAACCAGAGAGATGGCCGACAAGCAAGTATATGGCTGTGGTTGTTTCTGGTTTAGGAAGACATAGGAATTGGCACAAGATCGTCAGCGACTTGATTGCCATCGCTGGAGAATGTGCGCTAAAAACATCGGACGAATGAAGGGTGCGCCGCATGCTTAACTGGAATAGCGTTGGAACTAGAAACGATATAGAACGCGAGGCTTGGGTGCGACAGAGGCTGGAAAGCATTCCCGCGGGCACCAGGTTGTTAGACGCGGGCGCAGGCGAACAGAGGTTTAAGAAGTTTTGTGGACATCTGCACTATGTATCTCAGGACTTTGGGCAGTATGATGGAACCGGAGATCATGCAGGATTACAGACTGCTACCTGGAATCAGGCAAATCTGGATATTGTCAGCGACATAACTGCTATTCCAGAACCGAATGGATCCTTCGAGGCGATTCTCTGCACCGAGGTATTGGAACACCTTCCAAACCCAATTGCGGCCGTCGCGGAATTTTCCAGATTGCTTCGTGCGGATGGCCAACTCATATTGACTGCTCCCTTCTGTAGTCTAACGCACTTTTCACCGTTCCATTACGTTACTGGGTTCAATCGCTACTTTTACGAAGTGCATCTTCCCCAGCACGGATTCAGAATTACTGAAATTGTGAGTAACGGCAACTTCTTTGAATACCTGGCGCAGGAGATACGCCGCGTCGGTTCCGTTGCAGAGAAGTACGTTGGGATTAGGCCAGGCATTTTGGAACGATTGGCAAGTAAGGTGTATCTCGGACTGCTTGCGCGACTGGCCCAAGGAGACCGGGGTTCAGCAGAGCTTTTAAATTTTGGCTATTTCGTTCGAGCTGTTAAAGGCTAGGAACCTCGTATTTTTTCGCTACTTCTATTCCGCCCATGTAGATGCAGCGGTAATCCGCGAGATAGGTTGCATGGGAATCACGACTATAAGTTGGTATTGCAATGCCTCGTATCAATTTCACTTGGTTCAAGACATTGCACCGGCTTACCAGTACGAGTTTGTATGGGAGAACTGGGAGGTGAAGGACTGGCCGCCGAGGAAATCAAGCTGAGTGAAGGGCGTCTGAGATGGTGGTTGTGAAATTGATGGGCGGGCTGGGGAATCAGATGTTCCAGTACGCATGTGGGAGACGCATCGCACTGGCGAACTCTGTGCCACTTAAATTGGATACATCGGATGTTAGGGGCAATGTGGGAAGAACGTACGGCCTGTGTCGCCTGAATATATCGGCAGAAATAGCGGCAGATGCAGACATCGAACGCTTCAGGAAATCGGATCTGATAAGAAAAGCGTTATATCGCGCTCACCTTATTCGTACGCCATATCGCGAACATAACGTAGTACGAGAAGGCTTCTTCCATTTTGATGAAAGAATACTTTTCTTGTCTGACGATACGTATCTTGAGGGATATTGGCAGAGCGAGCGATATTTCAGCGACATAAAGGATGTAATACGACGCGAATTTACTTTTAAATCTGAGCCAGATTCGGAAAACCAGAGGATAGGAAAGGATATTCTGCAAGCGAATTCGGTATCCGTCCATGTTCGGCGGGGAGATTATGTATCCGATCCGAAAACCAGTTATGTTCATGGAGTATGCTCAATGGAGTACTATCAGCGAGCGGTGAGGCAAATTGCTGACAAGGTTGCTCAGCCACACTTTTTTGTTTTCTCCGACGATCCAGAATGGGTGAGGAGTAATCTTCTTCTGGATTACCCAGTCACCTACGTCACCCATAATTCAGGCGACAAGAGCTTCGAAGATCTCCGGCTCATGAGTCTGTGCACGCATCACATTATCGCAAATAGCTCGTTTAGCTGGTGGGGTGCATGGCTTGGACGAAATGCTGACAAGGCTGTGATTGTCCCAAACCGATGGTTCAATGATTTTCCAGCGGACACCAAAGACCTCCTTCCTTCTTCCTGGCTCAGGATATAGCTGCACTTAGCCTGGTGACACCTGCAGTTCCGCCAAATCAATTATCGAAACAAGGCAAAATGTGTGGAGTGGCTGGACTCGTCTCAGTCGGCGCGCAAGGATATTCGGACGCCGTTAAGTCGATGGTCCGCGCGCTTGCGCACCGCGGCCCGGACGATCGGGGTATTTGTCAGTTCGATCGGTGCGCTCTGGCGCACGCTCGTCTCAGTATCGTGGACCTTGCCACCGGTCACAAGCCGATGTTTTCGCCTGACCGGTAGACGGCGGTGCCATTCAATGGAGAGATCTATGGTTATCACGCCTTGCGGAAGTCTCTCGGAGCCTATCCGTTTCGGACGACCTCCGATACGGAGATCATTCTCACGCTTTATGAGCGTCACGGACGGCGTTGCCTCGATCACCTTCCCGGGATGTTCGCCTTCGCGATTTCGAGGCAACGATGAGCGGAGCTTTTTACATGGTGCAACACTTTGACGAGCTGACCGATTTCTTCGAGCCGGATCGCGAAATTGTCTGCTTTTCCGATGCAGCCGAGCTCGTAGACAAGGCGCGCTTCTACCTTGCGCACGATGCCGAGCGCGAGAGGATACGTATGGCAGGAATGGAGCGCGCGCGCAGTGAACATACGTGGCACAAGAGGTTCGAGATGGTGTTTCGAGAGATCGGCCTGACCTGACATGTGCGGTATAGCGGGAATTCTGTCATTCGGGTCAGAAACTCCCTCCGGCGTAATCACCCGCATGACGAGCAGGCTGACGCACCGGGGGCCGGATGGACAAGAGGTCGTCAAGCTCAAGGGATGTCATCTGGGTCATACCCGACTCAGTGTTATAGATTTGATAGGCGGCAAGCAGCCGATGACCGAGGAGACGGGCCGTTTTTGGATCGTATTTAACGGAGAAATCTTCAATTTCCGTGAGTTGCGAAAGGAATTGACGGGATTGGGTTGGCAGTTTCGCACTCAATCCGATACCGAGGTGTTGCTGCGGGGTTATCAGCAATACGGCCACGATGTATTGACGCGGCTGAATGGCCAATTCGCTTTCCTCATATGGGATCAGCAGGAACAACAGGCTTTTCTGGCACGGGATCGTTTTGGGGAAAAGCCATTGTATTGGGCGCGGTCGCCCGATGGCCATGTGCTGGTGGGCTCGGAGATCAAGGCGATTCTGGCGTCGGGATTGCTCCAGCCGGCTATCGACCGGATATCGGTTGATGCCTATCTAGGGCTTCTGTATGTCCCCCCGGACCGGACAATCTACACAAATGTTTCTACATTGCGGCCGGGGCACGCGATGCTTTGGCGTGAGGGCCGTTGCCACGAATGGGAATACTGGCGTCCAAGGTATTCGAAGGAGCAAATCGAGGTGCCGGATGCGTTGGACCAGCTGCGATCACTGACTCAGCAAGCGGTAAAGCGCCAAATGGTTGCGGACGTCCCTGTCGGTGCATTCCTGAGTGGAGGACTCGATTCGAGCACTGTCGTGGCACTGATGGCGAAGGAGGCCGCGCAGCCGGTGCTGACGTTCTCGGTGGGATTCGGCGGGCTTATCAACGAGCTGCCTTATGCACGTGAGGTAGCGACCGCATATAAGACAGAACACCACGAGATCCAAGTTGATGTCCCTGTGGTCGAGACGCTCGAGGAGATGGCGGATGTGTATGATGAGCCATTTGCAGATTCCTCCAATATCCCGACGTATCTCCTCGCCAAATTCGTTCGCCAACATGTGAAAGTTGCGCTCTCCGGTGACGGCGGGGATGAACTCTTTGGCGGGTACGAATGGTATTTGCGTCTTGGCATGTTTGAGCGACATAAGTGGGGTGAAGCGGAGGTTTGGCTGGTCAGGCTCCAGGCTTTTTTGTGGAGAGCTATGGCAAAGGCGGGATTTGGGGGGCAGTCCCAGCGGGACGCGGCCCTTCTGCGGTTAGGTGCGGCGGAGCTTCAACAGGCCTATCCGGATATGTGGGAACGCCACGTCTTCGGGAATACGGACATGCGGAGAGATCGCTCAGTGCTGTGGGGAGGACGTGCCTCCGCGAATCCGGATGAGGCTCTGCGAAAGACGTACAAGGCAGGGAAAGATATCGAGGGCATGGACTGGGCGACGGACTTCGACATCCGATGTTATCTCCCGGGCGATATTCTGGTGAAAGTTGACCGTGCCGCGATGGGCAACGGGCTTGAAACGCGGGCGCCATTCCTGGACGTAGATCTCGCGGAGTTTGTTCTTGGTCTTCCCTGGCAACTGCGGTTTCGCGATCAAAATCTGAAGGGTTTGCTTCGGAATGCCTTCTCACAACTCTTGCCGCCATCGATTCGGGAAAGAAAGAAACAGGGTTTTGGGGCGCCAATAACGAGCTGGCTGCAAGATAAAGATGTGCAACGCATTGTGCGTCGCGTCATTCGCGATGGCGGTCCGTTGATTTCGTTACTCCCTGGTCTGAAGACGGCTTTGCATACAATGAGTCCTCAGCAGCTTTGGAGCGTGCTGTGTCTGGGGCTTTGGTTGGAGAGGCATCCGGAGTGTCACGGCAGCCTCTCGTAACTGTCGTCATGGCAGTCCACAACAATGTGGACTTCATTGACGAAGCGCTGACTAGTCTCCTGCGCCAAAGCTGGCGGAATCTCGAAATCATCATTGTGCTGGATGCGCCGACAGATGGTACCGATCGGGCGATAGCCGGATTTGAGGATCAGAGACTTCGCGTAATCAAAAACGAGCGCAACGTGGGCCAGACGGCTTCATTGAAACGGGGCTTTCAGGAGGCGAAAGGCGATTACATTGCGCGCCTCGATGGAGATGATATAGCTCTCCCTGGGAGGATCGAGAAGCAAGTCCACTTTCTGGAGAGCCACCCCAATGTTGGACTATTGGGAGGCGGCTGTGAGGTAATTGACGCCAGTGGACAATACCTGGGTTCGGTACGCTACCCGGAGACAGATTTGCAAATCCGATGGATGAGCCTGCTTGCTAATCCGTTTGGACATCCGACGGTCATGTTGCGGCGCGATGTTCTCGATCGGCATGGGTTCAATTATGACGAAGCGTATGAGAGCGCACAGGACTATGAGCTCTGGACCAGAATCATGGTATCCACCCATGTTGCCAATCTGGCAGAACCCTTGATCTTGTACCGGGTTCACGGGGACAGCGTAACGACGAAAAAACGAGTAACGCAACTGCGTTGCCATGACGCAATTGCCCTAAGAACAATCAGGCAACAGTTGCCGGAGTTTGCTATTGGCCCTGCGCTAATTTCGGATATGAGAGAATTCTTCGTGGGAGGCACCGGTTGCGCAAAGTCATTCCCACGAAGTCATCAAATCGAATTGATCACTTGGTATCTCGACCTGCTTGACGGTTTTGTTGAGAAGCACCGGACACATTCCTCCATCGCGACGTTGCAACGGGAGGAAGCACTACGGGTTGCGCGTATGTGGTGGGATGCGAGATTTGGGGATGGTTGGCTGCGGTTGGTCAAGCGCCTCTTCTCCTTAAGCCCCTCCTTTTCGTTGGCAATGATCAAGGCTCTCGCAGGTGGTCTCTGGAGACGCATTGTCCGCCTCTTCTAGGGACGGTCGCGTCCATCTAGCAACTGATGTATCAGTAAACAGTGATTCAAGAAATGCGTGTTTTACGAAAGGTTCTAATCCAAGGAGCGATCATTCTGGCTATAGCCGCTGCACTGTATGTATTTATCGATAAAACATATGGTCTTTTTTACCCTCCCAGGCCTTACGATAATTACTCAGAAAGATTGACCTCCCCGTCTTATGTTAAAGAGCCTTATTTTTCTGAAAGCTTCCTAGCCGAAAGCTTTACACAGCCAGGCGGCTGGTTAACTCCAGAAAACACTCGTTTAGTATGGCCGAAACAATTCCACGGCAAGTACTTCAACATAGATCAGGATACGCGAACTAGTGCCACATACCGAAGAACCATTAATACCTCCGCTCAATCAGAAGACACAATTACTATTCTTCTTTTGGGAGGGTCAGCACTATATGGTTCTGAAGTGCCTGATGAATACACAATAGCCAGTCAACTTTCGAAAATTCTTAATCAAAAACATGAACAAAGGTATTACATTATTAATGCTGGCGTAACTTCGGTTAATACGTCCCAAGAATTAGAACGGCTTCAGTATGAGTTGCAACATGGGCTACGACCACATATTGTTCTCTCGTACAACGGAGTAAATGACGTTTATCAAGGTATATATACTAACAATCCCGATGGAGTTATTTTCTCGGCGGCCCAAAAAAAAGCTGCCGAGCACCCAACCAATAATCATATCTTTCCTCGGATCAAGAATGTTATTCCACTCAATATCTACAGTGCGCTACAAGCCAGAGCCGTTAGAGAGAATTCTAGAATCGCGCCCAAGCATATGGAGGATGCTGCAGCAATAGCCTCTGTTGGGAAAAGAACCCGAGATAAATACGTTCAGAATGTTCTGGCGATGCAGAGATTGTCACGGGAGTTTCACTTCATATTTTTTTCAATGCTTCAGCCAACCGTCTTTGCTGTTGGCGCAAAGACAAATAATCAAGATGATGTTGATATTGGGTTCGCACAAGAGCTGGCTAGAAAGCAAACACCAAAACTAGAAGTGGCTTTTGAAGTGGGCTATCCGTTACTTAAGGAAGCTATCAAAGCCCTTCGGAAGCAAGGGATTCATGCCTACGATCTCTCTGAAATTCTCAACTCTAAAAGAGAGCCTATTTATTTCGATTTCTGTCATATCAACAGCCATGGCAATGAGATCATAGCCACAGCCATGGAGGTTATACTAAAGTCCGTTGAATTTTGATGAGTGGCTCCGCCGTGGAATTCTCCACGGTTCACCAAGGAAAGGAGCCACCGATGAGACAAGAGACGAGGCAACGGAAGCACACCATGGCAGGATTGCGGGCGATCTCGGGTGAACAGCAGATGTTGGGGACCTTGGTCCGCGTGATCAGCTCAGGCAAACAGGCGCTGGACGCGGTGATGCTGGAAATGGGACGCATGGTGGCCGAGAGTGTCATGCTGATTGAGCGTGAGGAGGTCGCGGGACCCGACTATTACCCGACCGACCCCGCTCTGCAGAAATGGGCGCACGAGGAGGGTTCGGCCTTCATCGGAGACCAGAAGGTCAAGGTGAAGCGCCCCCGACTCAGAGACGTGGAACAGGGAGAGGTCCCGCTCAAGTCCTATGCGCGGCTGCACGCGACCGGGGACTTTTCCGAAGAACTGTTGGAGAAAATCCTGCGAGGGGTCTCCGAGCAGAAATACTCCGAGACTGTCCTCGGAGCGGCGCGGGCCTTCGGCGTGTCGCCGTCTGCCGTGTCCCAGAAGATGGTGTCACTGACGGCCACGAAGCTGAAGGCGTTCCAGAAGCGGTCCTTGGCGGCGTACACGCCGTTCGCGCTCTTCCTGGACACGATCCATCGCGGCGGCGAGGCGTTCCTCGTCGCGCTGGGTGTGGACCTGAGCGGCGAGAAGATGGCCTTGGGGTTTTGGCAAGGCTCTTCTGAGAATCACGAGATCTGTGAGGCGTTGTTCAGGGACCTGGAGCGTCGTGGCCTGGCGCTCTCCCGGCAGATCCTCTTCGTCACCGATGGGGGCAGCGGCTTGCGCAAGGCGCT
>Ga0315283_10002201_pt1 | contig 16187 bp, 8 predicted proteins | sample YL17G09_0_MG_FD_204541 | JGI IMG/M metagenome (GOLD analysis project Ga0315283, IMG submission 204541) | Sediment microbial communities from Yellowstone Lake, YNP, Wyoming, USA - YL17G09_0 | ecosystem: Environmental > Aquatic > Freshwater > Lake > Sediment | place: USA: Wyoming | collected... | reverse complement strand
GGCGCCCGGCAAGCCGGGTGGCAGCGCCCCACTCCCGAAGACAGAGTCGTACGCGGCCAGCCCGCCCGCCGCGGCTTCGCCCATGATGGCCGCCATGCTCCCGTCCGCCTCCATTTCGGCCGCCAGGGCCGCGGCCTCCACGTCCAGTTCCGCGGCATGCCGGTCCAGAAGGTCGTACGCCACGGTCGCCAGGGACACCTTCTCCTCCGCCCACTGGACGAGCAGGCGCTGGTCGGCCGTGATCTTGGAGCGCAGGGCGCTGATGGCCGGGTCCTCGGGTGTGCCCGCCGGCCGCCCCGCCTGCGGCGGGGCCGCCAGGCAGGCCGACACGTCGATGCGGATGGAGTCGGCCAGGGCGGACGCGCGTTCGTCCAGATCCCGGATGGTGGCCAGGAGGCGGGTGAGCTCGGCGGGGAGGTAGGAGACGCCTGAAAGGATGAGGAGAAAATGATGAGGTTTGAGAGATCGGGAGAGCAGGTTTGGCACGGCGGCGGGTGGATTGCGGATGCCGCTCGCGCCTCTCATCCCCATTCCACGCCCCACGCGTGCAGCAGGCTGTGCCCTGGACTCTCCTGCCCTGACTCACTCTCGACAAACGTCTCCAGGGTGAGGACGGCGGGCGCGGTGATGCCGCTCATGGCTTTGTGAGTTGGTTTGCTCGAGGGGAGCGTGTGCGTGCGCAGTGGCTGTGCGTGCCTGTGCTGCGGCGGTGCTGCGGCGGTGGAGGGGGAGTGGACGGGGTGGCCCGTGCGTCGCGCGTGGCAGAGGAAATGGGGTGAGTTGAGAGCGGCGGGGCGCACTGCCGCTGCCGTCTACGAATAGGAGGGCGCCGAGTTTTTTCTCTTTTTTTCTTGCCATTCATTTATTCAACGCCTCCACTCTCTCCCTACCGCGCCGCGTGTGTGTGTGGCCCGTCAGCAGAGAATATCCAGAGAGCACCGCTCTCTGCAAGTCTCGCCCCGGCCCATCACAACGCCCGGGTACACGCACAGACGCTTTCTGTCAACTTCGGGCCGCGCCCAACTTTCGTGCTGCTCCCGCGCCTGTCTCTCTTTCCGCCTTTGAGAGAGAGCCGACGCACGCGCCCGCCCCTCGGCTAGCTTGATCTCCTTGCCCGCCATGTACTCCGACTTCAAGGGCAAGGCGATTGGTGAGTCTTTTGTTGGGACGAGGAGACGAAGAGAAGAAAAGGAACGCCGGCGCACCACCCCGCGGACGCGGACGCACACCCCCCTGCCACTCTAGTCCGGCGTGCCGCCTATTCCGGAGTGACGCGCGCGCAGGCACGCCCTGAAAGACGTAGCAGAGACACGCGCGCACCCTCTTGTGGGGAGGGAACACTGGGAGGAGGAGGGCGCCGCAGAGAGACTTACACCCCCCACGCTCTCTCTCTCACACACATCATGAAACCTCTCTCGATTTTTGTCTTTCTCTCAGAATACGTCAAGCAGGCCGTCGACGAGGACAACGCCGGCAACTACGCCAAGGCGCTGGAACTGTACAAGGTCGCCCTCGACTATTTCTCTACGCACCTGAAGTACGAGAAGAACCCGAAGGCCAAGGAAGCGATCACGGCCAAGTTCAAGGAGTACCTGGCCCGGGCGGAATACATCAAGGGCGTGCTGGACGGGGCCACCCCGGAGGCCGCGCCGGGCGACGGCGCGGCGGGCGCCCAGAAGGCGCGGGGCGGCGGCGGTGGCGATGCCGCCAAGGATGAGGACGCGGCCAAGCTCAAGGGCCAGCTGGCGAGCGCCATCCTGACGGAGCGGCCCAACGTCAAGTGGGATGACGTCGCGGGGTTGGAGGCTGCCAAGGACGCGTTGAAGGAGGCCGTCATCCTGCCCGTCAAGTTCCCGCAGTTCTTCACAGGCAAGCGCAAGCCCTGGTCGGGCATCCTCCTGTACGGCCCGCCCGGGACGGGCAAGTCCTACCTGGCCAAGGCGGTCGCCACGGAGGCGGACTCGACCTTTTTTTCCATTTCGTCCTCCGACCTGGTGAGCAAGTGGTTGGGCGAATCCGAGAAGCTCGTCAACCAGCTGTTCACCATGGCCCGGGACAACTCGCCCGCCATCGTCTTCATCGACGAGATCGACGCGCTCTGCTCGGCGCGCGGGGACAACGAGTCGGAGGCGGCCCGCCGCATCAAGACCGAATTCCTCGTCCAAATGCAGGGAGTCGGGAGCGGGTCGGACGACCCCAAGCGCCGCATCCTGGTCCTGGGCGCCACCAACATGCCGTACACCCTGGACCAGGCCATCCGCCGCCGGTTTGACAAGCGCATCTACATCCCCCTGCCCGAAGCCCCCGCCCGGGCACACATGTTCAAGGTGCATTTGGGTGACACGCCCAACACGCTCGTCCCCGCCGACTATGATGTGCTGGCGTCCAAGACGGCCGGCTTTTCGGGGTCGGACGTGGCGGTGGTGGTCAAGGACGTGCTCATGGAACCCGTGCGCAAGACGCAGGAGGCCACGCACTTCCGGGAGGTGGTGGACGCGGTGACGGGCAAGAAGGAGCTGGCCGCCTGCTCGCCCGGGGACCCCGGCGCGTTCGCCACGACGCTCACCGAGCTCGCGGACAAGGGCCTCGCCGACCGGGTCGCCACGCCCGTCATCACCATGCGCGATTTCGAGAAGGCGCTGCTGAAGGCCCGGCCGACCGTGTCGTCCAAAGACCTGGAGATCCAGGAGAAGTTCACGGCCGAGTTTGGGGAGGAAGGGTCGTGAAATGTGAAAGACGGGGAGGAGAGGAGGAGAGGGGGTGGGTTAAAGGGGGGGGCGTGCGAAAAAAAACGGGTGTGCCGATTTCATTTTTTCATGCCAGGCCCACCCCCGCCCGCGCCTCCGCCTCGTACACGCCCCGCAGCGCGGCGTCGACCATGGACGTCAGGCTGGCGGCGGCGGCGGCGCTGCTGTCCTCACCACCATCACACCTCCCGCCCACCACCAGCGCCGCGCGCGCAGCCGCACTCGCGCACTCGGCCCCGTGCAGGGCGCCCACGCGGCAGTCCGGGCGGGCCCAGGCACCATAGCGGCGGCCCTCCCCTGGGTCGGCCCAGGCCAGGTGGGCGCCGACGGGCCCCCCGGGCGGGTGCGGGGTCCACAGGGCGTGGGAGGACAGCGAGCTGGCCTGCCCAGCCGCGGCCCTGGCAGCCACGACGGCCGCGACAGCCGGGTGGCCTTCGACGGGCGTCAGTTCGAGTAGTGATGAGCCGGCAGGCGCGGCCGCGGCGACGGCTGCCAGGTCCGCCCCGCCGCGGCCGACGATGAGGCGGGCGGTGGCCAGGGAGGCCGCGAGGGAGGAGAGGAGGGTGGGCGGGGGGGTGCCTCCCCCCCCACCTCCCACTCCCATCGCCGCTTCGCCATCCACGACCCGGAATGCCAGGCCGGCTGCGTCCGCCGCGGAGGCCAGAGCAGACGCGATGGCGCCCGCGTCGCCCAAGCGGCCCGTCGGCGGGTTGAAGAGGATCATGGACGGGGGGAGGAGGGGAGGTCGTGGCGGCTGCCCAAGCTTAGCAGCGCACGAGTAACTAGATGCCATGCCTGCTCTTTCTACCATCCGCTTCGCCCCGGGCCCGCCGCCCTCGCCCCCCGTCGGGAGGAGCACCTCCTCAAAGCCCACCCACCCACCGCCTGCGAGGGCTGCCAGGTCATCGTCGAAGAGGGCGTGGAGGGGAGGGAGAGCAGTGGCCTCGCCGCCGTCGTCTGCCGCCCCGCCGCCGAGGGTTAGGGCCGCGGCCCCCGCCGCTCCATCCCGCACGGCCGGCGCCCGGTCCGCGCCCGCGATCAGCAGCACACTCGCAGGTGACAGCTTTCCACCCTCCACGCTGCTCTCTAGCATGGCTGTCACCCACTGGCCCGCCCGGACGAGGCGGGTCAAGGGCGGCGGCTCGTAGCCCAGGGGCGGGGCCACCACGCGCGTGGGCGCCCCCACCCAGGCCGGCTTGGCCAGGGCGCCGGCTGTGAGCGGGTCGGAGGCAGACGGCAACGCGTAGATGAGGAGAGCGGCGCCTTTCAAGCAGACTTCCAGGTCGGGGAGGCTGGACGGGGGGGCCAGGGCGTAAAAGGAGCCGGCGTGGAACCTAAAAAGGGGGGAGGGGGGGAGGGGCGGGTCGGGGCGCGCGGCAAGTGCGTGCGATGGAGGGGGGGCGAAAGAAAGAAAGAAGGAGCACGACGCGCCTCATCCTTTCCTCACAGCACTCACCATAGGCTGCGTAGGACACAGAAGCCATCGCCGGCAGTGGTGGATGTGAGGCCTGTCACGCCGCGCGGCGGCGGGCGGAGCAGGGGTGGGGGTGGGAGCGCCGACGGTGCGGCTGCGCTGCTTAAAGCCGCCGTCGCCGCTGCGGCCAGGGCTGGTGCTGCTGCTGCTGCGGTGGCAATGGCGGCAATGCTTGCGATGATGGCACAGGCGAGGAGGCACACCCTTCTCATGGCGGTGGGTGACATGGCGGAGACGGAGGACGGAGATAGGGCGCCCGTCTTCTCCCAACAAAAGTGGCTAGCTGCGACGGTTCTCGCTCCTCCTTCACATCTCTTTCCTCTTTCCTGCGCCCTCTCTTGTCGCGCGGTGCCCTCTCCTCCCTTGCACCAACGCACCCGAGAGAGTGCCCAGTCACTCACACTACATGGTCAAAGCCTACCTGCGGTACGAGCCGGGGCCCGTCCTGGGCGCCATCAGCGCCGGCCCCGGCCTCGCCTATGCCTCCCCCGACGGCGGCCTCCTCGCCTCCGGCGCGGGCGAGTCTGTCGCCCTCTGGGACGCCCGCACGGGGGCGCGCGTGCGTACGCTGACCCCAGCCCGCTCAGAGAACACGGGCGAGGTGGCGGGCGAGGTGACGATTCTGGCGGCGGGGCCGGCGACGGTGGAGGACGGCAATGCGGCGGCGGCGGCCGGCGTGGGCGGCGGCTTGCCTTCCACTCCGCCTCGCGGCCCGCTCGCGTCCGGCCACTCGGACGGCCGGGTCCGCCTGTGGGATTGGGGGACGGGCGCCTGCGATGCCGCCCTGGCCGGCCACTCCGGCCCCATCACCGCCCTGGCCTGGGGCCCCCCCGCGGGCGGCCTGCTCGCGTCGGGCGGCGCGGACACCGACATTGTGCTCTGGGACGCGTCCGCCGAGGCTGGCCTGTTCCGCCTGCGCGGCCACGTCGGCCAGGTCACAGGCCTGGCCTTTCTGCGCGACGGGCGGGGCCTGGCGTCCTGCTCCAAAGACGGCCACGTGCGGGTGTGGGACCTGGCCGCCCGGGCGTGCGTCCAAACCTTGGCCGTCGCGAGCGCTGGTGGTGGTGGCAGCCACCCCTCCGCCAGCGACGCCGCCGCCGCGTCGGGCGAGCTGTGGGCGCTGGCGGTCGACCCGGCGGGCGACCGGGTCGCGGTCGCCGGGTCGGGCGGGGAGGTGGTGGTGTACCGGGTGGAGGACGCGGAGGGGCTCGCGGCGGCGGCCGCGGCTGCGGGCGTCGCGGCCGTGTCCGCTGCCGGTGGGGGCGCGCCCGGGGCCGCCGCCCCTGGCGCCGCGGCCGGCGCCGCCCCGCCCACCCTCACCCCGCACGGCACGCTGCGCCGGTCTGCCCCCGAACGCGCGACCGCCCTCGCCTGGACGGCCCTGGAGCGCGGGGCGGCGGGTTCGCTGCTCGCCTGCGCCGCGGCGGGGCGGGCGGTCGAGGTGTGGGTCGAGCGGCCGCCCGGCGACGCGCGCAAGCATGCCGCCCGCCGGGCCAAGCGGCGCCGCGAGAAGGCGGCCAAGGACGGCAGAGGCGGCGACACTGCTGCTGCTGCTGCAACTGCTGACACCATCTCACCCGCCCTCATTGCCCCGGACGCGGCGGACGAGATGGAGGGCCGCCCCGCCCTGCGCCCGAAAGCCCGCGTCCGCGCGCTGGCCGCCCGCCCGCCGCCGTCCACCTCCGCCTCCGCCGACCCGGGGCGTGGAGGGGGTGGGCATCACCACGCCCGCCGCCGAGCCCTGGGGCGCCTAGCCCTGGGACTGGCCACCAATGTCCTGGAACAGTGGGACGTGCCGGCGGAGGGCGGCGGGAGTGGTGGCGGTGGTGGCGCTGGAGAGGGCGGCGACCTCCAGCCTGGTGCCGCTGCCGCTGCGCTGGCCACCCCGGACCGTGTCTCCACCATTGAGGCTCCCGGCCACCGCACGGGCGTGCGCGCGGTGGCGCTCTCCTCCGACGCCCGCCTGCTGGCGGCGGCGTCCGGGACCGTGCTCAAACTGTGGAGCATGGGGGGAGGGGAGGGGACCGGTCTGGGTGGGTCAGTCCTCCGCACCGCCGACCTGGGCGGCACCGGCCTGGCCGCCCTCTTCGCCCCCGGCGACCGCCACGTCGTGGTCGGGACCAAGGAGGGCGGTGTGTGCCTCGTCGACGTGGCCACCGGCGGCGTCCGGTGGGTGGGCGGCGGCGGCGGCGGCGGCGGCGAGGAGGAGGAGGAGGAGGAGGGCGGGGAAGGGGGGGAGCCGCCCGCCCGCGCGCATGCTGGCCCCGTCTGGTCCCTCGCCTCGCTCCCCGACGGGTCCGGCTTCGTCTCCGCCTCCGCCGACCACGACCTCAAGCTCTGGGAGTGGGAGGTCGTGAGCGTGCCTGGCAGCACCGCGGCCGCCGCCCCGCGCCTGGGCGCCCGCCACGTGCGCACCCTCCGCCTGGCCGACGACGCGCTCGCGGTCCGGCTCACCCCCGACGGCCGCCTGCTGGCCGTCTCGCTGCTGGATTCCACCATCCAGGTCTTCCACACGGACACCCTCAAGTTCGCGCTCGCCCTCTACGGCCACTCCCTGCCGGCCCTGGCCCTGGACATCGCGTCCGATGGCGTCCTCCTCGCCTCCGGCGGCGCCGACAAGGCCGTCCGCCTGTGGGGCCTGGACTTTGGTGACTGCCACCGCGCCCTGCGCGGCCACGGCGACGCCGTCATGGCCCTGGCCTTCGTGCCCGGCACGCACTACCTGTTCTCGGCGTCCAAGGACCGGACGGTGCGCTACTGGGACGCGGACCGGTGGGAGGCGTTGCTCACCCTGGATGGCCACACGGGCGAGGTCTGGTGCCTGGCAGCCGTGCCCCCGCCGCCCGGAATGTCGTCCTCCTCCATCCCGCCCGGCTGGGGTGGGGGCCTGGTCGTGTCCGGGTCCGCGGACCGCACGCTCCGGGCGTGGACTCGCACGGACGAGCCATTCTTCGTGGAGGAGGAACGGGAGCGCCGGCTGGAGAGCCTGTTCGACGCGGGCGCGGCCGAGGCGGCCGGGCGGGCCGACGGCGCGGCCGCTGCGACCGCGGCCCTCACCGGCGACCTGCCGGCGGACGGCTCCTCCGCGGCGGCCGCGTCCCTGCGCGCGACCGGGCAGGCCCTGACCTCCGCAGACGCCCTCGCCGAAGCCTTGGCGGCCGCGGACGTGGAGGACGAGCGGGTGGCCCTGGACGCGGAGGAGGCTGGCGAGGCGGCGGCCGCGGGCCGGCCTCCGCCCCGGCCGACCGCGCCCTCCCCGCTCCTGCTCGGCCTGTCCCCAGACGCGGCCGTCCTGCGGGCCCTGCGCGGCGTGCGCCCGTCCGACCTGGAGTCGGCCCTGCTGGCCCTGCCCCCCGCCGACGCGGCCCGCCTGTTGCGGCGCCTGCGCCGGCTGGCGGACGGGAGCGCGGTGCTGCCCGCGGGCGGCCTTGCCTCCGCCCTGCTGCCGCCCTCCTCCTCGCCCGAACTCCTCGTCCGGGCGGCGGCCCTGCTGGCCCGCGTGCACGCGCCCGCGCTGGCCGGGTCCGCGGGCGTTGCGTCGGAGCTGGCCGCGCTGAGGGCCCCCCTGCGGAAGCGGGCGGCGGCGGCCCGGGACGCGCTGGCTGGGGTGGAAGCGGCGCTCGAACACCTTCTGCGGGTCGCCAAGGCGCGCAAGGCCGTGAGTTGAATGGAGAGTGTGTGTTATGGCAAGGGACTAGTTATTGGTTTTTGCACATCCTTGCCTTCATAAAGCATGCGCGCAGGGTGGCGGGAGGAGAGTAAGAGAGAGAGAAAGAGAGGCGAGCGCCTTCTATCTCTCTCTCCCACCATCTCTCGCGTTATTTATTTTTTTGATGAGAGCGCGGCGGCGTTATGCTGCGCTCCCCTCTTTGTTCGGTGTGCGTCCTGTCCTCTCCATCCCACACACGCCGCCGCCCAAAAGAAATAATTGCGGGGCCGAATGTTCGTGTGGAGGGCACAGGAGCGCGCGCAAGGAAAAAAAGAGAGGGGAAAAAGGGTCAAGGTTGGGGGCACACACACCACACACAAAAAATCTCCTCCTCGAAAACGGCAATATAAAAAAACGCCGCCACCTGCTCAGCGCTACGAGCGCAGGTGTGTTCTGTCCGTGTTGCGTTGGTGTTGATTGTGTGTGTGCGCGCGCGCGTGAAAATCCTAGGAAAAGGAACGACCCTCCTCACAGCCGCAGGAGGCGGCGCAGGCCGTCGGTGGCCGCCGCACAGGCCGCCGGGGAGGCCGGGGAGGCGGGCGGGAGCGGGAGCGGGGCAGCGGCCGAGCCCGGGTGCAGCGGATAGTGGTAGTTGTGCTGCTGCGGGTGTTGGTGCTGCTGCTGCGGGTAGGGCTGCGGCGGCGCCGAAGGGTAGGGCGGCGCCCGGTAATGCTGCTGGGCTGAGTAGGGGTGGTGGTGGCCGAAGTGGGGCGGCCCGGCACCCACCGCGGGCGGCCCGCCGGCCTGTGTGTACGCGTGCGCCATGGCCGGGGCGGGCATGGGCAGCGGCGAGGGCGGAAAGGTGGCGTGTGGCGCGAGCGTAGCGGCAGCCGACAGGGAGGGGCGGCGCGGCGCGAGCAGGGCGGCCGGGGGGGGGGGCAGGTCGGCGGGCGTCGGGGATATGTAAAACCCAGGCCCCGCATAATTGGAGGCGCCGCCGCCGCCGGGCGTGGAGGCCGCGGCGGGCGGCGGGAGCGGGGAAGGGGTGGTGGCCCCCCTCTTGCCCTTGGCCCCGCGTTTTGAGGCGGGCGTGGGCGTGGCCGCGGGCGTGGTCGCCTCGGCCGCTCCCTTTTTCTTCTTGCCACCCTTCTTAGGCGGCGGCGGCGGCGGCGCCAGCGCGGTCGACAGCACGACCTTCGGCCCTGGCCCCGGCTGCTGGCCACGCCGGCCGTTGCGGGCGAGGAGTGCGGAGGTGCCGTCCTCGATCGGCCCGCTCAGGGCGGCCGCGGCTGACGCGGGCGGCGCACGCCCGCGCCCGCTCGGGGGGCCCTCGTCAAATTCGAAGGGGACCAGCACGCGGCCGTACGAGGCCGCGCCGCCCGCCCCGTCTGTCGGCGCGGTCGACCGTGTGGGCGAGGCCTGGCAGGCCTCGACCAGGCGGCCGAGGAGTTCCTCGCCGCCAGTGAAGGTGGTGGATGATGGGTGGCTCATCTGTGAAGATGGTGGGGTGAGGTGGTTGAGCAAAGAGAGGCGAGGGCGCGCTGCTGGCGCTTTGAGTGGAGAGGGCGCGCGCGGAGGGAGCCTTGCACGCCTCGGCGCGGCTGACAAGCTGCTCTCAGGCTATGCCCAGCATCTCGGCTACACGCCCGGCCGGCGGGACGGGTGTAATTCCGGGGGTGCAGGCGTGCGTGCGCGGCCGGAGGGGCTCTGGGGACACGAAATGTGGAGGCAGCGGAGAGAGCGTGCTCTCTCTCTTCCGCCAAGGCGGTCGGGAGGACCGCCCTCTCCCCGTTTCTCTCCCCCGCCATCATCCTCTCTGCACACACACCTGGGGTACCAGGACGGTCATGTGCTGAGCGGGCGGGGAAAGGGAGGGCGCCTTTTCTAAAAACGAGGAGACTATACGCCCTGCGTGTTGCTGCACACACAGGCGAGAAAGAAAGTGAGAGAGTGAGAAAGAAAGTGAGCCTGTCCACATTATCTCCTTTCAACCCCCAAAATAACCATGCCCGCCTTCGAGCCCGCCTCCTCCCCCGCGTCCTTCCGCTTCTACGCCCACAGGGAGCGCATCGATTGGGGCGCCCTGCACGGCGTGGACGCGGATGCTGTGGTGAGAAGGAAAGAGGATAGGACGCGAGATGGAGAGTAAGGGGTGTGTGCGCTCCTTGCATCCAGGCGCAAACCCTCTCAATGCACTCACACCCTCCGCTCCCTCAATCAGGCCGCCCGCACCGACGTGGACGCCCTGGAGCGGTGCGTCGCCGCCATCGCGTTTGGCGACCTGGACGCCGAAGCTGGCGGCCGGGTGTCAGAGGTGAGGTGAAGAGAAAAGGAGAGGGGGGCGAGGGCGGGTTTTCTCGCACATCCCCCTCCGAAACTGCACCCTGTCTTTTTGCTCACACCCGCTCCACCTTAGGTCTCCCTCCGCCGCCTGTTCCGGGTGGCTCAGCTGACGGTCCAGTACCTGCTGCACGTCCAGGACCGGCTAGGGTGCGCGAACGCGGCGTTGAAGGTGCGAATCGGGGGGGGAAGGGTAGAGAGAGGAAAAGGAAGAGAGGAGGTTGGAAGGCAGACGGTCGCGGTCGGGCGCGCTTTCGTTTTTTTATAAAACTTTTTGCTCTCCATCTCCATCCCTCCCTTTGACCCCAGGACTGCCTCGCCAAGGATCAGGCCCGGTCCGCCAGCCTGCGAGCCCGGCTGAAGGTCGCCAAGGAAGGGGCCGGCGGCCGGGCGGGGGCGGCGCCCTCCCCACCGCCCGCCCTCGCCCCCACTGCCTCCACCAGCAGCGGGAGCGGGCCGGAGCGGCCGCCCCAGCGCCGGCGCACCACGCGCTCCCCGGCGCCTGCCCCTGCCTCCACCGCCGCTCTGGACGGCCTTCGGTCCCACCTTGAGTCCGCGACGGCCCGGGTGCAGGCCTTGGAGGCCGCGGCGGCGGCGGCCGCGAAGGCGGCGCCGCCCCCGCGGCGGGCATCGTCGCCCTCAGGCGGGGCGGCGGCGGCGGCCACCACTGCGGCCGCGGCCTCTGCCGCGGCGGCCGCGGCCGCTGCCACCAAAGCCGAACGGGCGGCCGCGGCGGCGGGCGCCGCTCGGGCGGCTGCCCTGGCGGCGGCGGAGCGGGCGGGGTCCGACCGGGCGGCGGCGGCCAGGGAGGCGGAGGGCGCGAGGGCGGAGGCCGCCGCGGCTGGTGGGGGCCGGGAGGATGCGCGCGAGCGTACGGTTGCAGCCCTCACTGCGGCGACTGCCGCGGCCGCCACGGCGGCCGCCGCCGCCGCCGCCGACGTGGCGTCCACCAAAGCTGACGTCACCCGCCTGTCCCGCGGGCTGGACGCCCTCAAGGCCACGGTCGCGGCCCGGCGGATCGCCCTGGCGTGCAACGGGGCAGGGGGCGGGGCGGGCCGCGGGGGGTCCCCTCCCCACCACCCGCCTCCCCCACCCGCGGCCGCCGCCCCTCCCCTTCAGCCGCCGCCGACCGCCTGGCGGGTCGCCCCGCCACGCACCCCACCCACTGCCGCTTCCTGGCCACCCCTGGCTCACTACCAGTCCGCGCCCGCGCCGGTGGTGCACCGCCTGGCCCGGTCGGCGGCCGTGCCGGCGGCGCCGCTGCCGCCCTTGCCACCACCACCACCAGAGACGACGGCGACCACCACTACTCCTTGCCCCACCCTGCCGCGCAGCCTGTCCTCCTCCCTGGCCGCCGCCCTGCCTTACCACCTGCCCCCCGGCACAACGTCCGCCCACCCGGGCGCGGCCTCCCGCTTCCCGCACCCCCCGAGCGCGTTCACGGCGCAGCGCCCAGAGACAGCGGCCGCGCTGGCGGGGGCCCTCGAAGGGGAGCTGGCGGCGCTGCTCGGCGTCGGCGCCCTGCCCGCCGCCCGTGCGTCGTCGATCACCCCGCGCACGGCCGGTGCATCCAATGCGGCCCTGGCTGCCCGCCGGGCGGCGGCGTTGGAGGCGATGCCGCCGGGTGACCGGGCGGCGGCGGAGGCGGTTCGGGCGGCGCTGGAGGAGCACCTTGCGGGCGTCACGGGCGGCGGTGGTGAGCGCGGCGAGGTGGGCGGCGGTGGTGGCGGAGAGGGCGGCCGGCCGGGGGTGTACTACTGACTGCACAAGGAGGGAGGACACACTTGATTCGCGGGGTGCCAAAAGAAGCGTCCCCGGGCCTATTTTTTTTGTTGCGGGGGGGGGGGGGGGGGGGGGGCCGGGGGGCACCACCGGGGGGGTGTGTTTGTGGGCCCCCACCCCCGCCGGCGCGCGCGGGGGCCGCCGCCCCCCCCCCCCCCCGCCCGGGCGCCCCCCCGGGGGTTTGTGTCTGGTGGGCCCCCACCCCTGTGGGCTCTCACATTGGCCCCCCCCCCCCCCCCCCCCGATATGAACCGGAAACCCCGCCCCGTCACCCCTCCCCCGGGAGATGCATTTGGTCTCGGCCCCATGGGCGTGTCCGCCTCCTGGGCGAGCGGGCTGGAGACCAGGGAGCTGAAAGCGGCCAAAGCCTCACCGCCGCCGCCGGCGCACTCCGAAATGGACGGGCAACAGCCTGGCGTCGCGCCCGGCACGACCGGCGCCTGCGCGTCGGCCGTCGACTTTTCTCCGGCCTGTCGGGACGCGCCGCCCGTGCCCGTGCCGACAGCGCCCGTGGGGCGGGCGTGCTTTGATATGGGGGTGAGTTTTCGTTGTGGGGAGAAAACCTTGGTGGAAACAAATGCGCCACAGCCCGCACTCGCGCTCACGTCTTTCCATCCAAACACACAGGGCCTCGCCTCTCACCGCGATGTCGCCCGCCTGCAAGCCCTGGTCGACGATGTGACAGCCCTGGTGGCGCGAGGCACGATATTCGCGGCGCCGCCCGTGGCTGGTGGCAGCGGCTCGCCCTCGCGCGCCGCCGCCGCCTCTGCCGCCGCTCCCCAACCAGCCCCTCCTGCCTCCACCCAACGCCCGCCCTGCAGCTCCCGGCGCCGGTCCTCCTCCCGGACCGGGGCCGGGGTGGGGCGGTCCGCTACCTCGGCCGGCCGCCGGCCCTCTCATGCCGGCCCGGACGTCCTGGAAGCGGTGGAGGATGACGGGGTGCCGCCGTCGGATGATGATGATGGTGGGGGTGGGGGTGGAAACCAAGGCGCGGCTGGGGGAGCGCCGACCGCCGCCAGTGCTTTCTGGGGCGCGGCCGCCGCCGCCGCCGCTGCTGCTGAACCTCAGCACCACCGAACCACCACCGCCCCACCGCCCACCCACCAAGCGCCCGTCGTGGACCCGGCCGCGTACGCCGGGCTGAAGGCCGCGACGGGCGCGGCCTTTGCGGAAGTGATGCAGCTGGTGGGCGGGGCGGGCGGTGCGGGCGGCGGCGGGGAGGCCGCCGCCCTGACCGCCGCCTCCGCGCCGCCCGGGTCCGCCGCGGCGGCGGTGGGCCAGCTGTGGACGTGCCTGGCCGCGTTCATGGACCACGCGGTCAGCCGGGCGGGGCGGGCGTCGGGGGAGGCGGCCAGCGCGGCCGCGCGCGCGGCGACCGCCGAGGCGCGGCTGGGGGTCGCGCTTGAGGCGTGTGGACCGGATCTGGCCGCGCTCGGCTTTCCCACGGCGACCTGGCATGAGGACAAACAGGCGGTGGCTAGCTCTGCTGCTGGTGATGCGGACACGTCGGCGGGCCGGGGGTGGGGCGGGTGGCTGGGGCGGCGGGCCCAGGCCCCGCCGCCCCAACCCGCGGCCGCCCCAGCCAGTGACGGCGATGACGGCGACGCCCGCACCGCCTGCTCGGACGGCGGGGAGGGCGGCGACGACATCGACACGGACGCCCGCTTGGCAGGCCTGTCTGCCCCCGAACGGGCGGCCATGCGGGCGGCCGCCGCGGTGGCGGCCCTGGACCGGGGCGGGGCTGGGAAGGCGGTGGCCGCAGCGCTCGTGCTCGACCCGCCCAGGCCGGCCCGGGGGCCGACGGGCGCGGCGGCCGCCCGGAGCGCTCGCTCCTCACGCCGCGCCTCAGAGGTGGCGGCAAATCTGCCTGCTGCGCCGACTGCCACGGCTATGGCCTCGCCTGCCAGGCCGTCTGCGGCGGGGAGCGCGGCGGCGGCGGCGGCGGCCGCGCCCCCCGCCGCCGCCCCTCCTGCCCTCCCCGCGGCCGGCCTTGCCGCGGCGGTCGCGTCGCTCGGCGCCTGGGGCGCGGCGGGCGGGCGGGCGTCCCCTCCGCGCTCCGCCCGGCGTCGCCCGTCATCCGGACGGCTCTCAGATGCACTACCCCCCCCGGCCCTCCTGCCCCCGGTCACGGCAGCGCCTGTGGCTGCTGCTGCGGCGGCCGCGCGCGCGGCCGCCGACGGCACACGCTTGGTCTGTGGCCTTGCCTCCGCCTTGGCGTCCGCCTCGCCCACCCGCCGGTCGTCCTTTGTCAACGCTGCCGCCAGCGCGGATGGTGCTGGTGCTGCTGTGGCCCCGGCCTGGCTGGCCGCGTCCGTGGCGGCGGCCGCGGCCGCGGCAGCGGGTGGCGTGGTGGCGGGAGAGGGGCCCGGACCCATGTCCCCTTCCCGCTGGGGTGGTGGTGCTGCTACTGACCCTGCTGTCGCGCCCCCACCCCGCCGCGCGTCGTCGGCCATCTCCTCACCCGGGCGCCGGGTCAGTGTGGCAGTGGTGGTGGAGGAAGAAAGTGAGGCGCGTTCCCGGGCTTCCCCTTCCACCATCCTCTCATCCGTCTCTGGGGGGGAGGGTGCAGAGGAGGTTGGTGAAGAGGAGGAGGAGGAGGAGGAGGAGGAAGAGAGCGCCGAAGCCGCGGAGGGTCTCATGGCCGACCTGGCCGGCCTGGTCGGCACCGCCGCCGCCGGGGATGGCGTGGCCGCCGTCCGCGCGTCCTTCGACGGGGCGGCCAGCCGGCGGTCGAGTGCGCGTGGCGGCGCGTCCCCAGGCGCCTCCCCGGGCCGGCGCTGGTCGGCTGTTGGAGCGGCGACCACCGCCGCCGCCACCGCCCCCACCATGGCCCCCGCGGTGGAAGCCTCCTTTGCCGCCCTGGCGATCGCCATCCCGTCGGCATCAGCGACGGCCCTCCCCACCCCGCGCGGCCTGGGCCGCCCGCCCCGGGCGTCCTCCACGGCGGGCGGGGGTGCCTCGGCCGCCGCCCCGTCGGGCCCACCCTCCCCCGACCCCGCCCTCCCTCCCGCCTCCCTCTCCCTCTCGCCCGCCCGCCGGGCGTCCCCCGCGCTGATGGCCTCCCTGGAACGCCTGTCTGAAGGGTACCGCAGCCTGCGGCGCAGCGTGGAGGGCGCGGTCGGAGCCCTGACGGGCGGCGAAGACAAAACCATGTCCCCGCCTGCCGGCCCGATGGATGCATGGGCCGACCGCCCGCCGCGGTCGTCGCTGGTGGTTGAGGCGGCGGCGGTGGTGGTGATTGGGGAAGAAGATGAAGCAGTTGATGCCCTGCCCGACCTGCCGGGGTCCCTGGCCTCCACGCCGACGCAGGCAGCGGAGAAGGAAGAGGAGGAAGAGGACGAGGGGGAGGTCGAGACCGCGCCCGCGCCCGCGCCCTCCCCACCCCGCCGCCGTTCCTCCGCCTCCCCGCCCCGCCACCACCACCCCGCTTCCTCGCCGACCCGCCTGCCCGCCTCTTCGACGGCTTCACCCGTGCATCAGCAGTGCGGTGGCAGCACGGCCGGCGGCGCCTCCACCGCCTCCCCACCCCGCCCAGGCGGCGGCGGTGGGAAGAAGGGCGGCAAGAAGAAGAAGAATAAGAGGGCCGACCGGTGGGCGGAGGAGGGGGAGGAAGGGGAAGCAGGGAGCGAGAGCGCCGTCGTCGCGGCGACGCCCGCCTCGTCCGCCACCCCGGCGGCCCCACCACCCTCCACGGGCGGTGGCGGCGGCGGCAGGGGAGGCAAGAAAGGCAAGAAAGGTCGGGCTGCTGCGGCCGCCCGGGACGCCGCGTTTGTGGCGGCCGCCCTGGCCAGGCAACAACAGTGCTCGCCTGCCAAGGCGGCGGCGCCGGTGGTTAAGGAGGAAGGTGAAGCTGCGCCTGCCTCTCCCTCCTCCCGCCCCGCCTCGGGGAGCGCCTCCTCCCACCAGGCGTCCTGCTCCCGGCCGGCGTCCGGGCGGGTAGCGGGCCAACAACCCGGCCCGCGCCCGCTGCCGTCCCTCGCCGAGGTCGCTGCCGGCCGGGGTGCCGGCCCCTCTCCTCCCCCCGCCCTCCCCCCGCTGACAGCTGAGGAGGCGGCCGCGGCCGAGCGGTGGCGGTCCGGCCTGTGCGACATGGCTGGGCGGGTCGGGCCGACGGTCGCGCTGTGGGAGGACGCGCCCGGCACGCCCCCCCCCCCCGCCGCGGCTGCGGCGGACGACGCCCCGGCCCACGCCCGCG
>Ga0315283_10002200_pt1 | contig 16187 bp, 12 predicted proteins | sample YL17G09_0_MG_FD_204541 | JGI IMG/M metagenome (GOLD analysis project Ga0315283, IMG submission 204541) | Sediment microbial communities from Yellowstone Lake, YNP, Wyoming, USA - YL17G09_0 | ecosystem: Environmental > Aquatic > Freshwater > Lake > Sediment | place: USA: Wyoming | collected... | reverse complement strand
GCCGACGGTGAGGACGTTTCGTCCGTCGTCATCCGCGCCCGCATCCGCAAGCTCATCGCTGACGAACTGGCCGAGAAGCCGCTGAGCGACGCCCAGCTCGCCGCGATACTGGCGGACGAAGGCGTCAGGGTAGCGCGGCGCACGGTGGCAAAATATCGCGAGGCGCTCGGCCTCGCTTCGTCGAGCGAGCGCAGGCACACGGCCGCCCGCGCCCACGCATGAACACCGGGCCGGCGGGAACCGACCCCCGCCGCCGCGATCGAACTGACGAGAGGCCGCACGTACATCTACACGAGGACGGGACGATGCAAGTCAACCTGAGCGGACACCACGTCGAGATCACGCCGCCGCTGCGGAGTTATGTCGAAAAGAAGATTGCGCGGGTCCTGCGGCACTGCGACCGCGTCATCGACGTGCAGTGCACGCTCACGGTGGAGAAGCTGCGGCACGAGGCCGAAGCCACGATCCGCCTGGGCGGCGCCACGGTGCATGCCGCCGCCGTCCACGACGACATGTATGCCGCCATCGACCTCCTGGCGGACAAGCTCGACGAGCAGGTCCGCCGCCACAAGGAAAAGCACCGCGACCCGCAGGCGGCGCGACACCGTCACGGAACGGCAGTTTCCCCCTGACGGCGGACCCCGAATCCGGCGACAATCCCGGTTGGCAGGCGTTCTGCGCAGGGGTGGCGTCAGATGCGATTGATCGTGGTCAGTGGCCTGTCCGGTTCCGGCAAGAGCGTCGCGCTCGACATGCTGGAAGACCTCGATTTTTATTGTGTCGACAACATCCCGGCAGGCCTGCTGCCGGGATTCATCGCCTACACCGTTCGCACCAGCGAATCCTCTTACCGCCAGACGGCGGTCGGCGTCGATGCGCGCAATCGCCCGGAAGACCTGGCGGAAGTGCCGCAGCTGGTCGAGACGCTGCGCAAGAGCGGCATCGCCTGCGAAACGCTGTTCCTGCGCGCCGACAGCGACACGCTGCTGAAGCGCTTCAGCGAAACGCGCCGCAGGCATCCGCTCAGCCGCCACGGCGCCGGGCTCAAGGAAGCGCTCGAGCAGGAAGAACGGCTGCTGGCGCCGCTTGCCAACGCAGCCGACCTGACGATCGACACCTCACGGCTGTCGGTGCACGAGCTGCGCGAGCTGATCCGTGGACGCGTCGTCGACCGCGCGAAGTCCGGGCCGTCGCTCCTGTTCCAGTCTTTCGCCTATCGGCACGGCGTGCCGGACGATGCGGATTTCGTGTTCGACGCGCGCTCGCTGCCGAATCCCTACTGGGATCCTTCCTTGCGCGAAATGACGGGGCGCGACGTACCGGTCGCGAAGTTCCTCGACAACGAGGCCGAAGTGAACCGGTTCTTCGAGGACGTGCGCGACTTCATCGCACGCTGGCTACCCTCGCTCGTGCGCTCGAATCGCAGCTATCTCACGGTCGCCGTCGGCTGCACCGGCGGCCAGCACCGTTCCGTGTACATCGCTGAACGCCTGGCCGCGCATTTTCGCGGCAGCGAAGGCGTAGCGCTCGTGCGGCATCGCGATCTCACGAGCCGCCGGCACGAGTGAACGCCGAGCTGCAACCGCGCCGTACACCGACCCGCCTCGAGGCGCTCAAGCGCGCGCTCGACGAGGGCACGATGCGCCAGGTGCACCGCCTGGTGAATTCGATGCATCCGGCGGAAGTCGCGTCGCTGCTCGAATCCCTGCCGCCGACCCAGCGTGAAGTCGTCTGGGACCTGGTCGATCCCGAGCTCGAAGGCGACGTGCTCGTCGAACTCAATGAGGAAGTCCGCGCGGGCCTGATCCGCGAGATGGACACCGAGGAACTCGTCGCAGCTGCCGAGGGCCTCGAAGTCGACGACCTCGCCGACCTGCTGCGCGACCTGCCGGAGAACGTGAACCAGCAGGTCCTGCGGTCGATGGACTCACAGGACCGCGACCGCCTGAACGCCGTGCTCGGCTTCGAGGAAGACACGGCCGGCGGCCTGATGAACACCGACACGGTGAGCGTGCGCCCCGACGTCACGCTCGAAACCGTGTTGCGCTATCTGCGCATGCGCGGCGAGATCCCGGACAAGACCGACGCGCTCTTCGTCGTGAATCGCCACGACCGGTATCTTGGCGTACTGCATCTGACGCGGCTGCTGACCGAGGACCCGGAGCGCACGGTCGGCGAAGTCATGGACACGGGCGTCGACGGCATTCCTCCGGGGACGCCCGCCACCGCAGTCGCGAGCCTGTTCCAGGACCGCGACCTCGTGTCGGCCGCCGTGATTTCGGCGGACGCAGGCCGCCTGCTCGGCCGCATCACGATCGACGACGTCGTCGACGTGATCCGCGACGAAGCCGAGCATTCCGTCATGAGCATGGCGGGCCTCGACGAGGACACCGACATGTTCGCCCCGGTCGTGCCGAGCGCGCGCCGTCGTGGCGTGTGGCTCGGCATCAACCTCGTCACGGCGTTCCTCGCGGCCTGGGTGGTGGGCCTGTTCGAAGCGACGATCCAGCAGATCGTGGCACTCGCCGTACTGATGCCGATCGTCGCCAGCATGGGTGGAGTCGCGGCCACGCAGACGCTGACACTGATCGTGCGCGGCCTCGCCCTCGGCCAGATCGAGCGCGCCAACGCGCGCTGGCTGCTGACCAAGGAAATCGCCGTTGCGTTACTGAACGGGCTCGCCTGGGCCACGGTGGTGGCGCTGGTGGCCTGGGCCTGGTTCCACCAGTGGCGCATCGCGCTCGTGATATTCGCAGCGATGGTCGTGAACCTGCTCGCGGCCGCGCTCGCCGGCGTTACGGTGCCCCTTGCCCTGAAACGATTCGGGGTCGATCCCGCCGTCGCCGGCGGCGTGATCGTCACGACGGTCACCGACGTGATCGGGTTCGCCTCGCTCCTCGGTCTCGGCACCCTGGTGCTCAGGTGATCCAGGGCGAGAGGTAGGGAACGATCTCCGCGCGCTGCGCCTGCGCGTCGGCATAGCCCATCGCCATCAGTTCGCAGGTGTACGACTTGTCGAACAGCAGGTAGCTCACCAGCAGCCCGCCGCGCGCTTCGTACGCGCCCAGCGTGCGCAGCAGCGTGCGGATGCTGCGTGGCATGCAGCGCTCGTGTTTCATCGCGATCACGGTCGGGTCGACGCTCGGCTGGATCACCGTCGCGCGGATCGGCCGATGTTCGGTGTGGCCCGCCGCGACGATCAGCCGGTTGATCTGGTTGAGACGCTCGAGATCGATCGACAGGCCGTCCGTGAACAACGAGTCGAGCACGAAGCCCAGCAGGTGCGCCGGACTCGGCGGAGCCTGCACGATGGTCCCGGTCGGCGGAGTGGCCGCCGCGCTGCCGCGCGTGCCGATCACGAGCACACGATTCGCGCCGAGGTGCACGGCCGGGCTCAGGGGCGCGAGTTGGCGCATCGCACCGTCGCCGTAGTGATTCCCGTCGATGTCCCACGCCGGGAAGATGAACGGGATCGCCGCGCTCGCCATCAGCACGTCGAGGTCGATGTGGCGCCTGTGGCCCGCTCGGCTCACCCGGTTCCAGCCCTGGATGTCGTCGGTGCCGTCGAAGAACGCCACCGCCTGCCCGGTGGTGTAACTCGTCGTCGCTACCGCGAGCGCATGCAGTCGCCCGGCAGCGATCTGCGCGGGAATCTGCCCGACGGGCACGGCGCGCGCGAGCAGCTCGTACAGTGGCGTCGTGTCGAACAGCGACCGTGGCGGCGTGGCGATCCAGCCCGCGGAGAGCGCCGAGACCATCCAGTGCAGCCCGGACTTCAGCATGGTCAGCGAACCGGCGCGTACGACCTGCTCGACCCGGAAGTTGGACCAGATGTCCTCGAGCGACTGGACGGCTTCACGCAGGGAATGAGCGCGGGCGCCAATGGCCGCGGCATTCAGTGCGCCCGCCGACGTGCCCACGAGCACTTCGAAGGGGCAGGGAGCGTCCTCGGGCAACCATTCGGCGATCGCCTTGAGCACTCCGACCTGATAGGCCCCCCGCGCCCCGCCTCCCGACAAAACCAAAGCGTCGTGGTCGGCGAAGAAGATGTAGTTGGTCGCGTCGTTCGACGCGTCCCGGTCGGCATGGGTCGGCAATGGAGGGCTCGACAAGGTCACCTCGCTGACTCTCTTGCCGCAGGAGTCTAGTATGTGTCGGCGCGAACCCGCGCTTTTTTTGCCCATCACCGGAGAATCCGATGAATCGCGCATCGTCTTGCCGTGGAATGTCTCGCCGTGGAATTCTTGCCCTTGCCGCCCTGCTGCCGGCAATCACCCTGACGTTCGCGACCCTGGTGGCAGGCAGCCGTCCGGCGCTGGCTGACGGCGTGACGCCCGAGGTCGGCAAGCCCGCACCCGCCTTCAAGCTGCAGGACCAGGCGGGCAAGTGGCATTCGCTGGCTGACTACAAGGGCAAGTGGGTCGCCCTGTACTTCTACCCGAAGGACGACACGCCGGGCTGCACCACGCAGGCCTGCGGCTTCCGCGACAACATCTTCGCCTTCAACAAGGAAGGCGCGGTGATCCTGGGCATCAGCGTCGACGACATGGCTTCGCACAAGGAGTTCGCCGAAAAGCACAGCCTGCCGTTCACGATCCTCGCCGATTCCGACAAGGCCGTGACGAAGAGCTACGGCGTGCTGAAGACCTACATGGGCGTCATGGAAATGGCGCGCCGCGACACCTTCATCATCGATCCGCAGGGCCGCGTCGCGAAGCACTACGAGTCGGTCAACCCGGAAGGCCATTCGCAAATGGTGCTCGCTGACATCAAGGCGCTGAAGGCTGCGGCCGCTGCGGGCGGCAAGGGCGGGCACTGAGCTTCTTGCGCGGCAGCGGCTGGCCTCGGTGCCCGACGCCAGTCAGGCGCCGTCCCGGATGATCCGCGCCATCGCGCTCGTTGCAAGCGACCGAGCCGGGACCGTCCCCCGAGCTTGGAAAGGCAGACACGCGCTCGGGGGACGGTCCCGGCTCGGTCGCTCTTGATGCAGCGCTCGTAGCCTGAAGCTGCGCGATCGGAGCTCTCGACGATGCGTGCGCCGTATCGCGAGCGGTGGGTCCGGGGGCTTTGCCCGAGCGCGTGTCTGCCTTTCCAAGCTCGGGGAAAGCCCCCGGACCCATCGCTCGCATGCTGCCGCCAGTTATCTCGGACGAGCCCTGACGTCGCGACCCGAACGATTACGCCTTCAGCGCGCGAATGGCGTCATCGAGCCCGTGCAGCGTGAGCGGGTACATGCGCTCCGCCAGCAACTGCCGCGCAATCCCGATCGACTGCACGTAGTCCCAGCGGTCCTGCGGCTCGGGGTTGAGCCAGGCGAAACGCTGGAAACGCCGCGTCAGCCGCTGCAGCCACACCGCGCCGGCCTCCTCGTTCCAGTGCTCGATGCTGCCGCCCGGCTGCATGATTTCGTACGGGCTCATGCTCGCGTCGCCGATGAAGATGACGCGGTAGTCGGGCTGGTACTTGCGCAGGATGTCGAACAGCGTGGTTCGCTCGCCGTGACGGCGACGACTGTCCTTCCACACCGATTCGTAGATGAAGTTGTGGAAGTAGAAGTACTCGAGGTGCTTGAACTCGCCACGCGCGGCCGAGAAGAGTTCCTCGCAGACGCGGACATGGCTTTCCATCGAGCCGCCGACGTCGAAGAACAGCAACAGCTTCAGCGTGTTGTGCCGCTCAGGCTGGAACTTCAGGTCGAGCAGCCCGGCATTGCGGGCCGTCGCTGAAATCGTGCTGTCGATGTCGAACTGGTCTGCCGCGCCCTCGCGCGCGAAGCGGCGCAACTTGCGCAGCGCCACCTTGATGTTGCGCGTGCCGAGTTCGACGTTGTCGTCGAGGTTGCGGTAGTCGCGACGCTCCCAGACTTTGACGGCCTTGCCCTTGCCCCCGGGTCCGCCGATGCGGATGCCCTCCGGGTTGTAACCGCCGTGACCGAACGGCGACGTGCCGCCCGTGCCGATCCACTTGGCTCCACCTTCGTGCCGGCCCTTCTGCTCCTCGAGCCGCTGCTTCAGCGTCTCGAGCAGCTTGTCCCAGCCGCCGAGTGCCTGGATCTCAGCCATTTCTTCGGGCGTGAAATGCCGCTCAGCGAGCAGCTTGAGCCAGTCCTCGGGCAACGCTTTCTGCAGGTGCTCGAACGACTGCTCGATGCCCTTGAAGTACTGCGTGAACGCCTTGTCGAAACGGTCGAAGTGCTTCTCGTCCTTGACCAGCGTGGTGCGCGCGAGGAAATAGAAGTCGTTGACGCTGAAGTTCGCGAGGCCATGCTTCAACGCGTCGAGCAGCGTCAGGTATTCCGTGACCGACGCCGGCACGCCCGCTTCGCGCAGCGTGTAGAAAAACGGCGTCAGCATGCGTGGCTCTCGCGACGCACCGCCGCGACGGCGGCGTCGCCTCGTTGTTTCAAATCACAACTGCGCGTGAGCGCTTGCGGCTCGCGACCGGATGCCCTCGTTCGGGTCTTCCCGGCCGGGCCGTGCGCGGCATGGACGCCGCGCCCGGAGCCCCCATGGATGGGTTTACGGCGTCCCGGCCGGGAAGACCCGAACGGGGGTGTCCGGCGCGCCGCAAGCGTTGCGCCTGCTGCACTCCGAAGCGCTGATGGACGCACCGTCATGGCTACGAGCGCGCTACTGCCGCGACTGGCGCCGCTGCAGGAAGATCAGCTGCTCGAACAGGTGCACGTCCTGCTCGTTCTTGAGCAGCGCGCCGTACAGCGGCGGCAGGCTCTTGCGTGGATCGTCGGTGCGCAGCGCTTCCGGCGGGATGTCCTCCGCGAGCAGCAGCTTCAGCCAGTCGAGCAGCTCCGACGTCGATGGCTTCTTCTTGAGGCCCGGCACGTCGCGCAGTTTATAGAACGCGTTGAGCGCCTCCGCCAGCAGCTCGCGCTTCAGCTCGGGGAAATGCACGCCGATGATGCGCGTCATCGTTTCCGCGTCCGGGAAACGGATGAAGTGGAAGAAGCAGCGGCGCAGGAACGCGTCCGGCAGCTCTTTCTCGTTGTTGCTGGTGATGATCATGATCGGCCGGTGCGTGGCCTGGATCATCTCGCGCGTCTCGTGGACGTAGAACTCCATGCGGTCGAGTTCCAGCAGCAGGTCGTTCGGGAACTCGATGTCGGCCTTGTCGATCTCGTCGATCAGCAGCACCGCCTGGCTCTCGCTGCGGAACGCCTCCCAGAGGCGCCCGGGAATGATGTAGTTCGCGATGTCGTGGACCTTCGCATCGCCGAGCTGTGAATCGCGCAAACGCGACACCGCGTCGTACTCGTAGAGGCCGTGCTGCGCCTTCGTGGTCGACTTCACGTGCCAGCGATAGAGCGGCTTGTCGAGCGAGCGAGCAATTTCTTCGGCGAGCTGGGTCTTGCCGGTGCCGGGTTCGCCCTTCACGAGCAGCGGCCGCGCCAGCGTGACGGCCGCGTTCACGGCCATCATCAGATCCTCGGTCGCGACGTAGCGCTCCGTTCCTTCGAACTTGGTGGTCACAGGCAGCCCTCGTGCCGGCCGCCGGAGTGCGGCCTTGCAGGTATCTTAACGCAAGCGACGCAACTTATTGCGCCGCGGCAAAGCGCGTCACTGCGGCGCCGGCTGCAGCGTCAGTGCGAATTTCGTCTCGCCCGGCAGGTACGGCAAGGCCTCGCCACGCACCCAGGCCTGGTGCCCCGCCCGGTAGAATTTCGACAGCGGATGGCCGCTCTGGCCAGCGGGCATGTGGAAGTAGCCTTGTGCCTCGCGACCCGGCGATACGCCGAAGCGTTCCGACGCCCCGAAACCCGGAGCGTGGACGTGTGGCATGTCGTTGCCGCCCGACATCGGTTCACGCGGCATGTCGAGCCAGCGCGCGAGCATCGGCACGGCACGGCTCAGCGGGTGCCGGATGTTCGTCGCGTTGGCCTCGCCCCACGTGCACGTGGCAAACGTGGCGTCGGCACATTGTTCGGCCGTCCTGGCAAGCGACTCGTCGACGACGTCGAGCAGGAAGGCACGCCAGTCCGCGAAGCGCGGATCGAGCAGGTGCGCGGGCCGGGTCGTCGCGAGTTCCCAGACGGCCTCCTCGAACGAGCGTGGCACCTTGAATGCGGCGTCCGGATGCGCCACGCGCGCCGGGATGGTCAGGGCGTCGAACGTGCGGCGCTCCAGCGCCTCGTGGAACTCACGAACGAGCCGATAGCCCACGGCCCCCGTCGCCGCGTGCGGATCCCACGTCTCGACTTGCTTGCGCATTGCCGCCCGCGCGGGCTTGTCGCGCAGCGCACCGGCATCGAGCAGCCCCAGCAGCAGATCGCGCCAGCGAACCAGGAACAGCGCGCGATCATCGAGCTGGATACGCAGCATGTCGGCTTCCGTCGCCTGTCCAGCCGGGATAGCGAGCAGGTCGTCGCGAATCTGCTGCGCGCGTGCGCCGCGATCGGGCGAACCGTCGCCGATTGCCGCGAGCCTCTCCGCGCCGACGACGCGATTGTTGGCCGTCCAGATGCGCCCGGCTGGCGGATTGAACACCCGCGGGTAGGTCGCTGGATCGCGCCAACCCTGCCAACCCGCGTCCGGCTGCGTCCAGTCGGAGGGCACTCCGGCGTCGTAGCCCGTCCCGCGCAGCGGCATGCGACCGAGCAGCGTCCAGCCGATGTTGCCGCCTGCATCCGCGCAAACGAAATTCTGCGCCGGGCCGCCGATCGTGTTCGCAACGTCGAGAGCCTTCGAGCATTCATGCACGTCCTCGAGCTGCAGCCAGTGCAGGTTCGTCGCGGCCGGATCCTGCGCAGTCCAGGCGAGCGCAAGCGTGCCTTCGCCAGCCTTTTCCGCGGCGGGCAGCAACGGCCCCCACTGCGTCTGCTCGACGATTACCTCACGCATCGCGCCCGAGCTCGAGCGAACCGTCTCGACGAAGCGCTGCAGCGGCGCCCATCCAGCAGCCGTGCGGTACTGGCGACCATCCGGCGAGCGCTGGACGCGCGCGAGGTCGGTCCAGTCGCCGTAGCTGTTGGTAAAACCCCACGCGATGTGCCCGTTGCTGCCGACGACCATGATCGGTGCGCCGGGCAGCGTGAGTCCCATCAGGTCGCGGCGATCGGCGGGCGATTCGCTGGCGACCAGCAGTCGCACGCGATACCACGTATTGGGAACGGCGAGTCCGAGGTGCATGTCGTTCGCGAGCAGCGCCGCACCGCTTTTCGTGTGCGCCCCGTCGACGGCCCAATTGTTGCTCCCGACTGCGCTGTTTTCGCGACCGGTGGCGGGCGAACGCAGCGAGGCGAGCTTGCCGAACTCGCCCTGCATCTGCCGCAGGTCGAAGGACTCAGGCGCAGGCATCGGTGCGGCCGCCATCACCACGCCGTCGATCGGCGCCTCCCAGACGGGGGCGACCGAGTACACGAAGCGAAACACGTCGGGGGGCAACACGGCGGCGAGCAGGCCGCGCTGGCGATCGGCTGACGCCTCGGCGTCGTTAAGCTGCAGGTACATCGCATAGACGACGAGCAGGGAATCCTGCGGCCGCCAGGACTCAGGGCGCTGGCGCAGCAGGAGGTATTCGAACGGCCGCACCCGCAAGGAGTCGAGTCCGGCATTCACTCCTCGTGCATATGCATTGAGCAGGGATTTTTCCGCCGGAGCAAGCTGCACGTAGACGCGCTCGGCAACGTCTTTGAAACGATGGATCCGCTGCCGCGCGTCCATGTCCATTGCGGCATCGCCGACGAGTTCCGACAGTCGCCCACCCGACATCCGGCGCGAGAGATCCATCTGGAAGAAGCGATCCTGCGCGTGCACGAACCCGGTCGCGTAGGCGACGTCGTCGCGTGAATGCCCGGTGATCGTCACGGCGCCTACGGCATCTCGTTCGATCACGGTCTCGCCGTCGAGGCCGGCCGCCGGCCGCTCACCGTCGATCACAGGCAGGCTGCCACGCACGGCGAGGTAAGCGACTGCCACGCTCAAGAGCAGGAATGTGATCAGGCCAAGCAGGACGCGGTAAATAATTCTCATGGGTGCGAGAAGGGTTTAGGGGTTAGGGGTTAGTCGGAGTAAGAGGCTGCCGCATCGAGTACACCTGCACCTCCGACTAACCCCTAACCCCTAACCCCTTCCCTTCCCTTCCCTCACTCACTGACTTCGAGCAGCTTCATGGTGTTGGTGCCACCCGACACCCCCGAGAGTTCCCCCAGCGTCAGGATGATCTCGTCGCCCGACCGCACGAACTTGCGATCCACCAGCTCGCGCGAGATCGCCTTGTAGAGCTCGGCGGGATCGGTGTGCGTGATATCGAAGGGAATCGGATACACGCCGCGGTAGAGCGCCACGCGCCGGCGCGTCCGCTCATTGCGGGTGAAGGCAAAGATCGGGATGTCCGACCGGATCCGCGACATCCACAGCGGCGTGGCCCCGGATTCGGTCAAAGCGACGATGGCTTCGACCGCCATATGGCTGGCCGTGTACATCACGGCGTGGGCGATGGCCTGCGCGAACTCGTTGACGCGGCCCTCGAAGCGCTCGCCGCCGCGGTTGCTCGCGATCTGGTACTTCTCGGCGCCGACGATCACCTGGGACATCGCCTCGACCGCGCGCACCGGGTACTTGCCGACGGCGGATTCGCCCGAGAGCATCACCGCGTCGCTGCCGTCGAGCACGGCGTTGGCCACGTCCGACACTTCGGCGCGCGTCGGCACCGGACTCTGGATCATCGACTCCATCATCTGCGTGGCCGTGATGGTCACGCGGTCGTGCTTGCGTGCGACCTGCAGGATGTGCTTCTGCAGGCCCGTGAGTTCGGCATAGCCGACCTCGATGCCGAGATCGCCACGCGCAACCATCACCGCATCGCTGGCCTGCACGATTTCGTCGAGGCGCGGGATCGCTTCGCTGCGTTCGATCTTGGCGACGATGCGCGCATCGCTGCCCGCGGCGGACAGCAGCCGGCGTGCTTCCTCGATGTCTGCCGCCTGGCGTACGAACGAGACCGCCAGGTAGTCGATGTCGAGGCTGGCCGCGAGCTTGACGTCGTCGCGGTCCTTGTCGGTAAGTGCCTTGGCTGACAGTCCACCGCCACGGCGATTGATGCCTTTCTGGTCGCCGAGCTCGCCGCCCACGAGCACTCGACATTCCACCTTGCTGCCGTGAATCGCGGTGACGACGAGTTCGATCTGGCCATCGCCGAGGATGAGTTCGTCACCGGGCGCAATGTCCTGCGCAAGTTCGGCATACGTCATGCCTACACTGCGATCCGTGCCGTCGTGCGTGTCGAGCCCCGGGTCGAGCGTGAACGGCGCGCCTTCCGTGAGCACCGTGTGCCCGCCAGCGAACCGTTCGATGCGGATCTTGGGTCCCTGCAGGTCGCCGAGCAGGGCGACGTGCTTGCCGACGGTCTCGGCCGCCTGCCGCGCACGTTCGACCCGCCGTCGATGGTCGGCCGGACCACCGTGCGAGAAGTTGACGCGCAGCACGTCGGCGCCTGCGCGAATCACTTCTTCGAGCACGCCCGGCGCGTCCGTCGCAGGGCCAAGCGTCGCGACGATCTTGGTCCTGCGGATCAGCATCTCACTGCGCGCCTGCTGGCTGGGAGTGCGGGTCATCCTGCGGCACGCTGTTCGAGCATTGCCACGGCCGGCAGTGTCTTGCCTTCGAGGAATTCCAGAAAGGCGCCGCCGGCAGTCGAGATGTAGGAAATGTCCTCTTCGACGCCGTACTTCTCGATCGCCGCGATCGTGTCGCCACCACCAGCCACCGAGAATGCGGGGCTGCGAGCGACCGCGAGGGCGAGGACGCGGGTGCCCTCGCCGAACTGGTCGAACTCGAACACACCGACCGGACCGTTCCAGACGATCGTGCCGGCGCCCTCGAGTGCCGCGGCGAAGCGTTCGGCCGTGTCGGGACCGATGTCGAGGATCATGTCGTCGGCCGCGACCTGCGCGACCAGCTTGACGTCGGCCTCGGCCGACGCCGAGAACTCCTTCGCGACGACAACGTCGGACGGCAACGGAATCTCGACGCCCGACTTCTTCGAGCGTTCGAGCAAGGTGCGGGCCGTCTCCACCATGTCCACTTCATAGAGCGACTTGCCGACAGGGAGACCTGCCGCCGCCAGGAACGTGTTGGCGATGCCGCCGCCGACGATCAGCTTGTCGACCTTGCCGAGCAGGGTTTCGAGCACCGTCAGCTTCGTCGACACCTTCGATCCGCCTACGATCGCGACGAGCGGCCGCTTCGGATTGCGGAGCGCCTTCTCGAGCGCCTCGAGTTCGTTGGTGAGCAGCGGACCCGCGCAGGCGATCGGCGCGAACTTGCCGATGCCGTGGGTGCTCGCCTCGGCGCGGTGGGCCGTCGCGAACGCGTCCATGACGTAGACGTCGCAGAGCGCCGCCATCTTCTGCGCCAGCTCGTCCTTGTTCTTCTTCTCGCCCTTGTTGAAGCGCACGTTCTCGAGCAGGACGACTTCGCCCGGCTCGCACGTCACGCCGTCGAGCCACTCGCGCTCGAAGCGCACCTTGCGGCCCATCATCTCCGAGAGCCTCGCGGCCACGGGGGCCAGCGAGAATTCCTCGGCAGGAACGCCCTCCTCGGGGCGACCCAGGTGCGACATCAGCAGCACGCGGGCGCCGGCCTTCTGCGCCGCTTCGATCGTCGGCAGCGACGCGCGGATGCGCGCATCGCTCGTGACGACGCCGTCCTTCACCGGGACGTTCAGGTCTTCGCGGATCAGGACCCGCTTGCCCTTCAAATCCACATCACTCATGCGGAGCACGCGAATCATGCCCTTCCCCTTTGCAGTGGCGGTCAGCGCCGTTTCAGCCGTGCTCACTTCGAAATGACGCGTGCCATTTCCAGCACCTTGCACGAGTAGCCCCATTCGTTGTCGTACCAGGACACGATCTTGACGAAGGTGTCGTCGAGCGCGAGGCCGGCTTCGGCATCGAACACCGAGGTGCAGGATTCGCCGCGGAAGTCCGTCGCGACGACCTTCTCGTCAGTGTAGCCGAGCACGCCCTTCATCGGGCCCTGCGAAGCCGCCTTCATCGCGGCGCAGATTTCCTGGTACTTCGCCGGCTTGCTGAGCTCGACCGTGAGGTCGACGACCGACACGTCCGAGGTCGGCACGCGGAACGCCATGCCCGTGAGCTTCTTGTTCAGCTCCGGAATGACCTTGCCGACAGCCTTCGCGGCGCCGGTTGACGAAGGAATGATGTTCTCGAGGATGCCGCGGCCGCCGCGCCAGTCCTTGTTCGAGGGGCCGTCGACGGTCTTCTGCGTCGCCGTGGCAGCATGCACGGTGGTCATCAGGCCGCGCTTGATGCCCCAGTTGTCGTGCAGCACCTTGGCGACGGGCGCGAGGCAGTTGGTCGTGCACGAGGCGTTCGAGATGATCGTCTCGCCCGCGTACTTCGTGTGGTTCACGCCGAAGACGAACATCGGCGTCTCGTCCTTCGACGGGGCCGACATGATCACCTTCTTCGCGCCGGCGGCAAGGTGCTTCTGCCCGCCCGCCGCATCAAGGAACAGACCTGTCGATTCGATGACGATGTCGGCGCCGACCTCGCCCCACTTCAGCTCGGACGGGTCCTTCACCGCGGTGAGACGGATCTTGCGGCCGTTGACGACGAGCGTGTTGCCCTCGACGGCGATTTCGCCCTTGAAGCGTCCATGCACCGAGTCGTACTTGAGCATGTACGCGAGGTAGGCGGGCTCGAGCAGGTCATTGATGCCTACGATCTCGATGTCGGCGAAATCCTTCGCCGCCGCCCGAAAAACCATGCGGCCGATGCGACCGAATCCATTGATGCCGACCTTGATAGTCATTGACTGCGTCTCCCGTCAGGACTTGAGTGCGTAAACCGTTGTGAATCAGAGCAGGCCGGCCGCGACCTGGGCCACGTTGGCCGCGGTGAAGCCGAAATGTTCGAAGAGTTTCCTGGCCGGCGCCGAAGCGCCGAACGTATCCATGCCAACGACGGCGCCGTCGAGACCGACGTAGCGCCACCAGCTTTCCTTCGAGCCCGCCTCGATCGCGACGCGCTTCGTGCCGGCCGGCAGCACGTTCGCACGATACGCGGCATCCTGCGCGTCGAACACGCTCGTGCTTGGCATCGACACGACGCGAACGCGGCGGCCCTGCGTCGTCAGCAGCTTCGCCGCCTCGACGGCGAGACCGACCTCGGAACCCGTTGCGATCAGCACCAGCTCCGGCGTGCCTTCACTGTCGCTCAGCACGTAGCCCCCGCGCGCGATCGCGGCAACCTGCGCCGGCGTGCGCGGCATCGGCGGCAGTGCCTGGCGTGTCAGGATGAGGCTCGTCGGACCCGCCACGTGGTCGATCGAATCGCCCCAGGCGACGGCCGTCTCGACCGTATCGCACGGACGCCAGACGCGCATGTTCGGGATCAGACGCAGGCTGGCCACGTGCTCGACCGGCTGGTGCGTCGGACCGTCCTCGCCCAGGCCGATCGAGTCGTGCGTAAACACGAGCACGACGCGCTGCTTCATCAGCGCTGCCATGCGCAAGGCGTTACGCGCGTAATCGGAGAACACGAGGAAAGTGCCGCCGTACGGCATGAACCCGCCGTGCAGCGCGATGCCGTTCATGATCGCGCACATGCCGAACTCGCGCACGCCGTAGTGGATGTAGTTGCCACCGTTGGCCGGATCGACCACCGCCACCGACAGCTTGTGATTCGTGTTGTTGGAACCGGTGAGGTCGGCCGAGCCGCCGAGCATCTCGGGGATCGCAGCCCCCAGCACGTTCAGCACCTGCTGCGACGACGAGCGCGTGGCAATCGCCGCCGGCTTCGCGATCTGTGCCGCGACGAATTCCTGCAACTTGCCGCGCCAGTCGGCCGGCAGTTCACCGCGCTGGCGGCGCTCGAATTCAGCCGCCAGCTGCGGATGGGCCGCGCCATAGGCAGCGAACCGCTGCTGCCAGGTCTTTTCGACGGCGGCGCCCTTCGCCCTGGCGTCCCAGCCCGCACGGATGTCGTCTGGCACGACGAACGGCGCGGCCGTCCAGCCGAGCCTTGCGCGCGTCGCGGCGATCTCGGCGTCGCCGAGCGGCGCGCCGTGCGTGGCTTCGGTGCCCTGCTTGTTGGGCGAGCCCCAGCCGATGATGGTCTTGCAGCAGATCAGCGATGGACGCGGGTCCGCTTTCGCCGCCTGGATCGCGGCCTCGATCGCGGCGGCATCGTGGCCGTCGACGTTCGGCACGACGTGCCAGCCGTAGGCCGCAAAGCGCTGCGGCGTGTCGTCGGTGAACCAGCCGTGCACTTCACCGTCGATGGAGATGCCGTTGTCATCGTAGAAGCACACGAGCTTGCCGAGCTTGAGCGTGCCGGCCAGCGAGCAGACTTCGTGCGAGATGCCTTCCATCAGGCAGCCGTCGCCGAGAAACACGTAGGTGTGGTGGTCGACGATCTCGTGCCCGGGCTGGTTGAAGGAGGCGGCGAGCAACTTCTCCGCCAGCGCCATGCCGACGGCATTGGCGAGGCCCTGGCCGAGGGGACCGGTCGTCGTCTCGATGCCGAGGTGACGGTCGACCTCGGGGTGGCCCGCCGTGTGCGAGCCGAACTGCCTGAAGTTCGCGAGATCCTCGATCGTGAGCGGGTAACCCGTCAGGTGGAGCAGCGAATAGAGCAGCATCGAGCCGTGCCCGTTCGACAGCACGAAACGGTCGCGGTCGGCCCACACGGGGTTGCCCGGGTTGTGCTTGAGGTGGTCCGTCCACAGGACTTGCGCGATGTCGGCCATGCCCATGGGCATGCCGGGGTGACCGGAATTGGCCTGCTGGACCGCATCCATGCTCAACGCGCGGATGGCGTTGGCGAACTGCCGGCGTGTGGGCATCGTGAACCCTCGTGGAAATCCCGCCATTTTAACGTCGGGGCGGGGGCCGGGTCACACGAAATCTTGCCAAAAGTGGGCTTCCGGGGCTGCGCAAGTCCGGGATTGACATCACGCCAGACGGAAAGGGCATCAACGACAATCCGGTCCGCACTATAATTCGCGGCTGTTCGCCCACGGAAGCCCACTCATGTCGACCGGTTACCTGTTCACCTCCGAATCCGTTTCCGAAGGCCACCCGGACAAGGTTGCCGACCAGATTTCGGACGCAGTGCTCGACGCGCTGATTTCGCAGGACAAGCGCTCGCGCGTCGCCTGCGAAACGCTGGTCAAGACCGGCGTTGCGATCGTGGCCGGTGAAGTCACGAC
>Ga0315283_10002199_pt1 | contig 16189 bp, 7 predicted proteins | sample YL17G09_0_MG_FD_204541 | JGI IMG/M metagenome (GOLD analysis project Ga0315283, IMG submission 204541) | Sediment microbial communities from Yellowstone Lake, YNP, Wyoming, USA - YL17G09_0 | ecosystem: Environmental > Aquatic > Freshwater > Lake > Sediment | place: USA: Wyoming | collected... | reverse complement strand
TAGGTATCCATATATTAAAAATGGACCTCACTGATCCTGAATCGATAAAACTGGCTGTTGGTTCGGTTATACTGAAAGAAGGGCGGATCGACATTTTGATAAATAATGCCGGGATGCACACAGGCGGGGCTATTGAAACTACACCAATCGAATACATCAGGCTTCAGATGGATACCAACATGATGGGACTGGTGTATATGCTCCGTGAGGTATTGCCGGCCATGCGGAAACAGCACAACGGAACAATTATTAATTTCAGTTCCATTGGCGGATTGATGGGTTTACCATTCCAGGCATTTTATTCAGCAAGTAAATTTGCCATTGAAGGATTGAGTGAAGCGCTCCGCATGGAGTTAAAGCAATTCAACATCAATGTAGTTGTTATAAATCCGGGCGATTTCCACACGAATAATACAATCAACCGCAGAAAATTCCTGGCTAATATCGAGAACGATCCTTACATGGAACAATTCAGCAAAACTCTTTCCATCATTGAGAAAGACGAAAACGGGGGATGGCCACCTGATGTCCTTGCCCGGAAACTTGTGAAGATCATCGAAAGGAAAAATCCAAGCCCGCGTTACGTTATCGCCATATTTGAACAAAAATTAGCTGTAGTGCTGAAGAATATTCTGCCTGCCGCCTGGTTCACCAAAATCCTGGCACCCTATTATGGGATTAAGTAGCTGATACTTCGATGAGGTATTCAGGAATATTTCCTTTCTTTATTTTCCGATCATAAAATTAATTTGTGCACCTTTTTCAATTGTGGATACTTCCGTCTTCAGACTCCCGTCTTCCTGCTTTTGCTAACTTCTTAAACCTGAATTAGTAAATTTATACAGTATCTTAATGGCAATCTGCTTGTTAATTATATGTCCACATGCATTTTAGATAGCTAATATGCCTTATCTTTTAATCTAAAATAATCAGTATGATGCCTCGCAAAAACAAGTTACCCGTTTTTTTTCTTTACCTGTTTACGTTTTTAACCTATTCATTCTCCTTCGGTCAACAACTTTCACTTAAAGTTGCAGGTGATGAACAGACAGGGTTTCATGTTGATATCTACATTGGCGATAGATTGGTGGTTACCAATACGGAAGAATTCTTCCTGCAGATGTTTAATCTCGATTTGAGCACAGTTGCAACAATGCAGCATTGGACAGGCCAGGAATGGACAGGTGATGAAAAGAGTATCACCTTAAAAAGAGATTCTTACATAACAGCGTTTGATGCCAATATTTCTGTTACGGTTACCTACCAGTTGGTTAATGCCAACATTGTAGAGAAAACGGTTGAGTTGTTTCAGCCATCAATGCCGGGCATGTATTATATATTGCAGGAAACAGCAAGACCTGCGGAAAAACCACAGCGATATGTAACCTTTGAATACGATAGTTTTCCCGGTGGCTTTGTACATGAAATGTTTCCTTCAGCAGGCTTTGTTACTCCTGATAATAATGTAGTTGGTTTTTTGACAGACGCAGGTTATAAAAATCAGTTTACACGAAATACGCGTCGCCGGTTTAGCGGACGCGGAGGTGGTTTTGTAGGCATGCGCAGGTTGCCTGATCCTAATTTGTTTTCAATTTCCAGTTTATCAGAACAAGCAGAAAATAATCATTACATCAGGCAAACATTTGGTGAAATGTACAACCTTGATGCCGGTGCAGAAACCGGATTAAAAATGATTGCTGCATATCAAAATGAAGGCAATGCAGAAGCAGAGATAGAGAACGGGCTCATTTCAATAACCGGTCATCCGGGAGACAGGGCCGGTATAGAATTTATTACACCATTTCGAGATCAGAAGGTTTACACCATTTCCTTTTTGTGCAAAGGAAATACACCACTGGCTTTAAAACTTTTCAGGGTTAAGAACAGGCATAAAACCATTGAACTGGAAGACGGGGTAAAGTACATTGATAACTTTCCTGCGGTAGAAAACGAATGGACGCTTTTTAAAGGAAGCATACTAGTACCTTACATTGAGAATGATTCTGTATCCATGTTTATTGGCTCGCAATCGGGAAAAGAATGTTGGCTCCGGATAAAAGACCTGCAAATAGTGGAACACCAACCTCAGCAGGAACCATACAACCTGCTTCCTATTGGCGAAAAAGTGGAGAAAAAGACCTATATTTTTGTCGAACCATGGATATCGCATCAGCAATTCATGATCTCCTCACAGTCGCGGTTAGCCGAAGGGCAGGGCTTTAAAGGATCGCTGATAGAAAAAATGTTATATGCCAATTTCAACATGCTTACATGGATCACAGATACAAAAGATTTTACGCCGTTTAATGTGCCCAATATGAATTATGCACCTGATATGTACAACAGGGATTCATTTTTTTCCACCGTAGCATCTTACAATAAATATCTGAACCTTTCTATCTGGGAACAATGGGGCAAGACACAAACGCCCAAAGGCGGTATTGGCACTATTATAACTCCGCTCATGGGGTCGGTAGAGGCAAAGGACAATGAAGCCACTATCGAATGGCTGATTTGGGCCATGATGAACAAACGTCGTTTCGGTGTAACACTTCCGCAGGAAAAAGTTAAAAAAGCAGTTGATTACGTGTTGAACGAATTTGATGCCGGCAGAGATGGAAAATGCAAAGCACATTTTTCGCTGAGCCAGGTCGACATTGTGGATTTTAATACAAAAACAGACCGGCTGGGCGTGAACCAGGGCATGCTGGCCGTCGCATTAAGAACAATAAAAGAATTGGGTTTTGATATTTCGGAAGCATATATCCAAAAGGCTGAAAATGAATACAGGAATTTTTATGATGCAGAAAGAAAACATTTACTGTTCGACCGGAATTTCCCCGACATCATTTCGCTTACCGACCTGGAACCGGAATTTTTTTCCTTATGGTTATTTAACAGACCAATGCTAACCGATGAAATGATAAAAAGTCATTTGGATCAGATACCCGTTCTGAATAAAGTGCCCGACTCACCTCACCCTGAATATGGCACTACGGCGCCTATCTGCGTGAGGTTAACAAAGGATGCAAAAGGATTTGCTTATCTCTCTGGTGATTATCAGCCTTTTGAAAAATTTGGCGAGGAAAATTACAGCAACGGTAAAAGCGACGGATTTTATTACAATGGTGGCAGTTGGTTCAGGGCGGAGTATTGCGCTTATGTGGTGGGATTAAAACACGGCTGGAAGAAAGCAAATGCCTTAATGGAAAACCGCGTATGGGCCGAGATTTATCTGAATCCAAAATGGCCGTTCAGCAAAGAATTTATACCAACAAAATGGACCTCAACCGATAGCTGGTGGCCATCTACCAGGGGATTGTGCTGGAATGTTTTTATACTTATGGCAAATGAAGTAGCAGGCTTACGCACACCGGGAATGGATCCGGATTACAATAAAATGACAGTAAAATAAATTTCACTGTTAAGGTGCTATTTCTTTAGCCGGTTTCCGAAGAAATTCCCCACTACTTCATTGAATTGATCTTTATAATCGATGAGCACTGAGGGAATCGCGCGTATCCACCGATTTCCCCTGTGCCCTGCTGTCGGCTACAATTACCTTAAAATTTTTCGAAAAATAAGAAATCTGGTACATGAAGTTATTGATTGACCCGCCATTACCATGGATCAGAAGCAAAGGCTCCCCCTTGCCATAAATCTCATAATACATTTTAAAGCCACGCATGTATAAATAATTTCCTGCGTCAGTATTTCTTCCATACATGGTAGTATCAAATGGTGAAATATTTGAATATTGGGAGAAAGCTACCTGATTCATTAATAGCGCCATGATAATTAATAAAAGGGTTTTTGAGTTTTTCATAGATTATATTTTGGGGACTCGGATTTCTGTTAACTAAAGTTCCGTCAGATGAAATAGTACATTTCAAGATATTTCGCTTTCGAAATATGTTCCTAAGGTCAGAACTTCATTAACAATTCGTTTCTTAATTAAACAAATGCAGGAGCTAAAAGTTACGAATCCTTTGTGTGCTTAAGCTTGAGTGGCAAATCCTTTAATCAATACTTTTCGGTGATGCTTGATAAAAAACTATATTTGCCTTTATCTCCAGCCCTATGAAAATAACGCAACGCCAATTCCTGATCATTCTTTTTGCAGTCATTACAATTACACTGTTTATTCATCTCGGGCAGGTTTATTCATGTTGGAATATAGCTAAAACAGCGCTCATCGTAAGCCGCTGGCTCACGATGATTCTCCTGGGATGGTATGCTTTCCGTAAAAAATCCCTCACCACATGGATTCTTATCAGCATGGTTATAGGTGCGGAGTTTGGCCATGATGTGCCTTCCATCGCCATTCATCTCAACCTTTTCAGCAAGATATTTCTGAATATGGTGAAGACGATCATCGCCCCTTTGCTTTTCGCTACGCTGGTGGTTGGCATTGCCGGCCATTCCAACCTGCGGCAGGTGGGCAGGATGGGCTGGAAATCGATTGTATATTTTGAATTGGTATCGACTGTTGCACTGTTCATAGGACTGTTGGCCATAAATATCAGCAAAGCGGGAGTAGGCGTGATCATTCCGGCCGAAATCAGCCAGCAGAACATTCCTGCTGTTAAAGCCCAGACATTCGAAGAAATCATCCTGCATATTTTCCCTGAGAACATTGCAAAAGCCATTTACGAAGGGCAGGTGCTGCAGATAGTGGTTTTCAGTATCATTTTCGGTATTGCTGTGGCCATGCTCAGGGATCAGCATCGAAACCGCATGGTGCATTTTGCCGAAAGCCTATCCGAAACCATGTTCAAATTCACGAACCTCGTGATGTACCTTGCACCGGTGGCCGTTTTCGCAGCTATCGCATACAGTGTCGGGCATATGGGGTTGAGCATCCTGGGGAATCTCATTCAGCTGTTGGCTACACTTTATGTTGCCTTAATTATTTTAATACTGGCCGTTTTCCTTCCCGTGGCACTGATCATGAAGATCCCGGTAAGGAATTTTATCCGGGCCATTTCAGAGCCGGCAACCATTGCCTTTGCTACCACCAGCTCGGAGTCGGCACTACCGATTGCCATGGAAGCGATGGAGAAATTCGGCGTACCCCGCAAAATCGTTGCATTCGTAATGCCTACCGGTTATAGCTTTAACCTCGATGGAACCACGTTATATCTCTCGCTTGCAACTATTTTCGTGGCCCAGGTTGCCGGTATTGATCTGCCAATCGGTAAACAGTTACTGATTGTTTTCACGCTTATGCTCACAAGCAAAGGTGTTGCCGGCGTTCCAAGGGCATCACTGGTGATCTTGCTGGGTACAGCAGCCAGTTTCGGACTTCCTACCTGGCCAATTTTCATTATCCTGGGTATCGATGAGTTGATGGACATGGCCAGAACCAGCGTAAACGTGGTTGGAAATTGCCTGGCTACAACAGTGATTGCGCGATGGGAAGGGGAATTCGATGAAAATGTGGCTAAGAACTTTAACACAAAAATGATGGAATAATCTCAGACGATTTTATTGGGTAATAGCGGAAAGGAATAATAATTCCTCAAAGCTAAAGGAAAAACTCCCCGTAAAATATTTTCACAGGGAGTTGACTGTTAATGTGCAAGTCCTTTATTTCGCACCCTTACCCCTGGCAGACTTCCTGGCCATAACGACCTTTGCAGTTTCATTTACCTCATTATATTTGCGCGTAGCGGCATAACGGGCAGCGGCAATAGTTTCACGGTTTGCTTTCTCGGTTATCTTGCCACGCGACAGGTCTTCAACATCAATATAACCATAAGCCAGTAATAATTGCACCACAATGTTGTTGATTATAGTATCTTCGCTATACCCACCCGCTACATAAACATTTTTACATACCAGGTAGAGCTCTTCGGCAAAATCGAGGGTATGGGGTATTTGCATTAGCTGTTCGTATGTTTCGCTATACCCGTTTATTTCGATATTGGTATTGGGTGTGACCAATAATGGGCTAAATTCGTGCGTGGCGGGTAAAGGCTCAAAGCCCTTGAGGTTGACCTTAACTTCTGATTTTGGATTGTCAATCCTTACAAAATGGGCTTTGCGCATCTGCTCTAACTGGAACAAAAAGTAATTGTAACGCCATACTTCAAGGCTGTGCTTGTGGTGCTTGAACAAAAGGCCGTATTTCTCAATGATGAGCTCTTTCACAAGTTGTTTGTTGCGGTTTATCTCCGGACGCTGCACCCTGACCTCGCGTATAAAACGTTTCAGGTCTTCGGCGGCTTTTTGTGGGCCGGCTATCTCCTTCCCTTTTTTACCTAAATCAGTGCTCAGAATACCTGTTTGTATCTGTCGCCCTTTCCCTTTACCATCAGCCCCGCCTTTCAGCAGTTCGATAAGGTAACGGCGGCTTTTTTCTTCGCCCTCCTCGGCAATAAAAGGATTACCACCCGGCGTTGAAGCCAGTGCGTTAAATAATGAGTGGAACAATTTACGGTCGAGTAACCGTTCGATCCGGTCGTCTTCTGAATCAACCGAAACTGCTTCGTAGCGAAAACGGTTTTTAATAACATCGAATTTTACAAGTTCAATGCGATATTTTTTATCACCCTCTTTCATCTTCTTGCCAACAAATACCTTATTCACAACATCCTCAACATCAATCTTATCCATGAGCTTGTAAGAAGAACAAAGATAGAAGGTCTTGTTAGCCTCTTCATATTCCCAGTCGAGGACGGTATCCAGGTAATTTCCGTGTCGGTCGAGTATTTCAACAATATTTTTGTCGCCGGTATAGCGAAGGAAGGTACGCTGGAAGCTGGGCAGGTCGCCGCTGGTAGCTTTCTCCATGCGCTCACCATGTGATTCACGATATAGGAGGAAGTTCTCATGATTGAAATAATGCAAAATTCCTGCCTCTTCTTTTGCAAAGTTCCAGGCTGTAAGCCATATATCAATTTTGAAAGGCATACTAATGTCGCAGAACCCACTTATAGTTGAACGCGAGTTAAGGTCTTCAACGTTGCTGTCGGCGCTGCTTTCGAACAACGAACGGTATTGTCGGATGTAATCGGGATCGAAATCGGTAACACGACTAAAATCTCCTACTTCGGTCCCTATACCGTAAAGATTTCCTTCTTTGTCGGGGAAGAGATGCAACATATCGCCAGCTATGAGTTTGATAGAACGAATGCCAGGAAGGTCTTTTTTAAGCCATTTCAACATCATGGCCGCCAACATCTCTGATTTACCTACACCACTATCGCCACTGATCTGTACCACGAAAATGGTACCATCGTCTTCCTCCACGGCAAAAAGCGAACCGTGGACAGGCACACCACCCATCTCCTTCACTTTTTCGTTAAGCATGGTAAGGCGGGGCTTCTTAATATCGCCAAAATAATCCACATTCTTTTTAAGCGGGGTTACAAAAGTTTTAATATTGCCTTCGGGACCCGGCATATCGAAATAACCGATTTGAGGATATGAGATTACCTTCTCGGGAGCACCATAAAACAATATAATATCGGGAACAAAATTCTGTACTTCCTCTAACGATAACGATTCCGGTGCGATAAGTCTGAAATTGTCAGCCAGGTATTTCAAATATGACTTCTGGAAAATGTAGAGCTCTTTTACCAGCCCACGTTTTACTATGCGGCAGCGGTAATCATCACCATCAAGATGTTCAACAAACTTGGCCAGGCGCTGAGCAAAGAAATTGCTCGAAGGCCGGGTGGCCATATTCTTGATAAACTCCCTGGGCGAAACCTCGACACCATTCAACGCCAAAGCTTGCACCGACTCAGTGCGGTCAATCTTATGAAAGGGATATTCACGTTTTTTGGCATCGGTATTCATGCGCGTATGCGTTTGTACCGGCTGCTCGGCTGCAATAACACCGCAACGGCTCATCAATTGATTGATCCATGCCAATTTGCCACCCTGGAATTTCTCCAGCGCTTTGTTCTTCATCTCAAAATCGTGGTACAAGGTATAACCATGTTGCACCATTTCGTTGATAGCTGAATTTTGACGCAGGAACCCGGCGAGTGTAAATTTAATGATATAGTGGTTATAGTAGCTGTAGAAGTCAGTTCCTTTAGCACGGTTTAACATCCCTGTCAAGAAAAGTGTAATATCGCGAACCAGGATGCCAAGTTCCGCTTTGGTAACTTTTTGGCTGCGTAGTGAGAATTTTTCGTTAAACAGTTGCTCTATCTCATATTTAAAAAGTTCCCCGGCATATAACTTTGTATCGGATTCGTTGTGTCCTTCAAGTCTGACAATAACCGGCTCAACTTTATTAACAATCTGCTTTGAGAAGAAACGAAAGCGATAAACCAACCATAAACGTAATAGGTTCTCTTTTAAATTATCATGGGTCAATATTTCTTTAAAGGCTACTTCGGCAAGCAATCCCGTAAGAATATTGGCATAGGGATGTCCCTGAAAGTCGGTTGAATTACTCGTGGCTGCCACCATGTTGCTGATTCGGACACGTAAATCAATCTCCGAGGAGGATTTGCCGGTAATTTCCACAAATTTAGCAACTGCAGCTTCAAACACCTCCTCAACTGAAGGTTCCTGGTGTTGCTGAGCAAAAGGCAGGTTGAAATGAAGTAATATCTCTTCGATATACTTACGCATGATGCGGTTGTATCCCTCCAACCGGGCCAGATCGCCTTGCGGATCAGTAAGGCTGGCATTCAAAGCAAGGAGTTTGACCTTGGCATCACTAAACAAAATCTTCTCCAATTCGAGCAGAATCTCTTTCATGATTAAAAGTTCTTCGGGATCGTCGAGCAAATGCGCGTTGGGCTGGAATTCGATCTTGCTTTTTATATATTTGAGCAGGGTTGGTTTTCCGTATCGCGCAATTACTTCGTTGATGTCGAATTTGCGGATAGCCGGGATCTTCTTATAGATTTGAGGCAGGAGATTTTCATATACTTTTGAGAAAGCCTTGCTGCTGATAAACTCAAGCAGGTCGCGGCATTGCCCGATATTTTCGTAAAATTCAAAAACAGCATTCTCGCTATTTCCGATTGAGCTGATACTTAACCCGCAAACCTTTGGAAATGAAAGATATATGTTCTTGATATCACTTATTCTCAGGTTCTCGCTTTGTTTTTTTAGTAATCCTTTAACCAAAGCAAAATCCTCTATTATTTTCTTCACGAAGAGTTCGTCGGTTTTCTCTGAAAAGATATCATCGAGTATATCATCGGTACGCAGGCTCTTGTTGGCCGGGTTGCTCTTAACGTTGTAGAAATTTTCCCAATAATTAACAAACAGGCGGATGGCACACTCCAGCTCAGTATTAAGTGCAAGATAACCGGCATCGGTACCATCCAGGTAATCGCCCAATGAAAAACGGATAAATCCGCTGCGATAGGGTATCAAAGCAATACCGCGTGTTTCAGCCATTCGTTTGGTGAATTTCTCCATATCCTGATGCGAGAAAAAGTCGTTTAAAACGAGATTGAAAAGGTAGGAGCCATCGCTCTCTAAAACCTGGCACCATTCAGTTGCTTTTTCCTCTTCCAGAACACGGTAAGCAACTTTTTTTGCCATCTCGAGCCGCAAAAGCGACTCGGCACGGAAGATCCGGTTGACGCGGAATCTGTTCAACTCCCGGACAATATGGTTTTTATAATAGCTAAAAAATGCCTCACCTTTATACTTAAAATCATCGGGAAGCTCAAGTACATCAAGCTTGTCGAGACTCACCAGTTCGTCGAGCAGGAAGATATGCAGCGGGCTTCCTTCGAAAAGCGATGCACGTTTAACTTCATCATCGGCATTAGCAAGTGTTACAGGAATATTTTTTGCTATTTCTTCCTTGATAAAGGTGTGGAGTTGTTCTTTTATATTGGCTCTGGAGGCATCTTTGGCAAGGTTTTTCTCCATCATATCCTTCACCTTTTTGCTTAGCTGTGCCATTTCGAGCACATTCACGAGGATGAAAAGTGAGTTTGTATTGCCTTTTACGGGTGGATTGAGGCTTTTGGCAAACTCAATAACATCTTTACGGCCAGGTGTAGAAACAAGTGACCCTAACCTGTTACCGGTAGCTCCAAGGTTTTTGGTAGTACTTACACTCGAAACCATCGATATTTTACCCATCGCCGAAATGTTGTTCATTATATAACGGCTTATAGTGCACCATTTTGGCTCTTCAGGATCATCAACCTTAACGGAATCGTTATAAGCCTCATCAAGGAACAGGGTAATCTGGCTATGGCTGAGAAATTTTAGCAGCCTGAGCAGGGCTACATCGTTAAAATCGCTATATCCACTCGGATTGCTTGGGTCGTTTATAATAATGGTTGAGTTTGTGCAAAAACGGTCCCAGAGGTTGCCGGTTTCGTCGAACAACTGGAACGAATTCTTGATCCGTTGGAGTTTATTAAGGAAACGCTCATAATCCAGACGACCATCTTCATCCAGTTCTACCTCAATATCAAAGGGGTTGATATCAAAGCGGTCAGCCGGAAGCAGGTCGGGATATTCCCATGAAGCAGTACGGTTCAGGAATATGAACGGACGTAGCGGGTAATGAGAGAATAAAAGGTCACGAATGATCATTTGCACATCATCGGAAACTGATGTTTTATCCAGGTTACCAAGGGCACCAATAAACTCGCGCACAATTTCCTGCTCTTCGCTGTTCATCCTGTCGTATTTCGCTACGATGCCCAGGTCAATGAGAAAATTACGGAAGCGGCCGCGGTTATTTGCTTCGTTTTCAACCTTTGTAAGATATTCCTTGTATTTTTCGAGGAACAGGTTTATCCCAAAGTTCTTATGAAAATGGTTGTTCAGCGTCCGCTCGTAAGTATGCGGAAGAATATCCAGAATTACTTTACACCGTTGAGCTGTTTCCTTTTTTATAGACTTTATTTTGCGTTGCAGCAAATAATCGCCATAGAGTTTGATCTGAGCACGGCCGCCTCCTTCGAGTATGGTAGCTATATGCAGCTGCTGATTATCACCGTAGAAATATTGTTTCATCCTGGTTTCAAACTCCCCAATCAGTTGCTCATTAATTTTGCGGAATTTCTGAGGATCACGTATATATTCAATCAGCGTGATATACCCGACCAACTTGCTCAGGGAGTATTTATCGCGGATGATCTGGCGTGCAAATTCATCAAATTTATACAGGATCACATCCTGGTCGGGATTATTACTGTCGGCCAGTTGTTCACTTTTAAGCTGCCGCAGTTCTTCTTCGTAATCCAGTATTTTTTTCTCGGCTGCCTGTCTGAAAAGAATGAGGTTGGCCGGATTGACCTTATCCAGAACTAAGCGCAGGTTCATTTGGGTATTTGCAGGAGCCCCCAGTTTCTTGGTGTGTGCTTTGTTCAGGGTTGAAATGATATCGATGTGGAATGCAAATACCAGGCAGGTATTGGTTGCCCTAGATTCGGGTGAATCATCAATGAACACGATACGCGACAATAGTGGAAACCATTTATACTCATCAAACGGATTGAGACGCATATTCTTTATTTTCACTGCAAAAATGCTGGTTGCATCGCTGCTAATGGCCTGGTAAACATCATTGGGAGTGGTAAATTCAATAACTTTTACGACTTCAGGATTGAAAACATGACCGGCTATAAGATCAATAGCTGTATAGGCGGTGCCACTGACCAGGGTACGGATAAATCCGTTCAATCCTTTAAAATTAACACCGGATTCGCAACGATTCAGGAAATTGTCAATTTCGACTTTGGTAGTGTAATGCGTACTTTGGATAACCATTTGATCAAGCACATCGAGCAAATAGTTCCACTGGGCAATTTCGATATACCCGTTAATGCCGATCAGATCGCGGAATTTGCGCAGTTCATTCACACTGTCGCCCAATAAAATCTGGTTCAGGTAATTGATAAGGTATTGCGATACAGGAGGGGTTCCGATGCTAAAATCCTGCATTTTGAGGATGCTGGTAAAATGTTTTTTTTGCTCCTCGTCAACCATCTCAGTATCCATTAAGAAATTGAGGCGTTCTTTGAATGACTTGTTACGGGCACTATATTCGAAAGCCTTCGAATTTTCGTGCGGATAAATCATTAAAGCAACATCAACATAGCCTGGAATTGCTTCCTTTAGCTCAAGCATTGCTTTATTTATATTCAGTTGCTGACGCGCAGGATCAACAGGTTCTTCATGACAGAGGTGAACAAAATTTTTCAGACTTCTGAATACCCAATCCGGTATAAAATTCTCTGACCTTTCGCCCAGGGCAGCAAATAATGAAATAAATCCATTTGCTTCAGATGTGAGTTTAATCTTGGGAATGCCTGTAATTTGCATAGTTATTGCAGTTTAAGAAAATTTTTGCAAAGATAATACTTATTCAATCCCGAATTATTGCGCAGTTTACCCACACCTGACCCATAAAGCAAAAGGAATTGGGTAAGCGAAAACAATGTTAATCCTTGCCTATATATATTCTTTCGCTTCCACTTCGCCGGTGAGCACCATAAGTCCATTCATGGCAAGGGCGCGCATTTCGTCTTCGCCGGGATAAACATGGGTTGGCGCAATGCGGTAAACGCGTTCGATGATCTGGTTCACAAACCATTTGCTGTGGGCAATGCCGCCGGTGATGAGGATGGCATCCACCTGCCCGCGGAGAACGGGATACATGGAGCCGATTGCTTTAGCCACCTGGTAAGCCATAGCATCGAAGATGAATTTTGCCCGTTCGTCGCCGGCCTGGGCACGCTGCTCCACTTCCCAGGCGCTGGTGGTTCCGATGTGCGCAAATAACCCGCCATTGCCTTTGATCATTTTCAGCACTTCTTTTTCGGTGTATTTACCACTAAAGCAAAGCCTGGCTAAATCGCCAACAGGAAGGGTTCCGCTTCGCTCAGGAGAAAAAGGCCCTTCGCCGTCGAGGCCCTGGTTTACATCAATTACACGTCCTCTCTGATGCGCTCCTACCGTAATTCCACCACCAAGATGCACCACAATAAGGTTCATGTCTTCGTATTTGCGCATTACCGATTTGGCATGCTGGCGCGCAATGGCTTTCTGGTTCAGGGCATGAAAAATGGATTTACGACTGAACAAGGGATGCCCGGAAATGCGGGCAATATTTTCGAGTTCATCAACCACCACGGGGTCGGCAATAAAAGCACGGGCATTGGGAAGGCTGCGGGCAATATCATCGGCAATAAGACCACCAAGGTTACTGGCATGATCGCCAACCATGCTATGGATAAGGTCGTATTTCATAGCCTCGTTCACCTCGTAAACGCCCGAAGAAATGGGTTTCAGCATACCGCCTCTACCCACGACAGCGCGGATTTCCGAAAGATCAATTTCAGCCTCCTGCAATTCTTTATAGATTATTTCTTTCCTGAAACTGTGCTGATCGGTCACCCGGTCGAATCCGCTCAACTCTTCGCCCGAATGGCTCATCGATTTCACAAATACGGGATTATTGTTCAGAAAAACAGCAATTTTTGTTGATGTTGAACCAGGGTTTATCGCAAGGATGCGAAAGTCTTCCATTATGTTAAAGTTGAATTATTTGGCGATTATAGCTGCCAGCGCTATGGAGTATAATTTTGTGAGGGAACTGTCGCCGCGCGACGAAAGCACACAGGGAACGCGTGCACCGGCGACAAAGGCTCCAAGTTCGGCACCGGCAAGTTTGGTATTCGTTTTATAAAACACATTGCCAGCTTCTATGTTCGGGAACAAAAGGCAATCGGCATCACCAGCAACACTACCTGGTATTTTCTTGATTTCAGCCGATTCCTTGTCGATGGCTACATCCAGCGAAAACGGACCATCCACAAGGGCTCCTTTGATCTGCCCGCGATCGGCCATTTTAGATAATATCGCAGCATCAACGCAGGCAGGCATACTGGCCAACATCTGCTCGGTAGCAGCAATAACGGCAACTTTTGGGTTGCTAACATCGAGGGCTTTTGCCGTTTTTACAAGGTCATTGAGTATGGCAATTTTCATTTTCAGATCGGGAAGTGGGATAATGGCCACATCGCCTACCACCAGCAATTTATGATACAATGGATTTCCGATGACTGTAACATGCGTCAGAATTGCATTGGGATCCATCAGGCCGGTTTCCTTGTTCAGGATCGCCTTCATATATTTGTCGGTACTCACCAATCCCTTCATCAACAAGTCGCCTTCACCGTTATTGATGAGCTTTACGGCCAAAGTTGCTGCTTTGAATTCATCAGGTTCGTGTACGATGCGAAATTTGGCGGCATCAATATTTTCGTGACGGCATACTTCGCGTATCGTTACTTCGTCGCCCACAAGAACACCTTCCACAATACCTTTATCAATTGCTTCACTCACAGCAACAATTGTATGTTCGTCATTCGCGTATGCGGCAATAATTCTTTTCTTTGTCCTCGATTTGAGAACTTCGAACATTTGTTCTAATTTGGTAATAGCCATAGTTTTTTCAGATTAAATATTGAAGTATTGTTTGTTATGAACTGATTCCGTCTTAAATACGATGAGCATTTCTTCGTGAAGCACGATTACCCTTGATCTAAGACCTTGATTTTATGGCTGCAAAGTTATAAAAATGTACGTGATTTCCATACGTCTGCCTAAGGAGTACTGTCAATTTAGAAAGGATATTTACAATCTGCCGTTTCCCTACCTTCTAAAATTGATTAAAAAGTTTGGAGTGCCTGGCCTGCATTATTCATGCAGAAGATAAAAGAAAAAAGAAAAGCGGGTTTATCTGTAAAAGATGTATCTTGCTTTTTATATTCCGACAAACAATATGCTTATGACCAGACAAATCATCTTCGGGTTGGTACTGCTCGTTACTTTAGGCATATTCTCATATTCCACTGGTCGGTTACTGAAGCTGTTACGCCTCACCAGGCCCTTTCAAGTCAGTGAGGTTGGGCGGCGTATCAGCGTCACACTGCAGGTTGCCATCGGACAATCGCGGATGCTTCGTTTCCGGTTTACGGGTATTATGCATGCCCTGGTTTTCTGGGGATTTATGGTTATAACGCTTGGCAGTATCGAGATGGTTCTTGATGGACTCGCCGGGTCAGACCGTATAATGGCAACAACAGGCTGGTTGTACGACATTGTTACCGCTTCCGGAGATATCATGGCTTATGTAGTGTTGCTGGCGATTATTCTATTCTTAGGCAGGCGTTTGCTGATACATGTAAAGAGATTTTCCGGTATTGAAATGCAACCCAAATCCAAATGGGACGCTTTGACCGCCTTAGCCATCATTTTGATGCTGATGGTTTCGCTCATCGGCATCAACCTCAGCACACTTGTCTTGCACACTTACGACCTTAAAGGTGTGTATCCGCTGAGCAAATTATTGCTTCCGTTACTGCTTCCGCCTGCAAACGGATCAGCAATAGTAATGCTGTACGAAACTGCCTGGTGGACACACATTCTCCTGATATTCCTGTTCGCCAATATCCTGCCTTATTCCAAGCATTTTCATGTTTTCACTTCCATCCCAAATGTATTTCTGAGCCGGCTCCAACCACTCGGTTACTTAACAAACATGGAAAATGTAACTGGTGAAGTGAAGATGATGCTTTACCCGGAATCGGTTCCCGTTGACGAAACACACGCGCCGGTATTGCGGTTTGGTGTAAAAGACGTTGAAGATGTTACCTGGAAAACCTATCTCGATTCCCTGGCCTGCACCGAATGTGGCCGTTGCACTTCAGTTTGCCCGGCAAATATCACCGGTAAAAAACTTTCGCCGCGCAAATTATTCATTGATTTGCGTGCCCGTATGAAAGAGAAAGGGCCGTCAATGGTTAAAAACGGCTCCGGTTTCGATGATGGCAAATCACTGGTGGGCGATTATATCTCGGCCGAAGAACTCTGGGCCTGCACCACCTGTAATGCCTGTGCCCGCGAATGCCCGGTAAATATCAACCAGCCATCGCTCATTCTGGATATGCGCCGGTTCCTTGTGATGGAACATGCCGCCGCACCCGCCGGGTTAAATGCCATGTTTACCAATATTGAAAACAACGGGGCACCATGGCAGTTTTCACCGGAGGAACGTTTGAAATGGGCGGATGATCTTTTCCTGAATATTCGCTAATCATCCTTTTCACCCATGGATAGTAAAAAAATAGAAGTCCCAATCATGTCGGCCATGCATACATCAGCCAATTTACCCGAATATCTTTTCTGGGTCGGATGTGCCGGAGCATATGATGATCGGTATAATAAAGTAACA
>Ga0315283_10002197_pt1 | contig 16190 bp, 14 predicted proteins | sample YL17G09_0_MG_FD_204541 | JGI IMG/M metagenome (GOLD analysis project Ga0315283, IMG submission 204541) | Sediment microbial communities from Yellowstone Lake, YNP, Wyoming, USA - YL17G09_0 | ecosystem: Environmental > Aquatic > Freshwater > Lake > Sediment | place: USA: Wyoming | collected... | reverse complement strand
GGGTGCTTCGGCTCGAGCACGAGCACGGCGTCGAGGGTCGCCACGATCTCGGCCGTGCCGGGCGTGGCCTGGCCCTCGGGCGTCCATTGGTCCCATGGACTCAAGTCCATCATCGCCTCGGCAAACAGCACGCCGGCGTCGGCATCCTTGGGATGAGCCTTCCACACGTCGCGCATCGCTCCGGCATAGGCTCGGTCGAGCGGGCTGCGGTCCTCCGGTTGCTTCTGTGCATAGCGCTTGCCGAGGGCCGCAATCAAGGCGCGCTCCACCGGCTTGCCGGCCGCCGCATGTCGCTGCGCGAGCTGCAACGCCCGCCACGCCTGCTCCGCCATCGGTGGCGGCACGAGCGGAACATTGATGTGCGGCCCGCTCGCCAGCGCGACACCCCAATGCGCCATGGCGCACTCCGGGTCGAGTCGCGCCGCCTCCTGGAACGAGCGGACCGCCGCACCGTGGTTGAAGCCGAACAGGAAATTCAACCCCTGATCGAAGTACTGCTGCGCCTGCGGCGAACTTGTCGTGATCGGGCGGCGGTGCGGGCCCAGGCCTTCGAACAGCGGAACCTCTTGTCGGCCGGCGGACGATTCCGCGCCGGAAGTGAATGCTCCGGGCGCCATGCCGAGCGCCAGTGCGAAGGACCAACGAACCGAGATCGCGACATGCATATTCATTCCGATCGGGTGACCTGGGGGTGACCGGTCCTCGTGAACCGCAGCTTGTGATCCACCGTCACGTCGTTCTATTCGTGCTCGCGTTCGGGCAAAGCCAACAAATCAGCTTTCCCACCCTGTTGTTCGCCACAACTCCATCCGCGTCGGAGTCGGGCGAGGTCTTGGCGAAGGACTGGCGCTTCACCGTGCTCCACACGCCGACGCACGCCAGCTGGCTCAACCCGGCCGAGATCGAGGTCAGCCTGTGGTCTTCTGGAACTTCCGCGCCAATAGCAGCCACCGCCGATGCACGGCGCGTCTTTGGCAACAAGCAGAGCGCTACGCATGGGTCGAAGCACCAGCGGGCAGATCCTTGGTGCGCAGATGGGAGGGAGGTCGAGTGAGTCAGTGCAGATGGCTTGAACCTCACCGTCGACGCACTTGCACTTGCAGGCAGCCATCCCGGCCGGCGGGATACCGAGCGGGACCGTCGCGCATGCCGCAAGAAAAGGTCTCGAGGCTCCTCCTCCCGTAGGCCAGACGAGCCTGGCAGTCCAACGTGGAGCTGCCAGCTCGACGAAGCAGAGCGCTGCGCCACGTTGTTAACCTGTGGTGACCCCCCTTCTCGGCGCCACCGTTCCGAGCGCAATCTGCTAACGGTAAACGGCCGGCGATTGCTGGAGGGGGGTCGCTGGAATCGCCAAGGTCGTGGCCGGAACTTTCTGGCTGCGCAGCGCCCTACCCGTGGGCGATCCATGCCCCTCGAGCATCGGTAGGGCATGTCATCGGACGTGTCCGTGCACCGGCGATGATCCTGCTCCGATGAGAGGCCGATCCATTGCGCTTCCAACGCAGCGCCCCGTCGCCAAGTCAGCGGCCACTTCATGCAACCAACCTACTCGAGGACTGCTCGGTGACAACGGCGAGCGCCCACCAGCGGCTTTCCGTCTTCGCGCTCGTCATGACGAGCATCCTCGTGTCGGGTTGCAGCGGAAGCACGCCCAGGGATCCAGGCGGCACGAATCCGCTGCCCCGCGCCCCGGTGATCGCGTCGTTCACTGGGACGCCTGGCCGATTCGCCCCACGGGAGGGCTTCCTCCGCGTCCCACGCCCGGTTCCCGGGCGGTACGTGGTGGTGCTTCGCGACAACGAAGGCGGAGCGGCGCCGCGAGTGGACGGTGTCGTCAGGATCGATGCAGCCACGCGCCTGGAATCCATCGGGCGGAAGTACCGGGCTGAACCGGACCGAATCTTCAGTCACGTGTTCTCCGGGTTCGCGGCGCGGATGAGCGAGGCCAATGCTGTGGCGGCGAGCCAGGACCCGGATGTCGCCTTCGTGGAAGAGGACGGCGAGATATGGGCCCAGGCGTCGAAATTTGTAGCGAGCTGGGGTCTCGATCGCATCGACCAGCGCGACGTGCCGCTCGACGGTCTCTTCACGTACTACGCGACGGGTAGTGGTGTTCACGCATACGTGATCGACTCGGGCATCGACGCGTTCCATCCTGACCTCGCCGGCCGTGTCTTCGGGGGCCTGACGTGGATCGCGGACGGCAATGGGACTCTAGACTGCAACGGCCATGGAACCCACGTGGCCGGAACCATCGGTGGCACAACGTACGGCGTGGCAAGTCAGGTTGCCTTGTACCCGATGCGCGTCCTCGACTGTGCGGGGAATGGGTACAAGAGTTCGAGCATCGCGGCCCTCGACTGGCTGGTCGCAAATGGCCAGCGCCCAGCCGTCGTCAACATGAGCCTCGGTGGGAGCGCCTCGGCGAGCGAGGACGCGGCGGTCGCCAGCGCAGTGGCCGCTGGTGTCTCGGTCGTCGTGTCAGCCGGCAACGACGCAACCGACGCCTGCAACCAGTCCCCTGCCAGAGAGCCGAGCGCAATCACCGTCGGCGCGACCGGGGACGACTTCGGAATCTCCAGGGACGCGATCGCGACCTACTCCAACTTTGGACCTTGCGTGGACGTCTTCGCGCCAGGGACCGGAATCCTGTCGGCGGCGCCAGGCGGTTGGAGCCGGATCATGAGCGGGACCTCGATGGCGGCGCCGCACGTCGCCGGGGTCATAGCGCAGTATCTGGAGAAGCATCCGACCGCCACCCCGGCCAACGTGAACGAGGACCTGATAGCGAACGCGAGCCTTGGCAGGGTCACGGGATTCCTGAACGGCGCCCCGAACGCTCTTCTCTGCGCTCGCTTTGTAGGCATCGCGGACGCCGGGCCAAACCGGATGGTGAGCCCGGGTGCCATCGTGACGCTGGACGGGAGCGGCAGCTCGGACCCTGGCAGCGCCATCGTCACCTACACGTGGGCGCAGACCGGCGGCCCCGGAGTGACAATCATCGGGGCGTCCACCGTGCGGCCGACGTTCGTGGCACCCACCGTCGCGACGGCAACCGCGCTGACCTTCAGGCTCACGGTTGCCAGTGCCTCTGGCGCTACCTCAAGCGCGACCGTCACAGTGACCGTGATCCCTCCGCCGGTAGCGAACGCCGGGCCCGACCAGACTTCGAATGACGGTGCCACGGTAACGCTCGACGGGAGCGGCAGTGCCGGCACCAGCCTGCGCCACGCTTGGACGCAGACCGGTGGGCCGGCCGTGACGCTCCTCGCGCCAACCACGGTGAGGCCGACTTTCGTAGCTCCCGTCGTAACTGGGAGCACGGCGTTTTCGTTCAGGCTCACGGTCACCGACGGCGCCGGGGCCAGCGCTGGCGACAGTGTCACTGTCACGGTGGCGCACGTGAACCGACCACCGGTCGCGAACGCCGGCCCCGCTCAGGCCGTGAGGGGTGGAGCCACAGTGACCCTCGACGGCAGCGGCAGCTCGGATCCGGACGGCTCCATCGCGAGCTACTCCTGGAGCCAGACCGCTGGGCCCACTGTTGCGCTCAACATCAGCACTTCCGTTCGTCCAACCTTCGTGGCGCCTGCGGTAACGGTCGTGACGTCCCTAACCTTCAGGCTCCTGGTGGCGGACGACATGGGTGCCGCCTCGACCGCCACGGTCACGGTCACGGCGAGGCCCCCGGAGCCGCTGACCATCACCCCGACCGCCATCTCCCTGCCGCCAAGGGGAAGCCAAACGCTCGTGGCGACGGGTGGAAGCGACACGGGCTATTCCTGGCGGCTCGCCTCAAACGCATCGGGAGGAGTCATCGACGTCGGTACGGGCGCGTATGTCGCTGGCCCCATCGGCAACGTGACCGACGTGGTCGGGGTGACGGACTCGGTCGGGAACGCGGCCACGGGCGACGTGTCGGTAACTGCCGGGGTAACGGTCTCTTCAGGCGCAACCTGGAGGCCGACGGGGGCGATGGCGTCGAAACGCTCCCACTACACCGCGACGCTCCTGCAGTCTGGGAGGGTTCTCGTGGCCGGAGGCGGCGCCGTGTCCGAACTGTACGATCCCGAGGTGGGTGCCTGGACGACGACGGGCTCGATGGCGGGAGTTCGGGGCGCGCACACGGCGACCCTGCTGCCGTCCGGGAAGGTGCTCGTGGCAGGAGGCGCTCCGGGCGGATCCAGTGCGGAGACCTACGATCCAGCGACCGGGGCGTGGACCATCACGGGCTCGATGACGTCCGTCCACTATTTCCACACGGCAACGCCGCTATTGTCTGGCCAGGTCCTCGTCGTCGGGGGAGAGGGGAACAGCGGGTCCATCGCGGAACTCTATGACCAGACCCACGGCACCTGGAGGGCGACGGCATCGCTGGTGTCCCCGCGTCAGTACCACTCCGCGACCCTTCTCCCGTCAGGCAAGGTGCTCGTCGCGGGGGGCCAGTATTGGGTCGGGTCGGGATACGTCTTCCGGACCAGCGCTGAACTGTACGACACGGTGACTGGGACCTGGACGACTACGGGCTCGATGGCGAGTGGCCGGAACGGCCACACGGCGACGCTGCTGCCTAGCGGCAAGGTCCTGGTCGCGGGCGGGTACTCTACCGGGGGCCCGATCGCCGCTGCCGAGCTGTATGACCCGGCCAGTGGGACCTGGAGTCCGGCTGGGTCGATGTCGGCCGTGCGTGACTGGCACACTGGGACCCTTCTCCCCTCGGGGAAGGTTCTCATCGCGGGAGGCCAGAGTTCGGTGCTCGACTCCATCGCCAACTGTGACCTCTACGACCCGACGACGGGGACATGGAGCACGGCGGACGCACCAGGGACGCCTCGATACTTTCACACGGCCACCCTCCTCTCGTCAGGAGCGGTGCTCGCGGCGGGCGGCACTGGCGCTGGGGCGTCATACAGCGCGGAGCTCTTTGCCAGCGCTGGGACCGTCTCTCTGCCCCCGAGGGGCCGCCACACCTTCACCGCAGCGGGAGGAAGCAGGTCCGGCTTCACATGGTCGCTCCCGACGAACGCGTCTGGAGGAAGTATCCAGCCGGGCACCGGCGCCTACGTCGCTGGCCCGACGGGGGCCGTCACCGACATCGTCCGCGCAAGGGACTCTCTCGGAAACGAGGCGACGCTGGAGGTCACCGTGACCCCCGGCCTGTCCGTGACTCCCGCTGCCGCATCTTCGCCCCCGAGGGGTGGCCTGACCTTCGCTGCGGCCGGAGGCAGCGGGACGGGCTACGCGTGGTCGCTCGTGACGAACACGTCTGGAGGGAGTATCCAACCCGGCACCGGCGCCTACGTTGCTGGCCCGACGGGGGGCGTCACGGACGTTGTGCGGATCACTGACCCACTCGGAAACGAGGCGATCGGAAGCGTGACGGTGACCCCTGGCGTGTCCATGGCACCGGCCGCCGTCTCCGTGCGGCGGATGGGCACAGTGGCCTTCGAAGCGACCGGGGGCAGCGGAGCCGGCTACGTGTGGTCGCTCATCACCAACGCCTCGAGTGGGAGCGTGAACCCCAGCACCGGCTCCTACACCGCTGGTCCGACCGGGAGAACGACCGACGCCGTCCGCGTCGTCGACTCCCTGGGAAACGAGGCGCTGGGAAGCGTGACGGTCAGGGCCGACCTCTCCCTTGCACCGGCGATGGCTTCAGTGCCACCGAAGGGCAGTTGGACCTTCTCCGCGGCGGGGGGCAGCGGGTCCGGCTACGTGTGGTCGCTCGCCACCAACGCCTCGGGTGGGAGCGTGAACCCAGGCACGGGCTCCTACACCGCTGGTCCGACCGGGAGCATCACCGATGTCGTCTGCGTGACGGACGCCCTCGGCGATGCGGTGTACGCCGAGGTCGCGGTGGGCGCGGGCGTCTCCATCAGCCCGGCGAGTGCCAAAGTGCAAACCGGCGGGACGAAGTTGTTCGAGGTCTCCGGGGGGAGCGGGACCGGCTACGTGTGGTCGCTCGCCACCAACGCCTCGGGCGGCAGCATCCGCTTCGACAGGGGAGATTACACGGCAGGTCCGACCGGGGACGTCTTGGACGTCGCCAAGGTGACCGACTCGCTGGGGAACGTGGCGACAGCGAACGTGACCGTCCCCGCGCCGCCGACCGGAGGCGGTTGCAGCCAAGGGGCCATTGGCGGGCCTGGCTGGATCGGACTCGCGTTGGCGGTCCTGTTGCGCCCGCGATCCCGAAGGTGGAAGGCCGGGGGAACAGGACGAGTCCCCCCCGAGGAGAAAGCGTGATGGCACCGACGAGACCAACGCCCAGGTTCGCCGGCCCGGGCGTGGCCGCGCCCGCCACTTGGCGAGCCGCTTCCTCGAGGCGCACGTCCCTGCTGCCCGGCCGGGTACGGCCTTGGGCGTGAAGGCTCGAACTGTGCACTCCCGAGCCACAGTTCGCACCACGTTTCTTTCCAAACCCCGGTGGCTCCGGCGTCCGGTGGATCTGCGGAACAGGACCAGGGCCGATCGGCGAGGTGGCGATGGCAAAGTCCGTTCGCCAGGATCGGCGCCCTGCGCTTTTCGGGCGATGTCTCGAGTGCCTGCCAGATGGCAACCCACCCCGATCAGGGACCTGGAAACACGGTACAGGACTCCATCGCGGATGGTCGTAAGCTTGCGGCGAAATGGAACGGGTCCCAGAACGACCTCTCTTGCCGGTTTCCTCATGGATCGGATCGGTGTGGGGCATGCGCGGCGCGAATGGGGACGTGATCGGCGAGGTGCAAGCCGTGGACGGGGAGATCGTTTCCCTGGCCCTTGTCGGGACGGAGAGCGATTCCGCCAAGGGCGTCGAGAGCGACCTACCCACCAAGACCAGCGGTCGGGTCGTCTGCGTATCGACGAAGTCCCTGCTCATTCACTGGGAGCACGTAGAGCGCGGTCGGGCTGGATTCTGGCGCCGCTACCTCCCGGTAAGCTGAATCGGGTCTTGAAGTCGCCCACCACAGACAACGATTGAGCGCGTCGGCCCTGCTCCTCATCCGGCCGCCATCGTGGAACCCGCCACGGGTCGCGGAACCCGTCCGGCGGCGGCCGGTGGCATCGGCCGGCGACACGGCACCGGAGCCCTCGCGACTGCGTGGGTCGGGGCTGCCTGGGTACGGCTCCCGCGCCACGCCCGTGCGTGGCGGGAGAAGAACCTCCACTGTCATGCCGCAGAAGTCGCAGACCACCCCGTTCCCCGGCTGGAGGTGCGGCACTGGCAGGAGGGGGCCGGAGCAGACGAGGGGGAACCAGGGCAATGAGAAAGCCGTTGCACTCGAGGAAGCAGCCTTAGATTGGTACTGCGAGCGTGGAGCGCCGGCGGCCACGCCTGGAGAAGTGAGGCCGTAGCCTCTCCCCACAACGGAGTCAGCATGGTCACGATCGAGTACTGCACAGTTTGAGGGTATCTCCCCAAGGCCCGAGGTCTCGGGCAAGCGATTACCGACAGGTTCTCCGGCAGGGTGAGTGTCAATCTTCAGGGCGGAAGGAGGTCGTCCTTCGAGGTCACCTTCAACGACGAGGTGATCTACTCCAAGCTCGACAGCGGGGAATGGCCTGACACCTTGAAGATCCTCGAAGCGATCGCGAAGCGGCGTTCGCCGTGACGCGATGATGCGGCAGCGCGTCCATGGGGCCTGGTTCCCCGGCTTCGTTTCCTTCATGGGGTTCGATCAGTGCGGCGTGATGCGCACCAGCTCGGAGCCCCGCCACGGGTCAGCGTTGACTGCGCCCTGATGATGGCTCGGGCTGGCCTGGCGCTCCGTGTTCAGGACGCAGACCGGCGGCTCGCGGAGGCAGGTAAGGAGCACAACGAGTTCCTGGCGCGACGATCCGCCTCCCTTGCCCCAGAACGACCCCAGGAGCGAGCCGACGTCGGTGGCGACCATCGAGACCACGTGCCACCCGTCGGACGCGTGGCCGTGCCTTCATCTTCGCCAGCCACGCTCCGCCAGGTGTCCCGGGATCGGCGGAGCCTGGGTCTCACGCTCGGCCAGCCGCTCGGCCAGCCACTGGAACCACTCGAAGTACGTGTCGCGGCGGAGCTCGCCGCGAATGTCTGCCACGTAGCGGCCGAACTTCAGCCAGGAGAGGCCGATGACCCCGCTGAAGAAGTCGTCGATTAGGTCGAGGTCTACTTGCCGACGGCAGACCATCACGCCGAGGCTCTCCCAGGTGGAGAGGAGGAGCCAGACACCGTCGATCTCGGCACCGACCCGGGCTTCCAGTTCGGACCTCGAGAGGCCGTCCGGAATGGCGGGATCGAGCGCCACCCGCATCGCGTGCACGAACTCGGGCGTCTGGAAGGAGGCGACCAGCGTGAGCATCGCCTCCCGCTGCCGGCGGGCGCCGTAGAAGCGCAACTGGGCGACCCCGAAGATCGCGCCCAGGACGAGCGTGATGGTCGAGATCAGGTTCAGGAGGAGGCCGGCGTCCAAGCGGAGAGGGTAGTTGAACGGGTCAGGCGGGGCAACAGCGGGTCGGTGAGGCCATCTGGCGGCGGCACGGTCAGGTAGACCTTCCGGTTGCACACCGGGCAGACGACGCCCTCGCCGGGTTCACTCAGGCGAGGTGGCCCCGATGAGCTGGGGGTGGGCTTGCAAACACCACCACGGGGGCGGAGCCTTCACTCAGGGGGAAAGAGCGATGGCCGCTGGTCCGGCCAGAGCCGCTGACCGCGCAATCCGTGAAGGCTGACATCGTCGGCGAGCTCCCCACGCTTGGCGTCTGGTTTGCTGCAGCAAGGAGGCACGCCCATGACTCGAATCGGACGTGGGATGGTGCTCGGTGCGCTCGCGCCGGCGTGTGCCCCGACCGTCGAGTACCCTGATGCATGGTTGCGCGGGACTGGGGGCCGGAGTACCGGATTGGAGAACGTTGCATTGCTCTTGCGCGACCCGGGCCATGTCGCCCTCGTAGTCGACAGCTTCTCGTGGCCATCGCGCCGCGTGTTCACCGTCTGTGATGACCCGAGTGGTGAGTCGCCGACTTCTCTCGAGCGGGTTGAAGACGCCTTTGCGGCAAGGCGCTATCTGGCCTCTCTGACCTTCGTCGATTCGAGCCGAATCGGGCTGGTAGGCTGATCACATGGCAGACTTGCAGCCTTCATGACGTGGGCTCGAAACTCGGTCGTGTCCGGAACCGCACCTTTTGCCGCCATCGCCGCGTACGACTCCTGCTGCACAGACGAGAACGCCACCTCGGCCAGCGCTCCCCTCCTGATCCTCATCGGGGAGCGCGACGACTGGTGCCTGGCCGCGATGCCTCAATGACGATCTACCCCGGCGCGACCCACGCATTCGATTCCGTCGACGGCGGGAAGAGCATCGAGTTCCAGGGGCACCGCCTGACGCCAGCCCCCTGGAGCCTGTCACGCTGCGGATTGGTGCGGGCGGTCCTGGCGACGGGGCCGCCCGCTTCGTTTCTCGCGACGAGGTCGGCCCAGGTCCGGCTCGGTTCCCCGGTTTCGTTTCCTTCATCGGGTTCGACCCGTGCGGCCAGACGCGGGGAGCCTTCGATCCAGGCCAGAGATCGCGGAAGCCTACCGGCGGCGGCCCACGCAGGAAGACGCGCCGGCCGCAGACGGGGCATTCGACCTCTGCTGCGAGCGGTAGGCGCGGCAGCGGCATGAGGCTCCCCGGGAGTCGAGCGTGACGGGCGAGACGGGCTACCCCTTCCCCTTGCCGATGACCTGGAGCTGGCTCACGAGCCGTGGCACGAGCTTCCCGCTCCCGTCGAGCTCCACGGAAGCGAAGAGCCGCCCCTCTTTTTTGTACGTGGCGCGAATGGTCCCGGGCCCGGTTCGCAGCCACAGGAACCCGTGCCGGACGGTCACCTTCTCCCCGACAAGTTTGTTCGGCACGCCGCGAGCCACGGCTACTTCCTGCCCTTCGCCATCCACTCGTCCAGATCCCCTCGACTCATGTTCGCCATCTCTCCTGCCTCCGGCGCCTCGACCGCTGCGATCGCCCCGCGGAGTCGGTCGTCGACGCGGGCGGTCGCCCCGGCCCGGTAATCGTAGACCACCATCACCTGCTCTCCGCTCGCGACGTCGGTTCCCAGCGCCTCGCTGCGGATGCGGAAAGACATCGTGAACGAACTCCCCCCGATGCGGGTGACGGTGGCACTCACGTGAACGGTGTCGGGGTACTTGAGAGGCCGCTTGTAGTCGATGACCGTCTTCGCGAGGATGGGCCCGACGCCCTCGTCGCGCATTCGGTCGACGAGGCCGATACGCTCCAAGTAGACCATCCTAGCCGTTTCAAGCCAGCGGGCGTAGACCACGTTGTTCACGTGCTGGAACGCGTCCATTTCGCCCCAGGCGACAGGGATGCTCACCGTCACCGGGTAGCGGCCGAGCGTAGCGTCCATGAATCCTTCTTCGCGATGAAGGGGGTGTCCACGGGGACAGGATACACAGGCTCCGGGCGCCACCGGAAGGACCGAGGACCTCAGCCCTGCGCGTCCAGCCCCGCCAGGAACACGGCCGGCGCCACGATTCTGAGCCCCGCATAGCCGTCCAGCTGGGTCAGGTGCCTGGTGTTCCCGGTGACCACCCAGCGGGCGCCGCCGGCAACAGGAGCCCGAGGACCACGGTCTGCTGCACGAGCCCGGCAAGCGACCCGGCTCCCATCTTCCGCATCACCCGCCCGCGGTGGACCTTGATGGTCTTCTCCGCGGCGCCAAGCCCGCTCGCGATCTCCTTGTTCAGCTGGCCCCGCACCACGAGTCCCAGGACCTCCCTCTCGCGCTGCGTGAGGGCCGAATGGCGGGCGCGCAGCCCCTCCAGCTTGTGCCCCTGCCGCATCATCAGCTCGCTCCTCTCGAGCGCACCGCGCACCGAGGTCGGCACGTCGGCATGGGCACTGAGGAAGATGATGGGGACCTTCACTCCCCGCGCGGCCAGCTCCTCCTGGAGAGGGATCCCGTCCATCCCCGGCATCCTGAGATCCAGGACCGCGCATGCGGGCGGCGCGAGCGTTCCCTGTCCAGCCGGGAACTCGGCGGCGCTGTTCCAGGCGACCGCCTCGATGCCTTCCGCGCCGAGGGGCCGCACCAGGGAACGCAGGACCGATGGGTCGTCGTCCACGAGGTGAACCGTGCCAGCGGGGGGACTCGCCATCCAGCATCCGTCATCCTGCCTTTCCAGCGCGCAACGCCAGCCCTGCAATCCCCCGATGCACAATCGCCCGATGGCAGCGCTTCACCAGCGGCCCGGCTCTCAGGTGGCCGCTTGAATCCGGACGACGCATGGGCACGTGCGTGCACGTGGAGTGAGGAAACCCCTGCGGCGCGCTCGGGCGAGGTCGGGGTGGAAGTGGCCCGGAGAGGCGGTCTTCATGGCGCCTCGGATGCTATTCGTGTCCTTGATGGAGAGGGCCTCGACGGTGCCAGGCCGATGGGGTCAGTGCACGGACCGCCGGCCGCGACTATGCAAGCGTGCCAATGACCTTGGCGACGGCGATCCTGGTTCTCGCTTGCGCGGGGCCGAAGCCGAGTCCAGTGGTCGCCGACCTGGCCGTGCCCCGGTTGGTTCTCAGGTCGCCGGGCCTGGACGCTGCGCTGACCGAGAGCGCCCTCAGCGACGTCGGAGCGCGGGGGAGTTCATCCCCCCCGGTCTGCATGGGGAACACCTGCCCGCCTCGTGTCTCGATCCCCGTTCCGGGTTTCGAGACGCGAATCGACGTGCGCGGGATGGGTGCCAACTTCGTCGCCTCCACGCTCGAGCGTCTGGACGCCGGCGTACTTGCGACGGCCGCTCGTGGGATAGCGGTGAGCGGGCTGCGCCTGGAGGTACAGCCAAAGCGGGGTGACGAATTTCTCCCGAGGCGGTCGAAACTGAAAGCACGGCAGGCAGTCCTGATGGTCAGCTGGCGGCTCGATTCGTGGAGCGGTCCTCTGTTTGCGCTCGCCCCCTCGCAGTAGTCCCGTCCCGCAGGCCCGGAAGTGTGGCGATTCCTTGCACCCGCGAGTATCCAGACAAGACATGGCCCGACTCTCCCGACGCGAATTCCTGCTTGGCGTGGCTGCCACGGCCGTCGCCGGCGTGGCCCGTCCAGCGCTGGCCGCCGACGGCGGGGGCATCACCCCGGAGCGGCATGAGATCGTCGTGCCCGACCTCGATCCGGCCCACGACGGGTTGCGTGTCGCTCAACTTTCCGACCTCCACGTCGGCGCGATGACCCCGGTCGAGCGCATCCGGGCCGGCATCGAGGAGGCAAACCGCTTCCGCCCGGACCTGGTCGTGCTGACCGGCGACTACTTGTCCCACGACCGAGCCGGTGTGGCGCTCATGCGTGAGCAGCTCGGCGGCCTGGAGGCGCCCACGGTTGCCACGCTCGGGAACCACGACCGCTGGGTCGATCCGCGCGGGGCCGCTGCAGCCCTCGAGCACCTGGGGTATGGCGTTCTCGAGAACGAGAACACCACGCTCACCCTGCGCCACGCTCCCTTCACGGTGATCGGGATCGACGACCTCTGGACCCATTCCGCGGACCCCCGCCGCGCCATGGAGGGCGCTCCGGCCGGATCGCGGCTGTACCTCGCCCACGTCCCGGGCACCGCAGACATCCTGGCCGACTGGGGGAAGCCGATGCTCGTGCTGTCGGGCCACACCCACGGCGGCCAGGTGAACGTGCCGCTGCTCACGCCGGCCATTCGCTGGATCATCGGCGAACCGTACCTCGACGGGCTGTACCAGGTCCAGATGGTTCAACTCTACGTGAACCGCGGCGTGGGCAACGTGGGAGTGGACCTGCGCATCAACGCGCCTCCCGAGGTCTCCTTGCTCACGCTCCGCGCCGGAGCCGTGGTGTCGGCAATGGAGCCCTCCAGGGATGTCTTCGAGCATGGCGCCGCGAACGCCGAGTCGAGGAAGTCCCACCAGGAATGGGTCGCCTCCATCTGGAATTCTCCGTAGCGCCGGCGACGAGACGGTCCTCCGCCCTGGCCAGCCTCGATGACGGCCGTGGCCGATGGCAGAGGTTGTCGTTCGCCACAACCTCGTCATGGAGGGAACCCTGGACGATTCTTCCCGGCTCGATGCTCCGCCTCCTCGTAGCCCTCCTGCCGACGCTCCTCTCGGCCATGCGCTCTCGACGAGATCTCGTCCTCGAGAACCTGGCCCTCCGCCTGCAGGACCTGGATGAACTTGGAAGATGCCGAACCCGACGCTGATCGTCGACAGCGAGGTTCGCACCCACGCCATGGCGGCGCCTCCCGGGGGCTGCGGATGCGCATCGAACGCCGACGGCGACACGAAGGCCGTCCCGAGCAGGCCCCGAACGGCTTCCGAGGGACCGTGGTGGCGGTCCGCCACCAGCACGCACCTTCGTGTCCCCCTCGACATCGCTTCCCCCTCCGCCAGGACCGAGGCTCGCCGTGGCGACGAGGGTCATCGGAACCGCGGGAGGGCTATGCGAATCCCGAAAGGCTGTGACCTAGGTGATTTGCGGGGGAGGGCCCCGGAAATCTACGGGCCTCGCCCGGGGGCGGGCCAGAGTCGGCGGTCGTGGTGAGCTTCTTCCTGGCCCGGTCCAGGGCAAACAGCGCGGCCCCAACGGCCCCGGAAGGCGATCGTGTGCCCGCTCCTGGAGTTACGATGTAGACGCGCGCTCCCGAATCTCGACCGCACCCATCCAGACGCCCCCGACTGGTGCACCCCAGATGGGGGCCCCATGATGCCGATCCTCCCGCGATTGCCGGACCGGCAATGGAGGTGGAGTCTGGCGCGAAGGGGAGCCTCCATGGCCGCAGGTCCAGCGAGAGCCACGGAGCGCGTATGCCGTGAACGCCGACATCGTCGGCAGGCTCCGCTCCTTCCTTTGTCTGGTGTGCTGCTTCAACGCGGGCATCTCGCTCGCAGGGAGACAAGCGTGAGGTCCATTCAGCGACTGCTTCAAGGTGCATTGCTGGTCAGCCTTGCACTCGCCGCGGCCGGGGTTCCGGCGCTCGCCACTGCCTCCGACGGCGACCCCGCAGCCATCAAGAAGGCTGGGGCGGCCGTGGATATGTTCAAGAAGACCGACCCCTCGCTCGACAAGTTCTTCAAGAACGCCAAGGGGTGGGCCGTGTTCCCCTCGGTCGCGAAGGGGGCCATCGGGATCGGCGGCGCGGGCGGCTCGGGAATCCTCTTCGAGAAGGGCAAGGCGGTCGGGAAGACCTCGCTCACCCAGGTCACCGTCGGCCTCGCGCTCGGCGGGCAGTCGTTCTCCGAAATCATCTTCTTCGAGAATGATCTCGCGCTCACCAAGTTCAAGGGAGGCGACTTCTCGCTGGCCGCCCAGGTGAGCGCGGTCGCAGCAGCCTCGGGTGCCGCGGCCGCCGCCAAGTACACCCAGGGCGTGGCCGTATTCACGGCGGGCGAGAGCGGCCTCATGTTCGAGGCCAGCGTGGGGGGGCAGGGTTTCGGGTTCACGCCGTTCGGCGAGAAGAAGAAGTAGCAGCGTCGCCTCTGATGGTACCGAGACTTCGCTTCCTTCATTGGCCCGACTGGTGAGGCGGAACCCTCGCCACTCGCGAGTTCGGCCACGGGTCACGCCGGGCATCGGCCGGCGGCGCAACGAGGCGCACAGGCTGGCCGCACAGGGCGCGCCGATGCCGGTGCGCCAGGTGACCTAGGAGTGGCGTGCCTCGCCGGGCCTTGTACCCCTGGACCCGGCGCGAGCGTGACTGGATCCCCGGTCAGAAGACCAGCGCGCAGGAGCCGAAGAGGGCTCGTTCTTGCTCGCTCAGGCGCTGCGCGCCTACCGAGCCCCAGCGGTCGCGCCACTCCCCGCGAACGGAGAATTCGAGACTCGGGTCCTCGATCCGGAAGCGGACCCAGGCCGACGCACAAGTGCGCCCGTCGTCCATGGTGGTGACCGGTCCCGGCGGCGAAGGTATGAACGGGCCCGTGAACGCCGAGTACAGATCCGTTCGCGCAGCGGCTCCCGCGCCGAGGGAGTCCCAGGTGATCTCCAGCAGCGCGGCCAGGTGAAGGCTCAGCGCGTGGTAGTAGCCATTGGCCACGTACACCGTCGGGTAATAGACGCCGTTCGGAAGCGAGTCGGGGGCGTGGAAGGGCTCGACTCCGGCCATCCCCAGCGATGCATCCCCTGCGGCCGTCACACGGAACGGTCCGGAGAAGATGCGTCCACGGACATCGAGGCCAGGGAAGCGAACGCAGCCAATCTTGTTCCTCGTGCCGCCCTCCGAGAGATTCCAGACATGGGAGCCAATCTCGTAGGCGGCGGTGCCGCCCACGAAGAGGTCCCACCCGTGAAGGTCATCCCCGTCCCGGCGCAGATCCCTCGCGTAGTGGCCCAGGAGTGCGGTCTCGACATCGAAGAGAAAGTCGACCATCTGTCCGGCGGCGAACGTCGTCGTGATCCCTATCGACGACACGTTTCCATCCGCAAAGCTGTGTCCAGTGCCGCCTGGCTCGCCATAGCCGGGGACCCGGAAGAGACGGGATGTGAAAGCGAACTGCGCCGCGCCGTGGACGGGGCCGCCCTGGGTGAGCACTCCGCCGGACACCGAGAGCTTGAACTCGTGCCACCCACGTGTGGCGGGATCGCGGACCGGGGTCGCCTTGTCGATCCAGTCATGAAACTTCTTCACGGGGTTGAAGATCCACGCCAGCGTCTGCGACAGGCCATCCGTCCCGAGGCGGTCGAAGTACCCGGAGAGTTGCGTGAAGGCTTCGCCGACGGCCATCCCGGCGACGGGCGTGACCAGCAAGTCGTTGATCGACATGGGCTCCTTGAACTCGATGATCTCCCAGAACGTGGAGGCCCCCAGGGTCCAGAGGAACGCCTCCGGCACGGAGACCCGATTCCCGCGCGCCGTCAGCCAGTAGAGGATCCCAGCCCCCGAGTGGCCGATGTAGTTGGTTTCCAGCGAGTCGTTGTCGAAGGTCCATCTGCGCGCCAAGGTCAGCTTTTCCCACGCCGTCATCGGGGGGACGCCCGGGTAGGACGGGGCAGGATCCCACCACAGGTACCCGACGAAGGCGATCGACTGGATCGAGAGTTGTTCTGCGGCGAGCCGGAGCCGGTAGATGGGCGCCGGATTCTCGTAGACGAAGGTGGCCCAGGGATCGGGCGGCACCCAAAGCGGTTCCTCGGCAGGAGCAGCCTCGCCGGCGGGTGATGGATCGACCCTGGGCGACGGATCGGCGGGGAAAGCTCTACAAGGGGCCAACACGGCCACGACGCCCGCTG
>Ga0315283_10002195_pt1 | contig 16203 bp, 17 predicted proteins | sample YL17G09_0_MG_FD_204541 | JGI IMG/M metagenome (GOLD analysis project Ga0315283, IMG submission 204541) | Sediment microbial communities from Yellowstone Lake, YNP, Wyoming, USA - YL17G09_0 | ecosystem: Environmental > Aquatic > Freshwater > Lake > Sediment | place: USA: Wyoming | collected... | reverse complement strand
CGCCGATGCCCGGCACCGGGCCGCAGGGATCTTGAGCAAGGCCGAGGCCAACGCCGACGAACTGATCGGCCAGGCCCGTCTCCAGTCCTTCCAGATGGTCGAGCACTCCCGGGAGGAGGCCCAGCGTTGCTACACCGACGAGCGCATGAAGGTGCGCGAGGAGTGGCAGCGGATCCAGGACGAGTCCGGCGAGCTGGAGACCCTCCGCCTGGCCGTGGCCGCCGAGACGATGGCGCTCGAGGAGGTCCGCAACCAGCTGCGGACCCGCATCCGCATGGCCGCCACCGAGATGCTGAAGGTGGCCGAGACACCCGACTGCCTGGGCCGGCCCGTGGCCCAGGGCATGCCGGAGAAGCCCCAGCCCCTGGCCCCGCCGGCCCCCGCCGAGGTGACGGCGTCGGCGCCGGTCGACGCCGTGGCCACCGAGAAGGTCGAGACCGCCCTCGAGGCCGCGGCCCTGCCCGCCGAGCCGGCCAACGTCACCCCGCCCGCCATCGATCCCATCGGTGTGGGCGAGGGCTTCGGTAACGCCGCCGCCGACGCCGCCTTCGAGCGCTTCATGTCCGACGACATCGACGACGAGCCCAGCCGGGAGTGGATCCTCGCCGGTTAGGTCGTCACCTCGGCGTGGCTTCACGCCGTCCCGCAACGCCGGCGCCCCGAAGCTGCTGGTCGGAGCCGCGGGTCCACGCCGTCGCGCCGCGTTCACGCGGCGGGTCACCCGTCGCTGTCACCCGGCTGCGACCAGTCGGCGAACCTCGGCCATCCGCTCGAGGGAGGCGAGAGCGTCGGACTGGCCGGAGGCGAGCTGGCGGACCACGATCTCGTCGAAGCCGATCTCGCCCAGGGTCCAGAAGCGCTCCGCCACCTGCGCCGGCGTGCCCGTGACCAGCGCCGACAGGTCGAAGCCCCGGTAGCCGCTCTGCGCCAGCGGGCCCCGCACGCGGGCCACGTCGGCCTCGTCGGCGCCGACGTACACGTCACGGCGCAGCGGGCGACACGGGGGGTCGACGCCGTGGTCGAGGAACTGGGCCAGCTTCTCGGCGGCGTCGCCGTCGGTCAGCTCCGGCCCGGCGTACCAGGTGTCACCGAGGCGGGCGGCCCGGGCCAGAGCCTTGGGCCCCGCCCCGCCGATCCAGACCTCCACCGGCTCCGGCGGCGTCGGGCTGATCCGGGCCTGGCGCAGCCCCCACGGTCCGTCGGGGTCGTCCACGACCTCCCCGGCCAGCAGGGCCCGGATGGCGGCCAAGCCCGCTTCGAAACGTCGCCCCCGTCCTTCGAGGGGGATCCCCATCGGGCCGAACTGGTCCTCGCCGCCGCCGATGGCGCACTGGAACACGAACCGCCCGGTGCCGAGGGTGGCCAGGGTCCCCACCTGCTCGGCCACCACCAGCGGGTGCCAGAGGGGCAGCAGGTAGAGGGCGCCGAAGCGTCGGTCGGGCCACTCGGCGGCGATCCGTCCCAGGATCGGCGAGTTCTGGTAGTAGGGCACGCCCGTGGCGTGGTGGTCGCCGACGTACAGCCCCTCCAGGCCGGCGGCGTACGCGGCCCGGGCCCGGTCGATCATCTGCGCGGCCCCGGCTCGGCCGTCGTCGACCAGATAGGTGCTCGACAGGGAGGTGGTGACCCGCATGGGGCCAGTATGTCCACCTCCTCGACGAGTGGAGGGTGCCGTCGAGCGGGGCGTCGCCGGCGGGCTCAGACGGGATCGGTGGACTGCTCGCCGTCCCGGGTGACGTGCTCGGTCCAGAGCTGGCCGTCCCAGTAGCGCAGGTCGTAGCGGCCGGTCGGGTCGGGGTGCCACGCCGGTGGGGACGCGGGCCGGGACGCCGCCACCCACGCCGACGCGCCATCGGCTCCGCCGGGGCCGAGCAGGGCCGCCGTCTCGGCCTGGCGGCGGGACAGCCCGACGATCATCGCCGCCCCGAGGGCGGCGGCCACGATCATCAGGAGTTGACCGGCCACGAAGAGGGTCACGCCCAGGTGCACGTCGTCGATGCGGCCCAGGAGCTCGGTGACGGTGATGTCCCCCTGCGGATCGTCGGACGGACCGGCCAGGGTGAAGCCCACGAAGGTCAGTGCCTGGGCGGCCACGTAGGCCACCCACCAGAACCAGATCTGGACGTGGGCGGGAGCCCGTCGCCAGCCGGGGTCACCCCGGGGGACGGTGCTGTCGGCCCCCTTCCACAGCTGTTGGACCAGCACGCCGGGGATCACCAGGCTGCCCACCGGGATGAACCATCCCCCGATGGCCCAACCCGGGGCGAGGGCGCCGGGTCGACCGAAGGTCCGGTTGTTCTTCGCCGCCCGCCACAGCCAGACCACGAAGAGCACGCCGGTGCCGGCGAGGGCCAGGAAGTAGACGCTGGCGCCGCCGAAGAAGGCGTCGACCTCGCTGCCGGCCGCGGCCTGCGGGCTGACGGCATCGGGGTCCACGTTGTCCAGCGCCGCCCGCATGCGCACGGCAAGGTAGGCGAGGGCGGCCGACAGGACGGCGGCCAGAGCCAGGAGGACCCGCAGGGCGTTGGCCAGGCCACTGAGCTCGGCGATGGGGGGCGCCGACGGGCCCATCGGCGTGGACGAGTCGCTCACCGGGGCGACGGTACAACCCTCCCGGGGGCCCCACCCCTTGACCTGGGCGGGCGGTTGGAGTGGACTGTCGGCGGGGAAGTGGGATGAAAGGGCAGGTGTGGCCGGTGGCCGCGACCATGACCGACTCCCGCCAAGACAACTCGCCGTTCGGGCCCTCTGAGCCGTTCACGCCATCCCGGCCACAGCTCCGCGTCACACGTCACGGTTACGACCCGGCCGACGTCCATGCCCTTCTGGCCTCGGCCCGGGCCCGGCTGGTGGCCCTGGCCGACCGCATCCGGCGGGCCGAGGCGGCCAACGTCGCCCTCGTGGCCGAGGCCAGGGCGTGGAAGGAGCGGGCCCGGGTCGCCGAGTCCGACCGTCGCCGTCTCGAGGACGCGCTCGCTGTGGCCGAGTCCACGGTGGCCACCTCCATCGCCGAGGTCCAGGTCCGGGCCGACCACCTCGTCGAGCGGGCCCGCTGCGAGGCCGAGCACCTGACGTTGCGAGCCAAGGAGACCGCCCGCCGCGTCCGCGAGGAGGTCGAGCTCGAGCGCATGGCCCACGAGGCCGGCGCCTTGGCGGCCGGCGACCTGGGCTTCGACACCGACCCGGAGGAGGACCGGGTGTTCTCCCGGTTCATGTCCGACGAGATCGCGGACGAGCCGTCGCGGGAGTGGGTGATCGGCGGGGCGTAACGTCCCCGCCGTGACGGCCACCGACTTCGACCCCATCGCCTCGCCCACGACCGAGATCGCGGGTCACCGCGAGCCTCAGTTCGTGCACGAGGCCGAGGTGGCCACCGCCACGGCCCGCATCACCGGCTTCCGAGAACGCTCCGGCGGGCGCGGCCCCAACCTGCTGGTCATCCTCATGGACGACGTGGGCTGGGGGGACTTCGGCTGCTACGGCGGCGGCGTCGCGGTGGGGGCGCCCACGCCGAACATCGACCGCCTGGCCCGCCAGGGCCTGCTCATGACCTCGTGCTATTCCGAGCCGTCGTGCACGCCGAGCCGGGCGTCCATGCTCACCGGCCGCCTGCCCATGCGCCACGGCCTCCAGCGCCCGCCGATGTACGGCGAGAAGGGCGGCCTCCAGGGGGAGGTCACGATGGCCGAGCTGCTGTCGGCCGCCGGTTACGTGACCCAGGCCGTGGGCAAGTGGCACCTCGGTGAGAACGTCGGGTCCCAGCCCCAGAACGTCGGCTTCGACGACTTCTACGGGTTCCTCTCGGTCTCGGACATGTACAGCGAGTGGCGGGACCCGCACTTCTTCCCCGAGGTCGTCTACGCCGACGCCCGCACCGAGTGGATCAAGAACATGCCGTTCAACCGCTGCTTCGTGCACGCCGAGCGGGGCGGCGAGGTGGAGACGGTCGAGGAGGTCACCATCCCGGCCCTGTCCCTGCTGGACGAGAAGTGGTGCACCTACACCGAGGAGTTCGTGCGTCGGATGGGCGCCGGCGACCAGTCCTGGTTCTGCTACCTCGGCACTCGGGGCGCCCACTTCGACAACTACCCCCATGACCGTTTTCTCGGCTCGTCACCGGCCAAGCACCCCTACAAGGACACGATCATCGAACTGGACGACATCGTCGGCCGGCTCGTCCGGGTGCTGGAGGAGACGGGACAGGCCGATGACACGATCGTCTTCTTGTCCTCGGACAACGGCCCTCACATGGAGAACTGGCCCGATGCCGCGTTCACGCCCTTCCGCTGCGCCAAAGGCTCGACGTGGGAGGGGGGCATGCGAGTGCCGGGGATCGCCGTCTGGCCAGGGATGATCGACGCCGATCGCTCGAGTGACGGGCTCTTCTGCTTCACCGACCTGCTCCCCACGATGCTCACCCTGGCCGGGGAGGAGGGTCGCATCCCCGCCGACCGCTTCATCGACGGGGTGAACCAGTCCTCGTTCCTGCTCGGCGAAGACGCCATGTCGAACCGGAAGTACGTCTGGTACTGGCTCCTGAACACGCTGTCGGCCGTGCGCTGTGGCGAGTACAAGTTCATGATCGCCTCCACCAGTGACGGCGACACCGACACCTGGGGCCCGGGCGGCTTCACGGGGGTGACCCAGAACTACACGTACGCCCGTATGTACAACCTGTACCTCGACCCCAAGGAGCAGCACAGCTACATGACCCGCAAGATCGCCTACAACGAGGCGTTCGTGTCGGGCATCGGCCGGCACCTCCACAGCTACCGGGACTACCCGCCCAAGAAGATCATCTGACCGTCGGTCGGAGGGGGCCCCGGGGGGTCCCCGGCTACGGTGCCGCGATGGCCTCGGGCAACGCGAAGCGAAAGAAGGCGCAGCAAGCTCAGGCCCGCCACCGTGCGGACAAGAGCCACGAGCGGGATCGCACCCAGTCCCACACCCCCCTGCCCAAAGTCGGCACCAAGGCCGACCAGGAGCACCTCCACCGCCAACGCCAGGCCGACCTGGTCGACTTCGGACGCGGCGGACAGCGCCGCTACCTGGGCCTGGGACTGGTCGTGGTGGCCTTGCTCGTGCTCCTCGCCTTCCTGGCCATTCTGATCCTCTTCACCTGAGGTTGACCTCGGTCACCCGTCCGTCGTCGACCCGCAGGGTGCGGTTGGTGATGACGGCCTCGAGCAGCCCTCCGGGCTGTCGAGTCGATGGGCGGGCGGGTCAGTCCTCGCCGCCGCCGTGGCCCGAGCCGCGGTTGCCGCCCCCGTGGTCGTCGTCGATGTCGTGGCCGGCGCCGTCGTCGCTGCCGCCGCCCGAGTTGCCGGACCCCGAGTTGGCGTCGTCGATGTCGTGGGCGGGGCCGTCGTCGCTGCCGCCGCCCGAGTTGCCGGGCCCCGAGTTGGCGTCGTCACCGTCGTCGCTGCTGCCCGAGCCGGAGGAGCCGCGGTTGTCGTCGTCGTCGGACGAGCCGCCGCTGTTGGCTGAGCCGGCGTTGGCCGACGGGCCCGAGTTGTCGCCGGTGCGGTCGTCATCGGTGGCGTCATCGCCCCCGTTACGGGGACCGGAGTCGTCGACCCGGTCGCCGTCGTCGCCGTCATCGTCGTGGCCGTTGTCGTCGTCGACGTCCTGGCCGGGGCCGTCATCATCGCGGTCACCGCGGTCATCACTCGTGGTGACCCGGACCTGACCGTCGTCCAGTTCGACGCCGAGGTGGATGCGCTGCGTCCCGTTGGTGAACGTGACCTCCACCTCGCGTCCCGTCTGGCGATCGATGACCGGCGTCCACCCGGAGGCGGGATGGAGGGTGACGATGGTGAGGCGGTTGCCGATGCGCTGGACCTGCAGCGTGCCCGCGGCCCCGGCGTCGGCGTCGGCCGTAGCGCCGTCGGCCAGGGGGAACGAGGACGCGGCGGCCTGGCTGCCGAAGGAGACGATGCCGCTGGTGCTGACGGCACCGACGGTGAGGGCGATCCCGGCCAGGAGGCCGAGGAGGGCTCCTCGCATTCGGGAGAGCTTGCTGGTCATGGGAGGTCTCCTTGGTGGGTGGATGTCCGTATCGTCGGGGACCGCTGGTGAACGGCGCCCCGGGGCGGGCCTAAGTGATGGCTAAGGCGCTGTGGTCGCCGACGGTTCATCGTCGTGACCGCCGCCCCCGGAGCCAGAGTGGTCATCGGTCCCACCACCGGAACCGGGGTTACTCGAGCCTGAGTCGCCGGACCCGGAGCCGGGCCCCGAGTGACCGGAGCCTGAGCCGGAGCCCGAGCCCGAGCCGGAGCTCGAACCCGACCCGCCACCGTCGTCGGAGGAACCGGAGGTGTTCGACCCGCTGGAGCCCGAGCCGCTGTTGCTGCCGGAGCCCGAGTCGTCCGGCGAGCCTGAGGACCCGGAGCCGCTGGACCCGGAGCCGCTGGACCCGGAGCTGCCGGAGCCCGAGTCGTCGTCACCGCGGTCGTCGGTGCCGCGACGGTCGTCGTCGCTGCGGTCCCGGGGGACGGTGGTGGTCACCGATTCCTCGAGCTCGGAGGCGATCTGGACGGCGGAGAGCGGGGCGGGGTGGTCGCCGAGGACCTGGTCGGTGACGACCCGGACGCCCTGCAGGGTGATCAGCACCGCGGCCGCCGTGCCCAGCATCCAGATGCCGATGACCGCGGAGCGTCGCACGGGCCCATCCTGGCCGTCCGGACCTTCGGCGGGGGTCAAGGCCCGGTTAACAGCGTCCTAAGCCACGACCGGTCCTCCGGGTGGGTCCTAGGGTGCCTCGGTGGCCACGGTCCTGTTGGTCGAGGACGATCAGCGCATCCGCGAGGCGGTGACCCGAGCCTTGGCCGACCGCGGCCACGTCGTGCGCTCGGTGGCCCGTGCCCTCGACGGCCTCGCCGCGCTGACCGGCGAGCCGCCCGACGTCGTCCTCCTCGACCTCGGCCTCCCGGACCTGGACGGGGGTGAGGCCCTGAAGATGATCCGCGCTGTGTCCTCGGTGCCCGTGATCGTGGCCACGGCCCGCGACGACGAGCGGGAGATGATCCGCCTCCTCGACGCCGGAGCCGACGACTACGTGGTCAAGCCGTTCACCGGCGACCAGATCGAGGCCCGGGTGCGGGCCGTCCTGCGCCGGACCGGCGACCCGGATCGGGCCCCCGAACTCGAGATCGGTGGGCTCCGGATCGATCGGCCCGGACGGGCCGCCTTGCTGGACGGGGTCGAGCTGGAGCTGACCCCGAAGGAGTTCGACCTCCTCACCTGCCTGGCCGAGCGCGCCGGCGAGGTCGTCACCAAGGACGAGCTCCTGGCCCAGGTGTGGCACCAGCCCCTCGGTGGTGGCGACAAGACCATCGACGTCCACCTGTCGTGGTTGCGACGCAAGTTGGGCGAGTCGGCGGCCGAGCCGCGGTACCTCCGCACCGTCCGAGGCGTCGGCGTCATGTTGGTCGACCCCGACCGGTGAGGCGCCGGATCGTCGTCCTGATCGTGGCCGTGTCCGGGATGGTCGCCATCGCCTTCCTGGTGCCGCTGGCCTTCCTGATCCGCGAGTTCGCCCGTGACGAGGCGCTCACCGACGGCGAGCGGGCTGCCCAGGCGGTCGTCCCCGTGCTGTCGGTGACCACCGCGCCCCGCGAGGTGGCGGCGGCCCTGGAGTCGGCCGGGGACGAGGCGGCCGAGCTCACCGTCTTCCTGCCGAACGACCGGGTGGTGGGCGATCGGGTCGAGGCGGATGCGGATGTCGAGTTGGCCCGCCGGGAGCCGGCCAGCTTCACGGCGGAGGCCGAGGACGGGGTGGCCGTCCTCACCTCGGTCCGGGGAGCGGACGGTGACTTGGCGGTGGTCCGGGTCCTGGTCACCGATGCCCAGCTGCAACAGGGGGTGGCCCGGTCGTGGCTGGTGCTCGGGCTGGTGGGTGTGGCCCTCTGGCTGGTGGCGGTCCTGGTGGCCGACCGCCTGGGTCGGAGCACGGTGCAACCCGTCCGGGAGTTGGCTGACGCCGCCCGACGCCTCGGGGAGGGTGACCTGACGGTCTCGGTCACCCCGGCCGGACCGCCCGACGTGGCGCAGGTGGGGGAGGCCTTCAACGAGCTGGTCGGCCGGGTCCGCCGGTTGCTGGCGGCCGAGCGGGAGCTCGTGGCCGATCTCTCCCATCGTCTGCGCACCCCGCTCACCGCGCTGCGCCTCGACGCTGAAGGCGTGGTCGGCCCGGAGCTGGCCGGCCGCTTGGCCGCCGATGTCGATGCCATCGAGCGGGCCGTCGACGACCTGATCCACGAGGCCCGCGCCGGCACGCCGGGCGGGGTGTCGGACCTGGTCGCGGTCGTCGCCGACCGGGTCGCCTTCTGGTCGGCGCTGGCCGACGAACAGGGCCGACGGGCCGAACACGACCTCCCCGTCGGACCGCTACCCGTGCCGGTGGGCACACGCGACCTGGAGGCCGCCGTGGACGCCCTGTTGGGGAACGTGTTCTCCCACACGCCCGAAGGCACGGCCTACACCGTGCGGGTCGGGTGCGACGCGACCCACGCCGAGCTCATGGTGGAGGACGACGGCCCGGGCGTCGACGCCGAAGCGCTGATGCGGGGATCGAGCGGGGGCGGCTCGACGGGGCTCGGCCTGGACATCGTGGCCCGGACCGCCGAGGCGGCCGGTGGCGAGTTCGCGATCCGGAGCTCACCGTCGGGCGGCGCCCGCCTCCAGCTCCGCTTCCCGATCGCCCACGTGGTCTCCGAGGGCCGGGCGGAGGCGTAGGGCGTGGTTGGTGGCCGCGGGCGGATCGTCCAGGCCAGGACCGGCGGAGCGGCGGTGAGGACCTTTGCCCCTGGGGAGGTCGTCGTGGCTGGGCGAGGATGTCGCCGGGACGACGAGAGGCGGCCATGACGACAGGTGTGGGACGCGTGGTCGAGGTGTTCGCCGACATCGTGTGCCCCTTCGCCCATGTCGGGCTGAGGCGATTCGTCGAGGCCCGCCGACGGACGGGGGCCGATGAGGTGTTGCTGCGGGTCCGGGCCTGGCCGCTGGAGCTGGTCAACGGTGAGCCGTTGGCGGCCGCGGTGGTGGCCGAGGAGATCGACGACCTGCGGGCCCAGGTGGCCGGCGACCTGTTCACGGGCTTCGCCGTCGAGTCGTTCCCGACCAGCACCATCGCCCCGTTGGCGCTGGCCGCCGTGGCCTACGACCTGGGTCTGGTGACGGGCGAGTCGGTGAGCCTCGCCCTGCGCCACGCCCTGTTCGAGCGGGGTCGACCGGTCGGCGACCCCGAGGTGCTGGCGGCGATCGCCGCCGACCACGTCCTCGCCGTCCCCGACCCGGCCACGGCGTCGGCGTTGGTCGAGCGGGACCTGACCGAGGGCCGGGAACGGGGCGTCATCGGCTCGCCCCATTTCTTCCTGGGTGACGGCTCGTGGTTCTGCCCGGGTCTCGGCATCGAGCGTCGGGGCGAGCACCTGCACATCGAGCCCACGGAGGGCCTGTTCGAGGAGTTCCTGACTCGCGCCTTCGCCTGACGTGCCGGTCGGCGTCAACCAGCCGGCGGCGCCCAGGGCATCCGCCGGGTTCGGAGAGTTGATCGCCCGTTGGTCAGGCCATGACTTCGAGCACCAGGTTGAAAGGGGTCTCCGCGACCCGGCGCACGGATGAGAAGCCCGCGTTGTTGGCGATGTCGCGCAGGCGGGCTTCGTCGGCCTGCGCGCCGAGGGCCGTGCCGACGTCCTGGGACAGCGAGTCGGGTGTGCACAGCAGGGTCGAGAAGCCGTACCAGCCTGTTCCCGTTCCATGAACCGGTTCGCTGTCCTCTAGCCCCCGCCGTCAGGGCCCGAAGAGGGAACGCCGGGGTCGATACGGGAGACGGTCCCGTCGTCCTGATTGGTGACCCAGACGGCGTCGCCGGTGGCGGCCACCCCGAGCGGGTTCGTGCCGACGGCAATGGTGGCGACGACCTCGTTGGTGGCGGGGTCGATGCGGGTGACGGTGTCGTCGGAGAAGTTGGTGACCCAGACGGCGTCGTCGGTGGCGCTCACCCCTTCCGGGTTGGTGCCGACGGCGATGATGTCGACGACCTGGTTATTGGCGGGGTCGATGCGGGTGACGGTGTCGTCGGAGAAGTCGGTGGCCCAGACGGCGTCGTCGGTGGCGGCCACCGCTCCAGGGTCGTTGCCGACGGCGATGGTGGCGACGACCTGGTTGGTGGCGGGGTCGATACGAGAGACGGTCCCGGCGTCCCCATCGCCGACCCAGACGGCATCGCCGGTGGTCGCCACCCCGAGCGGGTTGGTGCCGACGGCGATGGTGGCGACGACCTGGTTGGTGGCGGGGTCGATGCGGGAGACGGTCCCGTCGTCTTGATTGGTGACCCAGACGGCGTCGTCGGTGGCGGCCACCCGCCACGGGAAGGCGCCGGGCTGGTTCAGGGAGGCGACGACCTGGTTGGTGGCGGGGTCGATGCGGATGACGGCGGCGCCGTTGTCGTCGGAGAAGTCGATGACCCAGACGGCGTCGCCCGTGGCGGCCACTGCGTACGGCGCGTTGACGCCGCGGATGGTGGCGACGACCTGGTTGGTGGCGGGGTCCACACGAGAGACGGTCCCGGTGTCCTGATTGGTGACCCAGACGGCGTCTTCGGTGGCCGCCACCCCTTCCGGGTCGTTGCCGACGTCGATGGTGGCGACGATCGGGGTGGTTGGCGTGGTCGGGGTGGTGGTGCGGGCGGCGGCGCTGCTCTCGCCACCGCTGTCGTCGCTTCTCGTGGTGGTCAGGACCACAGCACCGACAGCCAGCGCGGCGACAGCGGCGACGATCATGCGCCGCCGGTGCGGCGGGGGACCGGTCCGGGTGGGAGTGGAGTCGTCGCTGGGGGGCGGGGTGGGGGTGGAGTCGTCGGCGGGCGGCGGGGTGGGGGTGGCATGGTCCGGGGGCGGCGGGGTGGGGGTCGCGGCGCGGTGGATGGTGGACTGGGCACCGCCCACCCTCTGGTCATCGGGGACCGGTCCTGTCGACCGAGGACCGGGCTCGGCTGGCTCCGGGTGGATCGCACCGGCCGGCTCGGCCGATGGTTGCGCGGCGGCGGGTGCCCTCGGGTCGGGGGTCGCGGTGTCGGGTGCACCGACGGTCAATGGGCCCACCGATTCGGTGGGCGCCAGCCGGAGGTCGGTGACCCGCTGGCCGCTGTTGGTCTGGACGTCCTGGAGGCGTCTTCCGAACGCTTCTGCGGTCTGGGGCCTGTCGTCGGGGTCTTTGGCCAGGGTGCGCTCCAGCAGGTCGGCGAGCTCGTCGGGTATGGCGTCGAGTCGGGGGGCCGGCGCCTGGAGGACGCGGGTGATGTAGGTGGCGATGGGCTGGTCGGCGTCGCTGGCGAAGGGTGGAGTGCCGGTGATCAGGGTGTGGAGCGTGGAGGCGAGGCCGTAGAGGTCGGAGCGTTCGTCGGGCTGTTGGCCTCGTAGGGCTTCGGGGGCGACGTGGGCGACGGTGAAGGAGCCGTGACCGGTGGTGGTGCGGGTTGATCCTTCGACGGCGGCGATGCCGAAGTCAGAGAGCTTGGCTTCGCCGAACGGGCCGATCAGGATGTTCTCGGGTTTGATGTCACGGTGGACGACGCCGGAGGCGTGAGCGGCGCCGAGCGCGCCTGCGACCTGGACCCCGACGCTTAGGGCCTCTTCCCACGACAGCGGGCCGCCTCGGGCCAGGCGGTCCCCGAGTGATCCGGCGTCGAGGTACTCCATGGCCAGCCAGGGTCGACCGTCGTCGTCGATGCCGGAGTCATGGACGGCGACGACGTGGGGGTGCCAGGACAGGCTCCCCATTGCGCTGCACTCGCGTTCAAAGCGGCGTCGGCTCCGGTCATCGAGGTCATCGACGTTGAGGACCTTGAGCGCCACGAGGCGATTGAAGCGGTCCTGGCGGGCGCGGTAGACCACAGCGAACCCACCCCGGGCCACCCGGATGGGCTCGGAGTAGCCGGTTATCTCAGGTCCCGTCGCCACCCGGCCCCCTGTTCGCCCGTCGGTGGCGTCACACTAGACATCCACGGGCCCCGGGAGTCCCGTCGGTGGTCGCGAATCGAGTGGATGGGATTGATCATTCCCCTGATTGCCGGCCCGGCCGCCGACGAGGGCCTGTGGGCAAGGGGGGACTCACCAACTGCTCACGGGGCAGATGACCCCACCTCGATGGAGGGGATGGTCTTGCCGGACCCATTGTGGGCCACCGCATCTTCGGCCGCAACCATCGTCCCTCCTCGGCGACGACCGCTCGCAGGCCTGCGCCTACAATGAGGCGCGAGATGTCGACCCCTCACCCCGCTCCCGAGCACGACGAGAACCTCGAGCTTCCCGTCGAAGAGTTGCTCCAGCGCGCCATGGTCCATCCGCCCTATGGCGAGCAGGTCATTGACGATCTCACTCCTGAGGAAGCCGATGCCTTCCTCGACGCTGTCCTGAGCTGACGGTGGCCCCCGAGCGAGGGCCAGTCGTCGTCGACACCGACGTCTACAGCGCCCGCCTCATCCCCGACTCGACGCTCGCACGCCAGTACGAGCCGCTGCTGATCGGGCGCGCCGAGTTCGTGTCGTTCCAGACCGTGGCCGAGGTCCGCTACGGAGCGCTCCTTCGTGGATGGGGCGACGCGCGACTTCGCCGCATGGAGGCGGCGCTCGGCCGGATCGAGATCGTCTACCCCGGCCGCGACCTCATCCGCACCTACGCCGAACTCCGCGTCGCCTGCCAGAGCGCCGGCCACGCGCTCAGCCAGCGTGAACACGACGCCGACCGGTGGATCGCCGCCACAGCCATCCGACTCGGGATCCCGCTCGTCTCGAACGACGGGATCTTCGAAAACACCCCTGGCCTCGCCGTGGAGACCGCCCGGACCTAACCGGCGGTCGAGCGTTCTGGGGCATCTCACCGGCTACGCCCACTCCGGCACTTCGGTGGCGCGGCGATCACCGGGTCGGATGCGTGTTATGGGGCGATGTGGCCACGCACTTCGCCGGATACCGGGTGCGTGCTGTGCCGGACGGTGACGGGGACAGACCCAAGTGTGCGCCTGATTCGTTGGCTCGGCGGCCGGCTATGGCGAGCACCGCTACGACGCAATGGGGCGGCACGTGAGGACGCGCAGACTCACGACACCTGGCCGACATCCTTCGGTTCGGAGCGTGCAAGAGTTTCGTCGCGGTGAGGCGGGGAACGGGCTGACGGCTCCACTCAGCCAAGCCGATCACAAGAGCAGCTCCCCGGCTGCGAAGCTCGCCGCCATCGTGAGGACTCCGACGGCGAGGGTCCTCGCCAGCATCCGGCGGGGCATGAGCTGACCGGCGTGCGCTGCGACCAGAGACGACAGCACCAGGGCGCCAGTTACGGCAGCCAGAATCGCCCAGGGCCCGACGTCGACCGGCGCGAAGAGGGTGATGAGGAGCGGGACCAGCGCACCGGCCATGTACGCCAGTCCGGCACCGACGCCGAACCAGATCGGAAACGTCACGGGCATCGGCTGATCGAAGCTGAACTCCCACTCGAGCTGAGCGGCGAGGGCATCCTTGTCGGTCAGCTGACGCGCGACCTCCTCGGCCGTCTCCGGGGTGAGGCCGCGCTCCTCCCAATGACGCGTCAGCTCCTCCAGCTCACCGTGGGGATCCGTGGCGAGGTCGTCGCTCTCGCGCTGCGCGTAGAGCAGCTGCGCATCCCGCTCGGCGGCCTCCTCCGCCCACGACGCCCCGCCGACACTGAGTCCGCCGGCAATCGTCGCCGCTGCCGCGGTGAACAAGAGCACGCGATTCGACGCGCCCGCTCCGGCGAACCCCAACAAGAGCCCGGCAGTGGCGATGATCCCGTCGTTCGCCTCCATCGTCCACGAACGGAAGGCGGACGCGTCGCGGAACCGTGCACGCAGGTCCGCCCACGGTCCCGCCACCGAACCCCACGCCATCACCACCTCCGAATGCTCGTTACGAGAATAGATAACCTTCAAGATCGCCCCCGATGGACCGCAACCCATTCCCCACTCCACGGAAATCTGCTCGGTCCTCACCACTTGCCCTGGCGGACGGACCGGCCCGCCGGCTCGACGGTGCCAGTCGCCTCGTGGAGGAGGTCGATGTTCAACGCCGTCAGGGCGGTGTCGTCGGTGGCCTCCTCGTTGAGCTTGGCGACGTGGCGGGCGAGGGCGGCGAGCAGGGCGGTGCGCCGCACTGTGGGAGACTCGACATCGTGGTTGCGACCGAGGAAGAGTTGACGGAACGAGCGCGGGAAGAAGACCGCTCGCGGCCGACGACGCTCGCGATCGACATCGGGGGCACGGGCCTCAAGGCGTCCGTCCTCGACGCGACCGGCCGCAAGATCGTCGAGCGGGTTCGGACCGAGACGCCCTACCCGTGCCCGCCGCGCGTCCTCATTCGCGCGCTCGACCGGCTCACGCACCCGCTGCCGTCCTGGGACCGGGTGTCCGTCGGCTTCCCGGGCTTCGTCCGCCACGGTCGGGTGCTCACCGCGCCGAACCTCTCGACCAAGGCCGGGCCGGGCACGAAGATGGTGCGCAAGCTGGTCGACGCCTGGGCCGGCTTCCCGCTGGCGACCGAGCTCGAGGCCCGCCTCGGCAAGCCGACCCGGATCGCGAACGACGCCGACATGCACGGGCTCGCCGTGATCTCCGGCAACGAGCTCGAGCTCGTGATCACCCTCGGCACCGGGCTCGGGACCGCGGTCTTCCTCGACGGTGTGCCGACCCCTCACCTCGAGTTGGCCTTCATGCCGTTCCACGGGAGCGGCACGTTCCAGGACCACCTCGGGAACACAACGCGCCGCCGCATCGGGAACCGCCGCTGGAGCAAGCGGGTCCTCGAAGCCGTCGACATGTTCGACTCGCTCCTGCACTTCGATCGCCTCTACGTCGGCGGAGGCAACGCGAAGAAGCTGACGGTCGACCTCGGTCACCGCGCCGTGCTCGTCGACAACAACGCGGGCATCCTCGGCGGGATCAAGCTCTGGGATCTCGACACCGTCACGTAGCTGGCACCGGCCACGCGAGGGACCTCGCCGGCCCGCTGGCCGAGGGCTCGGTGACGACCCGGGCGACTGGGCGCCCCGCCACCCGTTCGTTTGCCATGTCTTGTCATTGGCGGTCGACGCCGGTGGGGACCGCCTATGTCCTCCCGGAGACAAGCGGCCGTGGCCCGGCTACCGTGGATGGGGATGATCCCCGGACCCTTGCGGCCTGGGGGATCTCCCAATGCGTTGTGGGCGAGGGGGGACTTGAACCCCCACGTCCTTTCGGACACAGGAACCTGAATCCTGCGCGTCTGCCAAATTCCGCCACTCGCCCGAGTGGAGCCGAGAGCCTACCCGGCCACTCCGGTCGCGCCCTACGGGGTGTCGATCTCCGCCGTGGTGTAGCTGCGGGCTATTTCGAGGACGTCGGCCACGTACTCGTCGGAACGGTTGTACGCGCGGATCGCCGGCTGCAGGGTGGCGGGGTCCTCGCCGCCGCTGGCGCAGAGCAGGCGCACCGCGCCGGCGATGGCGTCCTCTTCGTCTTCGGCGTCGGCGTCGCCGTCCCCGTCGCCGTCGGCCTGGAACATCTCCCAGGTCTCGGGCAGGAACTGCATGGGCCCGACGGCGCCGACGGCCGAGGTACCCGGTGCCCGGTTGTGGTCGGTCTCGGCCTTGCCGATGGCGGCCACGACCGGCCAGGGCAGGCCGGGGCAGTTGGTGGCCGCCTCCTGGTAGCTGCGCAGCAGGTCGCGGGGGACGTCCTCCTCGGCGGCGGGACTGGTGGGCCAGTCCCCGACCGGCGCGTCGTCGGCCGCCTCCCCGTTCGAGCTCGAGAACCCCTCGATCCAGAGCGCGGCCAGCAATGCGACGGTGGCGAGGGCCGCCAGCAGGATCCGTCGTCGGTCGACCGATGTCCACGCCGGACCGGGATCGTCGGCGTCGTCGATGGGTTCGCTCACGGACCGCCTCCCACGGGGAACGGCGGACGGTAGCGCCTATGTTCTCTGCGTGGCTCTGCGAGGGTTCGAGCGCCGACTCGAGAACCTGGTCGAGGGGACCTTCTCGCGGATGTTCCGCAGTGGCCTCCGGCCTGTCGAGGTCGGCCGGCGCCTGACCCGGGAGATGGACGCCAGCCGCTCGGTCGACGTCAACGGCCGCGTGGTGGTGCCCAACGACTTCACCATCTGGCTCAGCCCCGGGGACCACGAGCGTTTCGCCCAGATGGAGCAGGCGCTGA
>Ga0315283_10002194_pt1 | contig 16209 bp, 13 predicted proteins | sample YL17G09_0_MG_FD_204541 | JGI IMG/M metagenome (GOLD analysis project Ga0315283, IMG submission 204541) | Sediment microbial communities from Yellowstone Lake, YNP, Wyoming, USA - YL17G09_0 | ecosystem: Environmental > Aquatic > Freshwater > Lake > Sediment | place: USA: Wyoming | collected... | reverse complement strand
ATGGTCCTCTTTTCGGAAGGACATGATGCCCCGAAGGTCCTGAAGCTGGCATTCAGGAGTGCAGTGGCGGCCATTATCTCTATCTGTGTCCGTTCACCTGCGACGACCGCCTCAAAGTCATCGAGAAGGATATTGACACGGTCATCATTGGCCGACCGTTCAAGTTCGGACATGTAGACCCCCGTGCCGATGGTCCCGAGCAGAAGAAAGACCGCTACCATCGAGAAGAGGACCCTGCCCCGCCGGTCACTTGAGAAGCGCATGGTATCACCGCCAGAGGAACAGGGTAAGCGTTCCTTCCGACCCGCCGGCATGGAGAGGGACGGCGTTCGTCCATCTGACCCTGCCCATCTGTGCAGTGCTGCCGGCCGAATCCGAGAGGAAAAATGGACTGCCATTATCATCTAGTTCGGCCAGGACCGCAAAATGGAACCTGTTATTGATCAACAGGGAATAGGTGGTGAGGACCACCGATGTGAGATTGGAAATGAGACACATGTTTCCGGAAAGGCGGATATCGATTATCGTAACGATGCATTTCATTACGGACATCAAGCCCATTGTGACCTCTGAGCCGTTGACGGTGCAGTTTTGGGGACCAACAGTACAGACGAGCGCACTTGCTTGGACCTCCGAGGCGTAACGGCCCAGTTCCCGCGTGGAGTCAGATTCGGCGGTGGATGCGGCAATACTCGTGACCGCCAGCATCAGGACTCCTGAGGCGACCAGCAGGATGACAAAGAACACAAGCGCGTCGAACAGCGCAGAAACGCCTTTGCGTTGTCTGGAAAAACGGCTCTTTGTCACCACATCACCACCGATAGCACAGCGGGATGACGCTCGCCCCCGTACAGTGCAATGACGGCGGCGGTGGATTCTTGCACTCTGGGTGTCGCAGGGTCAGAAGGCGGCCGTTCCCCGAAGCTCCAGGTCACGTTGGCAATGGCATCCTCAACAGTGACATTGAACGGATGGCGGGGGTTCAGGTCCCTCCGAAGTGCCGCCGGGTCCAGACAGTCAAGCTTCGCAGGGTCGAATTGGCCCGTGAGCGGCTCCTGGGTGTACCTTCCCCGCTCGAGAACATTTTCATATGAGCGGAAGGCCCTGAGATAGGATGAGGCATCCTCGCCCAAAGAAGTGGCATTCGTCATCTCGCCAAATGATATCGTGGCATTGTATGTGGCAGTGATGAAAACGCTCAGCGCTATGACCACCACCGTGAATGCGGGGAGCTCCTCCATCATGCCGCCGGCGCCTTCCGTGTCATCGCGGAAACGGCGAGCCCTCGGGTGGGGGCGTTTCAGTGACCGGGGGAAATTTCTCATCCCGACCCCATCGAATGGCTTGGTATTAAATTCTATCCATTTCTGTAGTTAATAGTAAGGTTGGAATCTGTGCCGTGCGGGTGGAATGAATGGTTTGCGGGATTGTTAACTCATTTCGATTTGACAATAGATCGGTTGGAGGATTGAGAATCGGATGATAGAAGGGTCGCAAGACAGGTGGATCATTGGACCGTTGGGCCGAACTGCGATGTACGGGTGCTGGTCAGCCCAAAAGTTTAATGAAGGCCTGAGGGGTATTGAAGAACGGCGGCATTGCACCGCCGGTGTTGGGATGATAAGCCCCACGTTAATCAAGAGGTTCAACGAGGCCGCTGCCCTTGCCAGGGAAGGCAAGCACGAGGAGGCGCTGAAGGCCTACGAGAACATGTATGCTCCATTTGAGGACCCGAAGGAGACGCGGGTGGAAACGGGCGAGTTCCTCGGCACGGTCGAGATGAGGAAGGCATATTGCCTCATGGACCTCGGGCGCTACAAGGATGCCCGCAAGGTGTTCGAGTCCGACATACTGCAGGCCACGCTGGGCCAGTTCAGCAACGAGACCATATACGATCATTATTTCTCATTTGGGAACACGCTGGGAAACCTCGGCGAGATCGAAAATATGGACAGGGCCCTGACGAAGGCGCTCAGCATCGCATCGGAAACGCTCGGGGACCTGAAGAGGAGCGAGCAGTGCTGGTACTGGATCCTGTTCTGGGCGAAGAAGGCGGAGAAATGGCAATTCCTCGAGACGCGATGCGTAAACGCACACCAGTTCGGGGTGAACAACGGGAGCATGATGCTCCAGCTCAGGGCGGGCGAATTCGGATGCCACGCCTATCGCGGATTGGGCAAACTGGACAAGGCGGAGCGCGGCGCAAGGATCACCATCCAGAGGTACAGGGATGCGAAAGCCCCTCGAAACAAGATTCAAGAATGGGAGGATTTCCTGGCAGACATCCTCAGGCTGCAGGAGCACTCATCCGCCAAAAAGGGCGAGCTGAGGGTCAAAGGTGTGAAACCTCCAGTAGCGGAAATGAAAATGGAAGCTGAAAAGCCGGCTCAGGATGAGGGGAAAAGGAAAGGGGCTGGAAGGGACAGAAGGAAGCCGGCACCGGGCAAAAAAAGGACCACTGCACGGACACGTCTGACGGGCCGGGGAAGAAAGAAGAACTGATTAATGATTTTGACGGCGGACCGGCCGCGGCAATAGGAATTTGATGATTTACGTCTTCATGACGGCTGGCCGGCAGCGACGAAAAAATGGATTGATTCACTTTTTCGGCTCGAGGATCCTCTCGGTCGACCCCGTGGCGGACAGAAGTGCCTGCAGGCACTCGTGGTAATTCTCAGGGGTCGACGCAAGGAACTTCTCCGCCGTCGGTTTCAGATATTCCGCAAACTCCCTCTCAGTCTCCATGTACTGCCATTGCTTGCTGGCCTGTAGCCCCATCGCCAGCAACATTGCATAGGCGGTCGCCTTGACGGAGGCGTCCTCCGAGAAATATTTCTCGATGGCGCGGGCGGTGTCCTCCTTGCCGCGGGTGAAAAAGATGCGGGCCATCTCGTCCGCGAACTTCGCAACCGCCGGCAGCTTGGCGTATGTCGGCAGCTTCGCAATTATCTCTTTCTGCTTCACAACGGCAATGGCCTCCTTGAGGAGCTGGGAGGGGGACATCTTGCTGTTCTTGTAGCGCTCGAGCAATTCGCGCGCCACCTCGATGTCCCCACACACCGCCTCCATGGCCCTCTCGCCGTGTTCGTCCCAATACGTCTCCAGCACCTTGACCGCCGTCTCCCCTTCGATTATGACCGGGCCTTTCAGCGCCTCGAGCACCGCCTCGAGGCCTATCCTTTCCTCCTCGGAGGGTTTGAGCCCTTCGAGGAAGCCCTTGGAATCCTTGCCGAAGCATTTCTTCCCGAGTACGTACACCTTCGCTGTGCCGTCCTTCAGCTCACGGAGGCACTGCATGGTCAGCTTGTCTATCAGCCCGCGGTCATCCAGCTCTCCGTGAAGGTACTTTTCGGAGGATTTCGCATCGAGGACCGTCTTTGGTATCCTGCAGGATGTGCACTTGGAATGGCACTCGAATCCGCCCTTCGCGTCGAACGAGAATTCCAGGCGGGGATTTGGGACCGCCATGTGGGTGAGGATCGATAGAAGGGTATTCTTGCCCGCCTTGACGCATTTCTCACATATCCTGAAGCACGTCCCGGCCGGTTTCCAGTCGATCTCGATGTACGAGACGGGGACCATCCCCTCTTCCGTCTTGATGTCGACCAGATGGCGACAGACATAGGCCTTGCCCGATTTCTCGAGCTCCGTCCCCAGCTGCTTGACCAGGAAATCTATGAAGTCCTTGGGGGGCGCTGCTATCTTGCCGGTGCAGACCATCCTATCGTCGAACGAGAATATGTGGATCTTCTTGTTCCGCACGGCGTCCATGACGGCGACAAGCCTCACTCTCGGGTGGTCATAGTACTGCATCCCTATGAGAAGCTCCTTGCGTGCGCTCCCGCGTACCGCATAGGCAATTTCTCCGAAAGGGGTCTTGGCGCTGAAAAGATAGGGTATCTTCTTCTGCTTCCTCAGGAGCAGAAGGGCCGCGAACGCCTTCCCCCAATCGTTCCCGCTCTCCGTGAGCCTCTCGAGCTTCTTCTCGTCCTCGGCCACGGACCGGATGCTCTCCATCTTCTTGAGGCCGGACTTGAAATCGCAGAACCAGCAGGAGCCCTCGCACTCCGGTATGGCCAGTTCAGGGTGCTTGAGAAGCTTCTCCGCCTTATCGATGAGCATGCGCTCCTGGGCCTTGGTCGAGGCCCTGGCCCCAGACCTTATCTTGTAGTGCTTCTCCTGCGCCACGCTCCAAGGATGACGCTTGCGATAGAAAAACATTATGGAGGTCAACAAGCAAGCTCTTTGTAAATGCCGAGGAGCCGGTCCGTGACGCTTTCCCACGTGAAATGGTCACGGACGCGTTCCCTTCCGGCGGCACCCATCTTCTTGCGCAGGGCATCGTCCCCCAGCAGGCGGATGATGGCCCCGGAAAGGCCGGCGGCATCGCCGTACTCGGCGAGCAGGCCGCACTTTGTCTGGCCCGCTGATTGCCTGTCGTGGCCGAGCACTTCGGGCATGCCGCCGACGGCGGAAGCCACGCAAGGCTTGCGGGTGGCCATTGCCTCGAGCAATACCAAGCCGAACGCCTCGTACTCCGAAGGAAGCGTGAATACATCGCAGGCACCGTAGGCGGACCTGAAGAGCCCGTCGTCCTTGACATGGCCGGTCAGGAGGAACCGCTTTCGGACCCCGAGCTTATCCAGCTTCTTCTCGAGCGCCTCCTGTGCGCCCATGTCCCCGCCAACGAGCACGAACCTCGTGTCCGGGAAATCCTTCAGGATGGCCGGTGCGGCCTCCGCAAGCACGAGGAGCCCCTTGTTCACCGCCAGGCGGCCCGTGAAGAGGACGATGCGCTCGCCCTCCGGTATGGAAAAGGCCTTTCTGAACTTGGCGCCGTCCGGAGGCGTCTCGAACTTGGAGAAATCGATTCCCGCGGGAACTATCCGCACCCTGTTGCCCGAGGTATCGATTCCAACCTTCTTCATCAGCTCTATCTCGTTCTTCGTGTGTGCGATTACGATGTCCACCCCGTTGAGAGCCCTCCGGCCAAACACCTTGTCGTAGACTCTGCGGAACGCCACTCGTTGCTCCCCGCCCCACATGGATGATTCAGGGTGGAAATGGGCAGTTATCACGGACGGCCTCCGCCTGAGGCGCCTCAGTGCCGATAGGAGGTTCGTCTGGAAATATCCGTAGGAATGGGCATGGACGACATCCGCGTCCGTTTCGAAAACTGGCCGTATCATCTTTGGATAGAACACGTAATGGAGGTCATGGCCGGGGGTGCTGGCGGGGAATCTTCTGACGGGCACACCTTCCACGGTGTCCTCGAGCTTTTCTATCCTCACCCAGGGGGTCTCGGAATAGAGGTCCGAGGTGTAGACCCTGACATCGTGGCCCCGAGCCCGCATCCTCTTGGATATCTCCAGGACATGGGTCTCGACCCCCCCGGGCCCCGGTGGGAAACGTGTGCATATCTGGAGAACCTTCACGCCGCTGGATTGGAGACTTCCGTATTAAATGTTGATGCCGCTGAGACCCTGTTCGGTGCCATTCATCGAACATCTCACACCAATAAATATTTGATATTGGTTAATTATAATACCTGATGCGGAACAGGAGAAGTGCGGGGATGTCAGCAGAGGGTATTTCGCTCAAAGACCGTGTGACCGTGCCTGGCCGCCGCTTCCATTCCGGCAGGGGCCGCACCCTCTTTGCGCTTGCCACGGCATTCATATTCTTGGCCCTCCCGGCATCCGCAATTGACATTCCACGCGAGCTGCCGACAGGTATGGGCCTTCTTCCTGCCCCGAAGCCAGATACCGTGATAGACCAACCCCTTTCGTGGGAACTCGACAGGAAAGGCCTCTACGAGCCCCTGGAGATAATCGTCCAGTTCAAAGACAAGATAATGCCGGAAGACCGGCAGGTGATGGAGAACCTGAACATCAGGAACATTCATGAGTACAGGGCCCTGCCTGCCGTTTACGCTTCCGGTACGAAGGAATCCATCTTGATGCTTGCTGAGTATCCCCGCACAATGTGGATGGAAAACAACACGAAGATGGAGCTCCTGATGAACGGCACCACGACCGTCATCAATGCGACCACCGTCTGGAACTCGGAGATAGTCTACAAGGGTGGTTTCACCAGGGCGCCCATAGACGGGACGGGCGTCACCGTGGCGCTGGTGGATACGGGCTGCGATGCGGGCCATCCGGACCTCGATTACGGCCGCAAGGTCATCATCAACCTCAAGTCGGATATGGACTTCAGCTACACCGAGGTGCAGGACTCCGACACCGGCAGCGGGCACGGAACCCACTGCGCCGGCACAATACTCGGCAACGGAGACGCCTCCGCCGGAGCGAGGAGGGGCGTGGCCCCGGGCTCCCGCATGGTCACCATCAGCACGGGCGAGCACTTCCTCCAGAATGTGCTGGGGGCGCTGGAATGGGTCTACGAGCACAGCCAGCCCGGCAACAATCCCTACAACATCCGCGCCTGCAGCAACTCCTGGGGCGGCGGGCCCGGCGAATACGACCCCAGCGATTCCATATCCCAGATAGCCCAGAAGCTCACCTACGAGAACAATGTCGTCGTCGTCTTTGCGGCGGGCAATTCAGGCGCCGACGACCACGACGGCAGCCACATCGAGACCTCGAACTACGGGAACACCCCCAGCATCGTCGAGGTCGCCGCTGCCCTCCACGAGGGTGACGGCATGGCCTACTTCAGCTCCAGGGGAGACGCCTCCAAGAACCACACCTGGCCGGACATCGCCGCGCCAGGCTACAAGATATGGGCCACCGAGGCCCGTGGCACCCAGATAACAGCCATGGTCAAGAAGGGCAGCCCGACGGTTGATGCTCCCGATGCCTACTACATGGCCATCTCCGGGACATCCATGGCCACACCCCATGTCTCGGGTGCGGTGGCGCTGCTGTTCCAGGCGGCGCCAAGCCTCCGTGTCATGGACGACGTGCGCGAGGAGTACAACGGGGACGACCCCAACTGGTGGAACCGTACCGACACGCGCATCCACGAGGCCGAGTACATTCTGGAAATGACAGCGAACTACATGAAGAACGAATCCACCAACGGCGTCCCGGACAACTGCACGAATGCCAGCTCCCACGAGGGCCATTCGGACGATTACGCCCAGGGCTTCGGCCTGATAAACACCAGCCGCGCAGTTCAGGTCTGCCTCATCCTCGAGGAGATGCGCCGGACGGATACCAGGGCTTCGGTCCTGGACGCATGGCACGCCTACCAGAACGCAAGCGGCATCGCCGTCAAGAGGGACACAAAGAAGCCCGCATCCACTCTCATCACGAACTGGAAGGGCGAGTGGGGCTATCTCCTGGACAACCGCAACACGCTCACCACGAAGCACGCCCGCAAGGTGTTCATCCCGGACAACATAACCAAGCTGAAGATCGACCTCAACTACGATTCTGCGATCGGCGACCAGAAGACCATCGGCGAACTGACCGTCTGCGTCGATTCCAATGGCGACGGCAGCATCGACTGGAGAGGCCAGGGTGGCTTCGTCAATTCGGGGTGGAAGCACGACGAGGTGGACCCGGGGACAATAGGCTCAGTCGGCACCGTCTGGGACTTCTATATCGAAGGCAACTTCATCCGGCCGCCCGGAAATGACATCAAGAACCCGTTCACAAATCAGTTCCGCGAGATACTTGTCGAGTACACGCTGGGCATCGAGGCTAAATTCAGCATACCGCCCGGCGGGACCATAAATGTGTCCGAGGTTGACCTGCATGCGGCCTACGCCCGGTGGCAGTGGGGCGGAGCGGACACGAACAGCACGCCGTCCTACATTTCCATGCCCCGGTACTACTTCGACTTCAGCCGGCTCGTGCCCCCGAAGAAAAAGGTCACGCCTCCCTCCAAGCAGGAGATACCGGGCTGGCTTCTCGGCCTTGTGGCCGCGGTCGCCCTGGGAACTATCGGGTTCTTTGTCTGGAAGCGGCGCCAGAACAGGCCAATGCCCGGCCAGGAGCCCATCCCCGTCAAGGCCAAGATTGTCCCTGCCAAGACCGCCGACGAGGGCAAGTAATATTGATATTGGTGATATCCCATCCTCCTTTCCGAGGGATTGAGGATGGGACAGGATTTGAAGGTGGAGCAGGGCTCGAAGGTCAACCTGAAGGACTACGATCCTGATTATACGGGCAAGTACAAGACCGAGGAGGAGACGCTCGAGGAGCTGGCCAAGCTCAAGGACAAGATGTTCGACCTCCAGCAGCTGATGTACGCCGACAACAGGTACGCGCTGCTGATAGTCATCCAGGCCATGGACGCCGGCGGCAAGGACGGTCTCATCCGGTCCGTGATGTCCGGCCTGAACCCGCAGGGATGCCGCGTCACGAGCTTCAAGGCGCCTTCCGCGGAGGAGAAGGACCACGACTATATGTGGCGTATCCATCCATGCGTCCCGAACTTCGGGGACATCGGCATTTTCAACCGCTCCCATTACGAAGAAGTTCTTGTCGTGCGCGTTCACAACTTTGTCCCGAAGGACACGTGGAAGGCCCGCTACGACCAGATAAACAATTTCGAGAAATACCTCTTCGAAAACAAGATCATAATCAGGAAATTCTACCTGCACATCTCCAAGAAGGAGCAGGAGGAGAGGATGATGAAGCGCCTGCTCGACCCCAAGAAGAACTGGAAGTTCAGCGGGACGGACCTCAAGGAAAGACAGTACTGGGAGGACTACATGGGGGCCTTCGAGGACGTCCTGATGAAGACCTCGACCAAGTCCGCACCGTGGTACATCATCCCGTCAGACAAGAAATGGTACCGGAACATAGCTGTGGCCAAGATAATCGTCGAGGCCATGTCCGAGCTGCCCATGAAATGGCCCGAGCCCTCGCCCGACGTGAAGGCGCTGGCGGAGAAGGCCAGGGCAACCGGAAAATTGCCGATGCCGTGACCCGCAAGGGTCACGTCACCTATTTGCCTTTCCGCTGTGAACCGCACATAGCAATTCTCAAAGCAGTCACCGATTTGGCCCCTGCATTCCGATAGCCAAATCGGTGCACCGGAAGACGACTGCATGCGCATTGCCGTCTTCCTCACACGAATTTTGCCTTTCCGCTGTGAACCGCACATAGCAATTCAGCAAAATTCGTGATGCCACTCAGCTCGCCCATCAGTCATCATGTATCAGCGTGAGATGCGTTCGTCATCATCGTAGCGCATCTCCCAACGCGCCAGTGGCAAAAGGACTTTGGGAACAATTCTTAAATACGGATGTCATTCCAGAGTGGTGGTATTATGCCCGAGCCGCACCTTGATAAGATTCCGACTTTCGTCAAAGGCCTGGACGAGAAGATGGACGGAGGCATGGTCCCGGGCAGCATAGTCCTCGTCGCCGGAAAGGCCGGGAGCATGAAGTCCACCCTGGCGTTCACGATAGCGTTCAACCTTGCCAGGACGAGGAAGGCCTATACGTTCTACCTGTCGTTCGAGCAGAGGAAGGAGAGCATCCTCGAGCAGATGGGGAAGCTTGGAATAGATTCCAAGCTCACACCGACCATGACCGTGCTGGACATCAAGAGCTTCCGCAAGATATGGAGCGATGACGAGGGAAAGCAGGAGAACTGGCTCCAGATGGTACTGAAGGGATTGGGCGAGTTCAAGCACGTGAAAGGCGGTTTGGACCTGCTGGTCATCGATTCTCTGGACGCGCTCTTCTCGGTCTCCGAGGTGGAGGCAGACCACCGCACCCATTTCTTCAACTTCATGGAAGGTTTGCGGGACCTCGGCCTCACCGTGCTCATCATTACCGAGATGAAGGAGGGGGACCAGTCCTATTCCCAGTACTGGTTCGATACTTTCCTCGTGGACGGGATAATCCACATGGAGCTGGAGAGGGCCGGGAAGACCGTGAACCTGCAGATAGGCATCCCGAAGATGCGCAAGTGCCGCCACACGAGGAGCTATTTCCCCCTGATATTCGACGAGAGCGGGTTCAGGGTCGTGGCCAAGGAATAGTATCAGCATGGGACCCCGGTAGCATGCTGGCCGGGCAGCAGACATTCCCTCGTGAAATCCTTCCTCCATGGATAATAGATAACGTTGCGCCGCTACCTGTAAACAACAATTATTAATAATGATAGTTTAATAAGCGATATGGTAAAACAGATGGTGCAAGAAACCCTCAAGACGAGGCGAAAGGGGCTGGGGGCCGTCCTTCTCGCAGGATTCCTGCTCACCATCCTTATTGTGCCTCTTGCGCAGGGTGTGCGCAACAACCAGGTCACCACCGTTGACATGCAGAGCATCTGCCCCCAATTCACAGCCCCGCTCGCATTGAAGGTCCCGATGCTCACATTCACGCTGGGGGATTCCGCAAACGGTCAGCAATTCACCGGGGCCATCGTGACATATTCCGGTGATTCCGTAACGGACATATCGGGCGTCTATCTTTACTGCGAGACGGCAGGCAATGGGGGAACCTTCGATGCCTCAACTGACGTATTGCTGGCATCCAACACCACCATCACATCCACGGCGATAGCGATGCTCGTGTCATTCACGCTCGTGCAGAATGTGAACCACCAGTTCTACATCGCCGTCGACATCGCGGCCGGCGCAGTGGATGGGAACAGGGTCGATGTCAGGATCAACACGGACGAGCTGACCATCGCCGCGAAGACATGGCCGGATTCGAACTGGAACCCCGGTGGACAGAGCACCATAGACGCCCAGACCCCATGGGACTGGGCGAATTTTGCCCCGGCGGGATGACAGATGTCAAGGAACGTCAATTGCAGCATCAGTGTGAGGGACAACCGGTCCGGTCTCGCTGTCGATTCTGCCAGGTACCAGTTCACCAGCGACGGCGGACAGACATGGTCCCAGTGGACCGCGGCGACGTGCACGGGCACCAACGGCACCACCGCCCTCCAGACCATCACGGCCTCCCAGGTTCCGTTCGCGAGCGATTCCATTGTCAACAACAGCCTACGGTTCTGCATACTCGATGTGGGGGGCAACAACGCATCCAGCCCAATGTATACGGTCAAGATAGACTCCACGCCCCCCGGCAACTGGGCCCTGGTTTCACCGGCGGGTTGGTACACCTTGAATCAGCGCCCCACGGTCAACATCACGGTCCAGGACACAGGGTCCGGGCTAAATGTCACCACCGTGTCCGCCGAATATTCGACGAATGGCGGCCAGAGCTGGAGCGCCGTCCCAACGGTGGCATGCCTCGGAGCATCCGGCAGTACGGCCGCTGAGATCGTATCCGCCCTGACGGTCCCGTTCGACAACGATTCCGCAGACCAAAACTGCATCAGGTTCAAGGTTTTCGACATCACCGGCAAATCAAACACAAGCGCCATGTTCATCATCATGGTCGAATCGAACGGACCGCCCGCGCCCAATCTGGCCCCGGAACCGCAATTCACGAGAGGGTGCTCGAACACGGTCAGCTGGAACATCTCGGGTGCGTCTGTTTCGGGGCTTGCCAATTACAACTTAGAATGCGACGACGGCCCTGAATTCTCCAGCCCCTTATTCTCCGTCAATACGACGAACACCACATGGGAGTTCAAGAACCTCACGGACGGGTTGAAGTACCATTTCCGCGTCCGGACGCTTGACAATGCAGGCAAGATTAGCCCTTATTCCACCACCGTCAATTCAACGCAGGATTCTTCTCCGCCGGTGACGGGCGTCATTACACAACCCGCCTCTCCGAACGGCCTCAATGGATGGTTCAAGACCGCTCCGACCGTCGCGCTCCCATCATCCGACGGCTCGAGCGGGGTCAACAGGACCCTTTACACGCTAGACAACGGGACTGCCCAGCTTTACACCGGCCAATTCTTGCTGCCCGAGGGAAAACACACGCTTTCTTACTGGGCGGAAGACAATTTGGGGAATCTCGAGACTGTCCACAACAAGACCTTCGAGGTTGACACCGCGGCTCCTCAGACCACGGCCGAGACCACGCCAAACGGAACCGGGAGGATGGGGGGATGGTACAATGTCGTCCCGTCCGTACGCATTGCCGCGTTCGACAACACGAGCGGCGTGTCTCGGACCCGCTACTTCATAGACAACGGCGCCACGCAGGAATACTCCCAGGAGTTCAACATTTCGATGGAAGGCGAGCATCTCGTGACGTTCTGGTCGGAGGACATGGCCGGAAATATTGAGCTGGCCCGCAACATCACCGTCAATGTTGATACCAGGGCGCCATTCGCCGCCATAAACGGCCCAGAACGGATTTTCGTGGGTGAGAATGGCTCGTTCGAGAGCCTTGCATCCACGGACGTCGTCATCCACCTCTGGAACTTCGGGGATGGGACGGCAGAGGTGAGCGGCCAGATGGTCAACCACGCTTTCCAGACCACGGGGACATTCACGGTGAATCTCAAGGTGACAGACAGGGCGGGATGGACCTGCTCAACCCAGGTCCATGTCCAAGTCGTGATGAGGGGGGTCAATTACGCTCCGGATGCTGTAATCTCCAATACGGCCACCATCTATGCCAACAAATCGGTGACCTTCGACGGTTCCGGCTCGACTGACGAGGACAAAGGGACACTTAGATACGAATGGGATTTCGGGGACGGGACGAACGGCACAGGCGTATCCGTGTCGCATACCTACGTTACGAACGGCATATACAACCTCAGGCTCAGGGTAGTGGACTCCGGAGGCCTTTCCGACACCGAGACGCGTATAATCCGCGTATATGTCGAGGGGATGCCGAATCAGGCTCCGCTCGCCATCATCGTCCAGAAGAACACGGCCTACGCTGGCGAGAACGTGATAATCGACGGCTCCAATTCATCCGACGAGAACCTGGCGACGGCCAATTTCACGTGGGATTTCGGGGACGGCACGTGGGGATTCGGCCCGCTGGTGAGCCACATATATCAGTCCGACTCGTCATACATGCTGAAACTCACCATCAGGGACGAGGGTGGGCTTGACAACTTCATGATACTGACTGTCAAGGTCTTCAAGAGGGGGGTCAACGAGCCACCCGTTGCTCAGTTCACCTCAAGGCCTCTGGCCCCGACGGCCGGCCAGCTCGTGGAGTTCGACGCCTCGTTCACGGTGGACGAGGACCCGATGGGCCTCAATTACAGCTGGGATTTCGGGGACGGCTCCACCGTCCAGGGCAAGTTCGCCACCCACAGATACGCCAGCAAGGGCACGTACAACGTCAAGCTACGTGTCAAGGACGCCGGGGGCCTGACTGGAATATTCAGCACGAACATTGTGGTCAAGGCGTCCCAGACCCAGGTCGGGGGGCAGTCGTCGTGGATATGGATAGCGATGACATTTGTGATATTGGGCCTGCTGGCAGCCGTGCTCGGACTGGCCATCGCCATAAACCGGAAAAAAGGAAGGGAGTTTTCGCGACAGACCGCACAGGCAAAACCGGAAGGTGCGACCGTTTCGCTGATTGCCCCCCCGCCCACCCAGGCACCCAAAGCACCATTGGTCGTCGAGAAAGGCCTGAACTACCTTCTGGAGGGCGAGACCTCGGAACCGGCCTACATGTCGCTCGAGAAACTCCTCAAGGACGGGACCGGTGCCGTTGTCTTCACGCATGTGCACCCCAAGAAGATGGAGAGGATGCATTCCCTTTCGGGAGCCGAGATCATCTGGCTTTCGGAGATATCCGAGAACGTTCCTTCGCTGGACCCGTCGAAGATGGATTACGAGATAATGGAGAAGATAATCACGTTCATCAAGGAGAAGAAGTCGACCGGTGTGGTATTCCTGGACGGCTTCGATGTGCTGGTCCAGACACATTCCTTCGAGAATGTGCTGGATTTCATCCACAACATCAATGAGGTCGCCTCCGTCAACGAATCCACGGTCATCATTTATGTGAACAGGAAGGCGATGAAGGAGCTGGAGTTCAACCAGCTGAGGGCAAAGTTCGACCGCTCGTGATGTTACTGGAACTCGTCCATTCTGTAATCGTCCCATTTCATTTTGCCGAGGGCGATGTCGAGCTCCTGCGGCGTAAGGACCGGAATTGGATATCGTGCACCGTCGTCAATGGCTATCCTGGGACACGCCGTGCTGACAAGCGCCTCGAGCCCGAGGTGATTGACATTGTCGGGCGAGAACTGGCGGGCTGCCAGAAGATAGGCCTCCCTGCCGCTCTCTTCGAGAAGCTTGAGGAGGGCGAGCGCATCCTTCAGTCTCTGCTGGCCCGGATAGAGCCCGAGCAGCACGCCGAAGGTTCTCGCGCTTTTTGCTTTCTCGATGGCGGCGAACCGTTGGCGCAGTATCCTGTCACGCACGTCCTCGAACGTCCGCACCTCGCCTGAATAGGGGTCCGCGCCCACGACCTTCCTGCCCGTGGCCAGCTCGACTCCTATCGGATGAAAGCTGCCGCTGCCGACGAATAGGAACGAATTGGCCTTCCCGGCTATCGAGCGGGCAGCGGCGAGGTCACAGCCCAGGACGATGGCACTATTGCCGGTCCGCCTGCCCCGCGCCATTACCGGTCTCAGGCCAGCGGCCTTCAACTCATTTAGAATGACCGGCAGGAACGATGCGTGCGTGGACGTCGTCAGGACGCCCACAGGCGCCTTGAGGCTGGGAACGGCCTTGCGCACGCATTTCGCCACGTCGAGCTTCGGTGTATATGAAACGTAGTACACCTTTCCGCCCTTGCGCCGCCGGTCCGGGAAAGGATCGTGGGCGAAATGCAAGACGGCATCGAGGGCAGGATGCACTTCTGCCATGCACGCCCCGCAGCACATCTCGACCAGCATCGCGGTAGCAGCACCGGTCCGCTCGCTCACGTACTTCGCCAGCTCCCTGAAGTGGGTCCGGAGGCCCTCGGGCAGCTGTATGCCCACTATGGCCGGTGCCTCCCTGCGGTGCTTGGCCAGGGCCCTGGCGATGTAGAGGCACGTCCTCTCGAGCTCCGGCTCCACTATCCAGAATAATTCGGAATGGGCGCTCATCTGGCAACTACCTTCCCAGACTTGATATCGACCTTCACCAGGGACCTTATCTTGATGCCCAGCTCTTTTTCGAGCTTCTGCCGGTTCCGGCCCTTTTCGATGATGACGACGCAGTCGCAGAGCTCCCCGCCAGCCTGGCGCAGGGCCGTCACGACCGACCTGATGGTCCCGCCCGTGCTGAGAACATCGTCGATGAACAGTATCCTATCGCCCTTCCTGATGCCGTTCACATGGAGCACGTTCGAAGAGTATCCTGTCCTGAAAGCTATCTTTATCTCCCCTTCGAGGCCGTACCGCTTCTTGCGCACGATGGTCAGGGGCTTTCCGAGCTTGAGCGACAGGGCGGTCCCTATCGGGATGCCCATTGCCTCCACGGTCAGGATTTTGTCGAAATGTGGGTCGACCATGTCCGCGATGGCCGCCGCAACATCCCCGAGCAGTTTGGGCTCCAGAGCGGGTATCCCGTCGGAAATCGGGTGGATGAAGTAGTCGTAGTCGCCATACCGGATGACCTGGGAGGCCTCCAGCGATCTTTTCAACCCTTCGAGGGGGTCCATACGCATTTCTCCGAGGGCCCCATCCTGATGGGCACATAATATCTTTACGAATGACTTTTTATTCAATGAGCGCCATCCTCGCCTCATGGCACCAAAGCGCGTCGCAAACGGCCAGAAGGCCCGAAAGGGCGCTGGCAGGGCGAACGCCGCGGGCTCGAAGCTGGACAAGTACATCAGGCTCGCCAAGGAGATGGGCGCTGAGCATGCGCTCGCCATCCGCGCTTCCGATGTGGTCATAGACCCGCGGACGTACCTGAAGTGCATGTACGGCTGCAAGGACTGGGGCAAGAACTGGACGTGCCCCTCTGCACCGGGGGCCATTGCGCCCTGGCAGTTCGGGGAAATATTCCTCAAGCGGTACAGGACGGCCATATTGGTCCATTGCACCGAGAAGAGGCCGTCCCAGAAGATATCGTTCGCCATCGAGAAAGAGGCCTTCCTCGACGGTTTCTACTTCGCATTCAGCATGAGCGACTGCGCCCTCTGCGAGGGCTGCGCCTGGCCATTGCCCTGCCGGAACCCAAAGCAGGCGAGGCCCGCGATGCAGGCACTAGGGATAGATGTCTACGCAACGGCGAAGAGGCAGGGGCTTCCCCTGTTCCCGCTGAGGGGACAGGAAGAGCCCCAGAACTGGTACAGCCTGATACTGATAGAGTAAGGTGGAACGATGACCAACTCAGTGATAATGGAATTGATAGACGAGCACGAGAAGATGCGGAACGAGG
>Ga0315283_10002193_pt1 | contig 16210 bp, 16 predicted proteins | sample YL17G09_0_MG_FD_204541 | JGI IMG/M metagenome (GOLD analysis project Ga0315283, IMG submission 204541) | Sediment microbial communities from Yellowstone Lake, YNP, Wyoming, USA - YL17G09_0 | ecosystem: Environmental > Aquatic > Freshwater > Lake > Sediment | place: USA: Wyoming | collected... | reverse complement strand
GCGCTGGTGCCGACGGCCGCGCCGACGCGCAGCGCGCCGCGCTCGTCCTTGCAGGCGCGCGGAAATTCCGTCGCCTTCTGGAAATCCTTGACGGTGATCATGCCCTTCAGGCTGAAGTCCTCGTCGATCACCAGCACCTTCTCGATGCGGTGCTTGTGCAGCAGCGCAAGCACCTCTTCCTTGGGTGAGTTCTCGCGGACCGTGACCAGGCGCTCGCGCGGCGTCATCACCGAGGAGACCGGAGCGTCGTAACGCGTTTCGAAGCGCAGGTCGCGATGGGTGACGATGCCGACGGCCTTGCCGTCGCGCACGACCGGCACGCCGGAGATGTTCTTGGCGCGCGTGAGTTCGAGCACCTCGCGGATCGTCGCCTCCGGCCGCACGGTGATCGGGTCATGGATGATGCCGCTCTCGAAGCGCTTCACCCGCGCCACCTCGCGCGCCTGCTGGTCGATCGGCATGTTCTTGTGGACGATGCCGATGCCGCCTTCCTGGGCGATCGCAATGGCCAGGCGATGCTCGGTCACCGTGTCCATCGCCGCGGACAGGATCGGCAGGTTGAGCCGGATGCCGCGCGTCAACTGCGTGCCGAGGCTCACTTCCTGGGGAAGCACCTGCGAATACGCGGGCACGAGCAGGACGTCGTCGAAGGTGAGGGCTTCCTCGAGGATTCGCAGCATGGGGTAACCCGGCTTGGAAAAGGAAGCGCGACATTCTACCCGGCGATGCCCCTTGGGGGAAACGGCGAGGCTTCCAGCGGAAGCCGGCCGCCGCCGCCGGCGAAACGGGCGGGGCACTTTTCACGTTAAGATCCCGCCACGATGCAGGATTCCTGGCTCGCCGGCCCCGGCAACTCCCCGCCCCAGCGGGAGATTTTCACCATCAGCCGCCTCAATCGGGAGGCTCGGATGCTGCTCGAGCGGGGCCTGGGATCCGTCTGGCTCGAGGGCGAGATCTCAAACCTGTCCCGGCCCGGGTCCGGCCACTGGTACTTCTCGCTCAAGGACGAGGCCGCGCAGCTGCGCTGCGCGATGTTCCGCACCCGCAATCTGCTGGTCCGCTTCCCGATGCGCGACGGCATGCACGTACTGGCGCGGGGTCGCGTGAGCCTGTACGAGGCCCGCGGCGAGTTCCAGGTCGTGGTGGAGCACCTCGAGGAGGCCGGTGAAGGAGCGCTGCGGCGACGTTTCGAGGAGCTGAAGGACAAGCTCCTGGCCGAAGGATTGTTCGACCCGCGGCACAAGCGGCCGCTGCCCACCCTGCCGCGACGCATCGGCGTGATCACCTCCCCCACCGGGGCCGCGATTCGCGACATCCTGCACATCCTGCGGCGGCGCTTTCCGGCGATTCCGGTGCTGATCTACCCCGTGCCGGTACAGGGCGAGTCGGCGCCCCGCGAAATCGCCCAGGCACTGCGCCTCGCGGGCCAGCGGGCCGACTGCGATGTGCTGATTGTCGCGCGCGGCGGCGGCTCGCTCGAGGACCTCTGGGCATTCAACGACGAGGGCGTCGCCCGCGCGATGTTCGATTGCCCGATCCCGATCGTGAGCGGCGTCGGCCACGAAGTGGACGTGACGATCGCTGATTTCGTTGCGGACGAACGCGCCCCCACACCGTCGGGCGCAGCGGAGCGCGTCGTGCCGGACCGGGCCGAATGGTCGCGTCGCATCGACGCGACGCGCACACGTATCGCAGCGGCGATGCGGCGGCGCCTGGTCGACGCGCGCGGCGCTCTGGTCGCGCACGAAAAAGGGCTCGCCCGCAATCACCCGGGTGCGAAGCTGCGCGAGCACGCGCAGCGCCTCGACGAACTCGAGGGCCGGCTGTCATTGGCTGCGCACACCCGCCTCGATCGCGCGCGTGCGCGGCTGGCAGCCGCACAGAGACTGTTGTCCCGCGCGTCGCCGGCAGTGCGAGTGGCAGCGCTCGGGATCCGGCTGGCAACCGGTCGCCGTGCTCTCGCCGCCGCGGGCCGCAACCGCGTCGCGCATGCGCGCAGCCGACTGGAACTGGCGCAGCGCACGCTGCACGCCGTGAGCCCCCTCGCCACCCTGCAGCGCGGGTACGCGATCGTCACCGATGCGCAGGGACACGTCCTGCACGACGCAGCGCTCGCCGCGCCCGGCGACACGATCGGCGCCCGGCTCGCTCGCGGCAACGTGCTCGCCCGCGTCCTCACCGTGGAACCAGAGGCCGGGGCACCGGAGGCGACGAGGTGAAGCGGCACGCGCTCGGCCTGCTCGCCACTGTGCTCGGCGCAGCATTGCCGTTCGCGGCGGTACGGTCCGCCGCACCCTCGCTGCCCGCCGAGAGCCGTGTGCCCGGCGGCATCGCATTGATCGAACTGGGCAGTACAGCGGCTGAGCCGGGCCAGGTGTTCTTCAATGGCCACCGTACGCCGGTCGTGCGCTCCGGCGAGATCTGGACGGCCGTCGTCGGCATCCCGCTCGACATCGTGCCCGGTCCGCAGGCCGCACGCTTCGTTCGGGCCGATGGGCAGGGCACGCGGGATCTCGCTTTCGAGGTGACGCCCAAGCTGTACGCCGAGCAGCGCCTCACGGTGCAAGACCAGCGCCAGGTCGACCCGAACGAGGCAGACCTCGAACGCATCGACCGGGAGCAGGCCCGCATCGACCGCGCACTCAGCATCTTCTCGACGGACCTCACGCCGCCCTGGCAGATGACCACGCCCGTGCCCGGCAGGCGGTCGAGTTCGTTCGGCTTGCGGCGGTTCTTCAACGGGCAGTCGCGCAAGCCGCACAGCGGCATGGACATCGCCGCGCCGACCGGCACGCCGATCGTGAACCCGGCCGCAGGCCGCGTCGTCGAAGCCGGCGACTTCTTTTTCAACGGCAACACGGTGTTCGTCGATCACGGCCTCGGGGTGGTGACGATGTACTGTCACCTGAGCCGCATCGACGTAAAGCCCGGCGAGACTATCGCCGCGGGCCGGCAACTCGGGCTGGTCGGCGCGACCGGCAGGGTGACCGGGCCGCACCTGCACTGGGGCATCGGCGTGAATCGCGCGATGGTCGACCCGGTGCTTTTCCTGCCGCCGGAGGCGCAAGCGCCCCCGGCCGCCGGTCGTTAGATCGGCGTCAGGAAAGCAGCAATCGCCGGCTCGAAGCGTGGCAGGTCGACGAGGAACGAGTCGTGACCCTGCGGCGAGGGGAACGCGAGGAAGTCCACCGCATTACCCGCAGCGCGCAGGTGATCGGCAATCTCACGCTGCTGGTCGATCGTGAACAGCATGTCCGAATCGACGCCGATGATGAGCGAGCGCTTGGCACGGAACTTGTCGAAGGCCGCAGCGAGCGAGCCGCCGCCGTGGTCCGCAAGGTCGAACTGGTCCATCGCGCGCGACAGGTACAGGTAAGCGTTGGCGTCGTAAAGGTCCGCGAAGCGGTACGCCTGGTGTTCCAGGTACGCCTCCACTTCGAACTGCGGACGGAAGTCGCCCGACAGCCCCGCCGTCTCGGGCACGCGCCGGCGGCCGAAACGCTCCTGCCATTCCCCGGCCGAGCGATACGTGATGGTGCCGAGCTTGCGCGCGAGACGCAGGCCGAGACGCGGACCGCGTCCCGGCTCATAGTTGCCGCCGCGCCAGGCGGGATCGCTGCGCACCATCTCCCGTTGCAGCGAGCGCAACGCAATCGCGAACGGTGACGCACGCGCGGCGCCGGAGATCGACAGCAAGTTGTCCACTTCGTCCGGAAACTGCGCGCAGTAGGCCAGCACGGTCATGCCGCCGAGCGACGGGCCGATCACGTACGCGACGCGCTCGATGCCGAGTGTGTGCAGGGCTTCCCGGCCGGCCGCAGCGATGTCTTCGACTGCAATCTCCGGAAAGCTGATGCCGTACGGGCGCCCGGTGCGCGGATCGACCGACGCCGGACTCGATGAACCAAACGGGCTGCCGATCGAGTTGATGCAGACCACGAAGAAACGGCGGGTGTCGATCGGCTTGCCTGCGCCGATCATCGGCTCCCACCAGCCCGGCTTCGGATCGGCAGCGGACGACGCGGCGTGGGCCGAAGGCGATAATCCGGTGAAGATCAGGACGGTGTTGTCGCGTGCGTCGTTGAGGCGGCCCCAGCTCTCGTACGCCACGACCGGTTGCTCGACTGCACCCCCGCGGAACAAACGCAGGGGACTGTCGAGCACGGCAAGCTTGGTTGCCGGCAGATCGTGAACGTTGGCTGGGGGTTGTCGGGCAAGGGCCATGACCATGTCCGGAAGTCTAGACCCGCCTGGTGGCGGCACAAGCGCGAGCGGATAGCCGCTCAGATCAGGTGGTTATCAGCGCTTGCCGCGCCTGCCACCCTTGAAGTGTGCCATGGCGCGCTGCTTCTTGCGCGCCTGCCGCGGCGTGATCGCGTTGCGGCGCCCGGAAAACGGGTTGGCGTCGGTGCGGAATTCGATGCGCATCGGCGTGCCCTTGAGGCGGAATACCTCGCGGAAATGGTTCTCGAGGTAGCGCCGGTAGGCGTCAGGCACGTGCTGGGTCTGGTTGCCGTGGATCACCACGACCGGCGGGTTGCGACCGCCCTGGTGCGCATAGCGCAGCTTGATGCGCCGGCCGCGCACGAGCGGGGGCTGATGCATCGTCAGGGCCTGCTCGAGGGCCTGGGTCAGTTCCTTGGTCGGCATCTCGCACATCGCGGCGCGGTAGCAGGCCCTGACGGTCACCATCAGTTCGCCGACGCCCGTGCCATGCCGGGCCGAGATGAAGTGCACCGGGGCGAATCGCAGGAAATCGAGGCGCAGGTCGAGGCCGTCGCGGATCGCATCGCGCTGGTCCGGCGCGATGCCGTCCCACTTGTTGACGGCGATCACCATCGCCCGCCCCTGCTCTGCCACCAGCCCGAGCAGGCTCGCGTCCTGGTCCGCCACGGTGTCGTGCGCGTCGATCACGCCGATCACGACATTGGCCTGCTCGATCGCCTGCAGCGTCTTGACGACGCTGAACTTCTCGACTGTTTCGCTGACCCGGGCGCGGCGGCGCACGCCGGCGGTGTCGATGAGCGTGTAGCGCTGGCCGTCGCGCTCGAACGGCACCTCCACCGTGTCGCGCGTGGTGCCGGGCTGGTCGAAGGCGATCAGGCGCTCCTCGCCGAGCAGACGATTGATGAGCGTGGACTTGCCGACGTTCGGGCGCCCGATGACGGCCACGCGGATTTCGCGGTCGCGGGCCTCCTCCGGCAACGGCGGCCCGGCGGTCACCAGGCCCTCGAGCGCGCGGCCCATCAACTCATCGAGGCCCTGCACATGCGCCGACGACACGGCGACGGGTTCCCCGAAACCGAAGCGGTAGAACTCCGCTGCGGCCATCGAGGCGTCGAGTCCCTCGGACTTGTTCGCCACGACCAGCACGCTCTTGCCGCTGCGGCGCAGGATGTCGGCGACGTGCAGGTCGGCCGGGGTGCAGCCCTCGCGCGCGTCCACCAGGAGCAGGACGCGATCCGCCTCCTCGACGGCCTTGAGCGTCTGCCCTTCCATCAGGCGCTCGAGGCCCTGCGTGCCGTCGACCAGGCCGCCGGTGTCGATGACGACGCACGAATGCCCGTCGCGGTGCGCGTAGCCGTATTTGCGATCGCGCGTGAGCCCCGGCACGTCCGCGACGAGTGCGTCGCGCGTCCGCGTCAGGACATTGAACAGCGTGGACTTGCCGACATTGGGGCGCCCGACCAGGGCGACGACGGGCAGCACATCAGCGTCCCGCGGCGCCCCCGCTGCGGAATGCGGCGACCTTGCCGCCCTCGTCGAGGACGAACAGGCGCCCGTCCGCAACGATCGGGGTCGCGCCAACGCGCTCGCCGCCCGGGTGCTCGCGCGCGACGAACTTGCCCGTGTCGCGATCGAGCCAGTGCAGGTAGCCGTCGAAATCGGCGACCACGACGGCCTTGCCGTCCACGACCGGCGCGCTCAATCCGCGGCGCTTCAAGCCGTCCTGCTGCCAGAGCACCGTGCCGTCGCGCCGGCGCAGGGCCACCATGCTGCCGTCGCTCGTCGCGACGTAGACCTGGTCGTCGTCGAGCGCGAGACCGCGATAGCTCGAGAGATCGCGGCCCCACCATACTTGGCCTGAATCGAGCGCGAGCATGACGACGCGCCCCTGGTAGCCGACGGCGTAGGCGTCGTTGCCCGCGACGCGGACGGCAGAATCGACGTCGGACAGCCGCTCGAGTTCCGAGCGGCCGCGCGGAGTGCTGACCTGGGACTGCCACAGCACGTCACCGTTCGACAGCGCCACGGCGACGACCTTGCCCGAGTCGAACCCGCACAGCACGGTCTCACCGCTCAGCACGGGCGGCGCGGTGCCGCGCAGCGTCAGGCGCGGCACGGCTTCTTCGGCCACCCAGAGTTCCTTGCCATCGGCAGCCGCGAGCGCGCGCAACTTGCCGTCCACGGTGCGCACGATTACGCGATCGCCGGCCACCAGCGGCGCCGCGAGCACTTCGCTGCTGACCTTCGCGCTCCAGAGCTTCCTGCCGTTGGCGGGATCGAGCGCCACGACATCGCCGTCATTGGTGCCGACGGCCACCAGCCCGGCTCCGGCGCCGGGCCCGGCCGAAAGTTCGAGCTTGGTGTCGGTGCTCCACTTCGTGCGCCCGGACGCAGGGTCGAGTGCATCGACCTTGCCGTCACGGGCGGCGACGAACAGCGTACCGTCCTGGTGAACCATTCCGAGCGACAGGCGCAGCTTTTCTCCCCCGCCGCCAACGCTGTTGGTCCACAGCCGCTGCACGGCCAGCGTGGGCTTGAGATCCACGAGTTCGGCCGGCGGCTCCGCGTCCTTCTTGTTCTTGCCGCAACCCGCCAGCGCGAGCGCCGCAATGAACACAGCGCACGCAACTCTCGCAAGCTTCACTTGGGAGCTCCGGCGGCCGCAGTCACCGGGAGTTCGTCCCGCTTGAGTTCGACGAACCCCGTGTCGATGCCCGGCTCGGTCTGACTGCCAGCCAGCGCGGCGTCGTATTCGCGGCGCGCGCCAGCCGTGTCACCCTTGGCAGCCAGGGCATCGCCGCGGATCTCGTGAAACAAGGCGCCGAACGAACCGGCCGTCGCGATGTCGAGCTGGGCCAGCGCGTCGTCGTGTTTGCCCTGCTCGATCAGCACGCGAGCGAGACGCGCCCTGGCGACCTGCCGCAACTGCGGGTCGCGAGAGGAGTCCGCCACGACTTTGAGCCGCCCGGCGGCCTCGGCGAGATCGTTGCGCTCCACTGCGGACCGCGCCAGCGCGAGATCAGCCTGGTCCGCATAGGGCGAGGCCGGATGCAGGTCGCGCAGCTGCTTCGCCTTGGCGACGGCCGTATCGAACTGATTGGCGCCGAGCGCGTCGAGTTCCGCACGGTAACTCGCCGCGTCCTGCTCAGCGCCCTGGCGCTTCGACTTTTGCCAGTACTGGAACCCGGCGAGGCCGCCGAGCCCGATCACGATGCCGCCGACGATCCACAGCCAGTTGTCGGTCCACCAGCGGCGCAGTTGTTCTTCGCGTTCGTTGTCGGTGAGATCTTCCACTTCCAGACTCCATCGGGCCCTCCCCGGCAGCGGGGAGCGGCGTTGGTTTACGCGGCTGCCGGGCGCAGCACTTGCTTGAGTTCGTTGCCGAGGTCAGCCAGCGCCACTTCGCGCTGGCCGCCTGCGTCGCGCAACGACTTGAGCGCGGCCACCTGCCGCGCCGCTTCCTCGTCGCCGACGATGACCGCATAGCGCGCACCGCTGCGGTCCGCGCGCTTCATCTGTGACTTGAAGCTGCCGCCACCGCAGTTGGCCTCCACCTTGAGGCCGGGCAGCGCGTCGCGCAACTTCTCCGCCAGAGCGAGGCCAAGCGCTTCGGCCGCCGCGCCGGCGAGCACCAGGTAGACGTCTGGTCGGGCCTCGGCAGTCACCAGCTGCTGCAGGCGCATGATTTCGACGATGCGCTCCTCGCCAAGCGCCCAGCCGATGGCCGGCACGGGATCACCGCCCAGCTGCGCGACGAGGCCGTCGTAGCGCCCGCCCGAGCAGACCGCGTCCTGCGCTCCGAGATCGGTCGTAACCCACTCGAAGACCGTGCGCGAGTAGTAATCGAGCCCGCGCACGAGTCGCGGATTGACGACATACGCGATGCCGGCCGCGTCGAGGTGCGCGCGCAGGCGCGCAAAGTGCGCGGCGGACTCGGGGTCGAGGTGGTCCGTGATGAGAGGTGCGCCGGCAATTACGGCGGCCAGCGCGGGATTCTTGCTGTCGAGGATACGCAGCGGATTGCCGTCGAGACGGCGGCGGCTGTCCTCGTCCAGCGCATCGTGGTGCCCCTGGAAGTATCCGACCAGCTGCGCCCGGTAGTCGCGCCGCGACTCCGGCGTGCCGAGCGAATTGAGCTGCAGCGTCAAGCCGCGCAGGCCGAGGCGACGCCACATGCGTGCCGTCAGCAGGATGATTTCGGCATCGACATCCGGGCCGGGGAAGCCGAGCGCCTCGACGTCGATCTGGTGGAACTGCCGGTAGCGCCCCTTCTGCGGCCGCTCGTAACGGAACATCGGCCCCATGCACCAGAGCTTCTGGCGCTGGTTGTGCAGCAGGCCGTTGCCGATGCACGCCCGCACGATGCCGGCCGTGGCTTCGGGCCGCAGCGTCAGCGAATCGCCGCCGCGATCCTCGAACGTGTACATCTCCTTTTCGACGATGTCGGTGAACTCGCCGATGGAGCGCTTGAACAGTTCGGTGCGCTCGAGCAGCGGCAGCCTGACCTCGCGGTAACCGTAGTCGGCCAGGACTTCGCGGGCCACGCGCTCGAGCTGTTGCCAGGCCGCGGTGTCGTCCGGCAGGACGTCGTTCATCCCGCGTACCGCTTGAATGATTTCACTCATCGTCATGCCCCGGCGGTCAACGCAGGGCCCCGTTAACGCCGACACTGAAGCGTGCGACGGTCTGACCGGCCGGCAACGCCGGAGTCGTCACCGCGCGTCCGTTGACGGCAACACTGACCGCCGGCGCGTTGCCGATCGTCACGCTGAGGGGAGCGACGGCGGTGACCGTGCGTGCGCTGCCGCCCTTGCCGAGGTCGTAGAGCACGATCTTGCCGGTGCCGTCGAAAATCTCCACCCAGGAATCCGCCGCGAAGCGCATGTGCAGGCTGACCTGGCCCGCCGGGACAGCTGCGCCCGCGGCTGACGCGGCAGGCGTTGCGACCGTCCCAGTCCCGGCAGCAGGCTCCCCGTTTGTCAGCGTGGCAGGCGACGGGGCCTGCGGAACGACTGCCGGATCGGCCGCAGGCGGCTCGTCCGCAGCCAGGCCCTCGGTGTCCGACCGCGAGTCGGCAGACCACGGCAGGTGCAAGCCATTGGCGGACACGTAGGCCGCGATGCCCGCTGCAAACAGAAACGCCACCCCGCCCCCGAGTACCCAGGGCCACTTCGGCGGGCCGCGCACCGGCATCATCTCGGCGCGTGACTTGGGGACCAGTGTCGGCTGCTCGGGCTGTCCCTTGGAGCGTGCGTAGGCACCGAGCAGGTCGTCGGCCGGCAGGTCGAGCATGCCGGCGTAACGACGCAGGTGCCCTCTCGCGAAGACGGGTGCGCCCAACGTGGCGAAGTCATTGGCCTCGAGCGCGACCACGACGCTCACGTCGAGCGTGAGTTGCTCGGCCGCCTGCTGCTGAGTCAATCCGCGAGCCTCGCGCTCGCGGCGCAGCCGGGCGCCCGGACTCGAGAGCAGCTCGGTGGATTCTGCTTCCGCCTCGATCATGGCTTGGCGCTCTGCTCCCCGAGCAGCAGACCCGCCTCCTGCGACGCCGGGAACTCAGAGTTCAGCCGGTCGGCGTACTCGGCCGCGTGCGCATTGTCGCCGAGCGCACGTTCGATGCGGTTGCCGAGCAGGAGCGTCGCAGCCGTGGCCGGCGCCACCGCAAGATGTCGCTGCAGGAACGCGCGCGCCTGCATGTTGCCGCCCGACTCGTGCGTCAGCTCCGCCAACTGCAGCAGCGCATCGGGCTGGTCAGCCTTGTAAGTGAGCGCCTTGCGAAAGTACTGCTCCGCATCCTGTGGACGGCCGTCCTCGCGGGCGCAGCGGCCGGCGTTCGTGTACGCCACCGCGGGTGTCTTGTAGAGCGCGTTGTTGGCCGCTGCGAGGAAGTATTCCTCACCGCGCTTGCGATCGCCCTTGCGGCACAGGTAGACGGCCACGTTGTTGACGATGTCCGGATTGTCCTTGCCGAGCTTGCCCGCCTGATCGTAGTGCGAGAGCGCCTTGCGATCGTCGCCCAGGCGGTCGTACAGGAACCCTGCTGCCATCTGTGTCTGCGCGGTGTGCGGATTCTGGCGCAGGGCCTTTTCGATCTTGTCGCGTGCGGCCTGCAGGTTCCCCTGGCGCATGTACTCGAGGCCGAGCTGCGTGTTGATCGCCGCCGCCTGATCGAGCGACTGGCGATCGCCAGGCGTTGGCGAGGCCACTGTGGCAGCCGCCGGAACCATCGTGCCCAACGCACAGATGAGCGCAAGGACGTGTCGCTTCATGCCTGCACCACTGACACCGCAATGAGCTTGCTGCCGAGGCGAGTCGTCACACGATCGTTCACGCGGCCCACGAGCTGGCCGCAGGCGGCGTCGATGTCGTCGCCCCGCGTACGGCGGATGGTCGCGATCACGCCGCCTTTCAGCAGCAGGTCACGAAAGCGCACGATGGCCTGCTCCGTGGAGCGGCGGTACCGGGTGCCCGGGAAAGGGTTGAACGGAATCAGGTTGACCTTGGCCGGACGCCCCTTGAGCAACACCGCCAACTGCCGCGCGTGGTCCGGGCGGTCATTGACGCCGTCGAGCATCACGTACTCGAACGTGACGTTGCGGGCGTTCTGCCTTTCGACGTAGTGCCAGCAGGCGTCGAGCAGTTCGGCGATGGGATGAATTCGGTTGATCGGCACGATCTGGCTGCGCAGCTCGTCGTTCGGCGCGTGCAGCGACACTGCGAGCGCGACGTTCGTCTCGTCGGCGATGCGGATCATCTGCGGCACGAGGCCGGACGTGCTGACCGTGACGCGGCGGCGCGAGAGATCGAGACCGAGGTCGTCCATCATGACTTCCGCCGCCGGTACCACGTTGCGGTAGTTCGCCAGCGGTTCGCCCATGCCCATGAACACGACGTTGGTGATTACGCGATCGCCGTCCGGCGAGTAGCCCAGCTCGCGATTGGCGAGCCAGACCTGCCCGACGATTTCCGCCGTGTCGAGATTGCGATTGAACCCCTGCTGCGCCGTGGAGCAGAACGTGCAGTCCATCGCGCAGCCGACCTGGCTCGAGATGCACAACGTGCCGCGTCCTGGCTCCGGGATGAACACCATCTCGATCGCCTGGCCGCTCTCGAGCCGCAGCAGCCACTTGCGGGTGCCGTCCGACGACACCTGCTGCGTGATGATTTCCGGAGCGCGGATGTCGGCAATGCCGGCGAGGCGGCTGCGGAATGCCTTGCCGAGATCCGTCATCGCAGCGAAGTCGCCGGCCGCGCGGCGGTAGATCCACTTGAACAGCTGCCGCGAGCGAAAGGGCTTCTCGCCCATCGCGACGACGAACTCTTCCAACCCGGACCGTGTGAGGCCCAGCAGGTTGGTCTTGGTGCTCGTTGGGTCAGCCATGGGGTGTTGGACAGCCTGCGCCGGTGGAGTTCAGCGCCTCAGCGCGGGCACAGATCCGTCGCGGCAAAGAAGTAAGCGATCTCGCGGGCAGCGTTCTCGAGACTGTCCGAGCCGTGCACGACATTCTGCTCGATGCTGGTCGCCAGGTCGGCGCGGATCGTGCCGGGGGCAGCCTTCTGCGGATCGGTGGCGCCCATGATGTCGCGGTTCTTCAGGACCGCGCCTGCGCCCTCGAGCACCTGGATCATGACGGGCCCGGAAATCATGTAGGACACGAGGTCCTTGAAGAAGGGACGCTCGCGATGCACCGCATAGAAGCCCTCGGCCTCGGCCTGCGTCAGGCAGGTCATGCGGGCGGCGACGATGCGGAGGCCGGCCTGCTCGAAACGGCGATAGACATCACCGATGACGTTCTTCTGGACTCCATCCGGCTTCACGATGGACAGCGTGCGTTCGACAGACATGTGATTCCTCTGACTGCGGCTTCAGTACGGCGGGACGAAGCCCGGCCGGGTGCGACACGTAGCCCCAAGGCTCGCACCCCGTCAGCGCGGGTCCGAGAGGGGCCAACCAAAAAACTGAACGCGGCAGTATACGCGCGGACGGGTGCCGAGCCAAGAAAATTCAGCCGCAGCAGGCAGTTAGACGTTGAAGCTTTCGCCGCAGCCGCACTCGCCGACGACGTTCGGGTTGCGGAACCGGAAGGCCTCGTTGAGCCCTTCCCGCACGAAGTCGATTTCGGTCCCGTCCACATAGCGCAGGCTTTCGTTATCGACGATGACCTTGATGCCAGCGTCCTCGAACACGACGTCGCCGGCGGCAACTTCATCGGCGTAATTGACGACGTACGCAAATCCGGAGCAGCCAGTCTTCTTCACGCCCAGGCGCAGGCCGACGCCGCGGCCCCGGTTCGCCAGGAAGGCGCGGACACGCTCTGCAGCGGATGGAGTCAATGAAACGGTCATGGCTACCCTGCGTACGGCAACGTCAGGTCGGGAATTCTACACTGTAGACCCGGTCTCTCCGGGCCAGTTCCCGGCGACAGCACGCACCGCGTCCTGAAGCGTGAGGAGCCGCCCGTATTTGGCGGCCGGCACAGCCAGCGCCTCGGCGGCTTCGCGCCAGTCCCAGACTGCCAGTTCCTCGCGGCGCGCCCCCCGCAGGCGCTCCGTGAGCCAGGAGGCCCCCGCCAGGAAATGCGGGCACCCAAACGCGCGAAAGCGCGCCTCGACCACGCGTCCCGCCCGGACCGCGCATGCCAACTCCACTGCGGCCCCCTGCTCCCGGTCGCCGGCGCGCCCGAGGGCGGCGACTGCGCCCGGCGGCAGGTCGCCCGCGCCGGGCAGCTCGCGCAAGCGACGCAGCACCTCCTCGCAATAGCGCGGATCCGTGCTCAACCGCCCGCTCCGGCCACAGGCGTTGCCAGCCCGACGGCACGCAACCGCAGAACCTCGTCCCGGATGCGCGCGGCAGCCGATTCCACTTCGGCTCGAGTCGAGAAACGGCCCAGGCTCAGCCGCAGCGAACTCTGCGCCAGCCGGTCGCTGCGCCCGAGCGCCCGCAGCACGTAGGAGGGCTCGGCATGCGTCGCCGCGCACGCGGATCCCGAAGCGACCGCCAGGTCGGGCAGTGCGCAGAGCAGGCTTTCGCCTTCCACGCCGTCGATGGACACACTGAGGATGCCCGCGACGCGTCGCTGCGGATCGCCATTCAGTTCGACGCCTGGCAGCGCGCGCAGCGACTGCCAGAGCAGTTCGCGGAGCCCGGCGATGCGCGGCGCATCGGTGGCCATCTCGGCGGCAGCAATGCGAAACGCCGTCCCCATGCCGACGATCTGGTGCGTCGGCAGCGTGCCGGAGCGCAGGCCTCGCTCCTGGCCGCCGCCGAACACCAGCGGTACGAGCCCGAGCCGCGGTTCGCGGCGAATGCAGAGCGCACCCACACCCTTGGGGCCATGTACCTTGTGCGCGGTGAGCGCAAGCAGGTCGATACAGTCGCGCTGCACGTCGATCGACAGCTTGCCGGCGCTCTGCGCGGCATCGACGTGGAACAGCACCCCGCGCGCACGGCACAGGGCCCCCACACGACCCACGTCCTGCAGCACGCCGATTTCGTTGTTCACGTGCATCAGCGACACGAGCACGGTCTGGGGCCGCAGCGCCTGCTCCACCTGTTGCGGCTCCACGATCCCACCGGCGCCGGGCCGCAGGTAGGTCACCTCGAAGCCCTCGCGCTCGAGTTGCCGGCACGGATCGAGCACGGCGGGATGCTCGGTGCGCGACGTGACGATGTGACGTCCGCGGGCGCGATGGAAGCGCGCCGCACCGAGCACCGCGAGGTTGTCGGCCTCGGTGGCCCCCGATGTCCAGACGATCTGCTCCGGCACGGCGCCGACCAGCGCCGCCACGTCGGCCCTCGCTTGCTCGATGCGTGCTCGCGCGCGACGGCCGGGCGCGTGATTGGTCGCGGACGGATTCGCGAAGTCGCCCTCGCTGCCGAGGCACTCGAGCATCGCCTCGATCACGCGCGGGTCGGCCGGCGTCGTGGCCGCGTTGTCGAGATAGATGACCGCGCTCATGATTGGGCATCCTCCTTGCGCCGACGCGCGTGCGGATCGCCGGCGCGTCGCCGCCGGCCCTGCACGGAGGTGAGGATGCCGCGCAGGATGTTGGCCTCGTTCTGGTCGAGCACCGTGCGATTGAACAGCCGGCGCAGCCGCGCCATCAGGTGGCCCGAGCCGGTGCGGTCGCGGAAGTCGATCTGGTCGAGCACCTGCTCGAGGTGCGCGTATAACTTCTCCATGTCGAGCGCGCTCGCGAGCGGCACCTGCTCACCCTCCGGCGCGGCGCGGTCGCGCAACGCGAGACAAAGCTCGTAGGCGATCACCTGCACCGCCATGGCCAGGTTGAGCGAGGCGTACACCGGGCCGGTGGGGATGGTGAGCAACACGTGGCACTGGCGCAGGTCGTCGTTCTCGAGCCCGGTGCGTTCGGCCCCGAACAGCACCGCGACCTCGCTCGATCGCGCTGCGACTGCGATTTCCTGCGCCCCTGCGCGCGGTTCGACGACACGCCACGGCAGGTGCCGTGCACGCGACGTGGTCCCGACGACCAGCCCGCAATCCGCCACGGCGCTACGCACGTCCGGAACGACGCAGGCCCGCACCAGCAGGTCGTCGGCCGCCGCCGCCATGACCGTAGCCTCCGGCGCCGGGAAGCGTTCGGGCGCCACGAGATACAGGGTTTCGAGCCCCATGGTCTTCATGGCGCGCGCGGCCGAGCCGATGTTGCCGGGGTGGGATGTGCCGACCAGTACGATGCGTATGGACATGCTCTGGTATTCTAGCCTCCTACTGGCGGGCACCTGTCCGCCGCTCTTTGCAATCCCAACCCGGAACACGAGCCGCAGCCGCATGCAGCCATTGCTCAACATCGCCGTTCGCGCCGCCCGCCGCGCGGGAGATCTCATCGTGCGGAACCTCGACCGGGTCCCGTCCCTGCCCGTCCGCGCCAAGAGCCGCAACGATTTCGTCACCGAAATCGATCACATGGCCGAGCGCGACATCATGGAGACGGTCCGCCGCATGCATCCGGACCACGGCTTCCTGGCCGAGGAAAGCGGACGCAGCGGCGGCGACGAGTTCATCTGGATCATCGACCCGCTCGACGGCACCACCAATTTCCTGCACGGCTTCCCCGTGTTCGCGGTCTCCATCGCAGTCGAACACCGCGGCCGCCTTGAACACGCTGTCGTCTATGACCCGATGCGCCAGGAGCTGTTTACGTCTTCGCGCGGCGACGGCGCCCAGCTGGACGGCAAGCGCATCCGTGTCAGCAAGCAGCTGGAGCTCGACGGTGCGCTGATCGGCACGGGTTTGCCGTACCGCGCCAATGCCCAGTGGACGGACGAATACCTGGCGATGCTGAAGGCGATCATGCAGCAGACCGCGGGTATCCGCCGCCCGGGCGCTGCGTCGCTCGACCTCGCCTACGTGGCTGCCGGGCGCGTCGATGGGTTCTGGGAAATCGGCCTCAGCCCCTGGGACACCGCCGCCGGCACCCTGCTCATCATCGAAGCCGGCGGGCGCATCGGCACCCTGACGGGCGGCGACTACAAGCAGGGCGGCAACGTGATCGCCGGCAGCCCCAAGGTGTACGAAGCCATGGTCGAGTGCCTGCGGCCGTTCGTGCCCGAGGCGCTGCGCGAGGGCTGATCCCGGCACAGCGCCCCTATCGCAGCAGGGATCGCTCGGGTACATTCCGGCGGCATTGCCCGCCGGGGCACCCCTGCAACGTTCGCCAGAGGCCGAGCCATGCATCTGTTCTCGACCCAGCCCATTGGCCAGCTGCACGAGGCCGATTCCGGCAACGAACTGCATCGCACGCTCGACGCGAGGGCGCTCACCCTGCTCGGCATCGGGGCCATCATCGGCACCGGCATCTTCGTGCTGACGGGCACGGCCGCTGCGAATCACGCCGGCCCGGCACTGGTGATCTCGTTCCTGATCGCAGGACTCGGCTGCGCGCTCGCGGGACTGTGTTACGCGGAGTTCTCCGCCATGATCCCGGTGTCCGGCAGCGCGTATTCCTACTCCTACGCGAC
>Ga0315283_10002192_pt1 | contig 16217 bp, 21 predicted proteins | sample YL17G09_0_MG_FD_204541 | JGI IMG/M metagenome (GOLD analysis project Ga0315283, IMG submission 204541) | Sediment microbial communities from Yellowstone Lake, YNP, Wyoming, USA - YL17G09_0 | ecosystem: Environmental > Aquatic > Freshwater > Lake > Sediment | place: USA: Wyoming | collected... | reverse complement strand
CGGGAAGTGCGATCGTCCCCTCGAGAACGCCCACCCCGAACTGGTAGACGCCGACGAGGCCCGCCGTCCCGATCACCTGCGCTTCGACGCTGACCGTCTGGGCGGCCTCGAGATTGATGCGCGCCCCGTGGCGGCAGTCGACCACGCATTTTCCACCGCCATCGGCGCCGCCCCACGAGACGATCGCACGGAGAATCGCATCGGTGTTAAGCGGCTCCGGGGTCGCCACCGACGTCGACACGACGAGGCAGATCGAGCCGCCCGTTTCGTCCGTCTCGCAGTCGATCGAGCTCTGAAAAATGCGGAGGCCCCCCGAGCCGTAGATCCCCCCGCCCGGCGAGGAGGTGCGGCCGACGGGGTTGGTCGTTCCGCCGTATTTCCCCGCGCGTAGAAGCCTTCTCATGTTGCCGCGCCTTCCTGGGCGTGCACCAGATCGCCCGGCACTTCGCCGATCATCCGTACGAGCCGCTTGGACTTCTCTTCGCCGAGGGCCTGGGCGAGCGTTTCGGAAGGCCCGATCGGTAGGCCGTAGATCGCGCGCGCGACCTTGGACCGCTCCGCTTCGGTGAGAGCGCCCGAGCCCCGGACCACGGCGAGAAGGCCCGCGCGCTGGTCCACCGGGAGCGCCTCGAGCACGACACTGGAGACGCTCGAGGGCAGTCCTTCGACGAGGCGCCGAAGCTCGAGCCGCTCATCCGAGCTCGGCCCCGCCGGACCATCGCCGAGAGCTGCGGCCTTGCCATCGTCGCCGAACATGCGCGGGATGGCGCGCCGGGCGAACTCGGGGATCACGGTGTCGATCACCTTGGCAGCGACCTGGCCTTTCCGATCCTCGTCGGCCACAAAGCGGGCGACTTCCATGTCCCGCGCGTGCTTGTTGTCGTGGAGCTCGGCGGTAGCCTTGATCCGCTCCGTCATGCCGGCGGCGAGTGCGATGTTGGCATCCTCGAGCCGCTCGACAAGGCGTTGCATAATCCCGAGGTTCGTGGCGGACCCGTCCACGTAGATCCGGGCGAGGGCCTCGATGTGGCGCATGCTCTGCGACCGCTCGCCCCTCGTCGTCGCGGGTTCGGTCGTCCCGAAGGGCCGGCCCACCGGACCGCGGAGCGACGTCGAGCGCGTCTCATCGCGGAGCCGCACGGGCCACGACTCGCCGCGGCGTAGCTTGCCCTCGGCGGTCCGGCTGAACGTCGCGACGTTGTAAAGCTGCGGTAGCTCCTCCTCGGCGAACGCTTCGGCGTGCTCCTCGGCGGCGGCGTGGAGCTCGCGCGCGAGCTCGCCGGCAAGCTCGGCGGCTTGCCCCTCGAGCTCGCGCACGGGGATTTTCAGGACGAGCATTTCCGCGCGTCCGTCGTCCGTTTCGCTCGCGTGGTAGAGACGCACCGAGGCGACGACGGGCGGCGCGACGAGGCGTTGCTCGAGAAACTTGCGGATCTTGATCTCGCTCTGCTTCATGCCTTATCCCCCCTCGAGCTCCTCGAGCTCGAGCTCGAGCTCGACGCGCCGAAGAGGAGGAACACACCGAGGAGGGCGACGAGGCCAAACCCGAGGCCCCCCCCGAGCCCGATCGAAATCTCGGGCCGGTTCTCGCCGGGCTTCGGCGGCTCAGGATCCGGCGCGCTCGGAGGGTGCTTTTCGACGTTGGTGTACGTCGCGCGCCACTTCTCGAAATCCACGCGATAGGCCGCTAGGGCCTCGTCGTCGACGCCGACGAGGATCGCGTGCCTGCTCTGCGTCGTGGGGAAGAAACGAGCCCAGTCCGCCCGCCAGACGTCGAACGCCGCGATCAGTTGCGGCGCTTTGTCGTGCCAGCTTGCCGCAAGCATGTCGAGCCCGAGCGAAGCGATCGCCTCGTTGAGCCGCTTGGCGAACACCATCGACTCATTTTCGAGGAACGCGCCCGCGCCGATTTTGTCGGCGGCGCAGTCCGCGGGAACGCCGAGCGCGTCGGCGTAGGCGCATTTCGCGCAACAGGCAGTCACGAGCGCCCCCTCGACACGAGCGCGAAAAAGAGGACCTCGAGCGCCGCGGCGACGAAGACGAAGAGGGGGATCGAGCTCGAGCGGCTCGAGCTCGCCGAGCTCGTCACGCGGAGCGGCTCGCCGAGCGCGCGCGCGATGGTCGCTGCGTTGCGCTGGATGGCGATCGCGTACTTGTCCGGGGTCTGCGCCATGTAGCCCGTCCGGCTCATCGCGCGCGCCACCTGGGCGGCGTTGCCCGTGCGAAGCGCCGCGGCGACGGTTGGGCGACGAGGCGCCGTCAGCGCACGGACAAGCGAGCGCGCGCCGGCGTCCGGCGTCGAGAAGCGCGTGATGCATGCCCAGTACGGCGAGCCGTCCGCGCGATGGTCCAGCGTGCCCGTCGTGCCGATCGGACACTCGGCGGGGGTCGGCGCGGTGCTGAGTGCCGAGGCTCCCCAGTTGTTTGCGCCGTCGAACGCCGCGCCGTAGTTGCCCTCGAAGCGTCCGATCGCTTGGACGATCTGATACTCCGCGAGCGAGCGGCCGGGCCACACGCCGAGGAGGATCGTACGGGCCTGCCGATCGGTCATCATGCGCCGAGCCCTCGACCGATGGCGCGCATGGTCGCCGTCGCGAGGCGCGCCGCGCCGCTCATCGGCTCGAGCGCCGCGCGCAGTCGCCGGCCGATGCCTGCGGCCGGTTGTTCGCGCCCGAGATCGACCGTCCCGAGATCGAGCGTGGGGAAGCCGACGAGGGCCGGCGCGCAGAGGTGTCGCTCCGCGTGCGCGGCCTCCTCGTCGCCGTCGTCGGCGGCCGTCGTGATTTGCGCCACCCGCTCGAGCGCCTCGGCGTCGCCCGAGCTCGCCCCGTCGAGGAGCTCGGCGGCGTCCGAAGCGTCGAGGAGGTGCCCGGCGGCCTCGAGCGCCTCCTCGTCGCCGGCGTCCGCGCTCGACGCGATTTCGCCGAGCTGAGAAAGTGCGCCTGTGTCGCCGGCGCGTGCGTCCGCCGTGAGCTCGGCGGCGTCCGCGATCGTGGTGTCCCGAGCTCCCAGGGCGACGAGGAGGGCACGCGCGGCGTCGAGGGCCGCTAGGGCCATGGCCGTATCGCTTCGCGCGGCGTTGGACCCGTCAGGGGCCAGCAACCGCACGCGCACCCACTCCCCGCCCGCCTGGGCGTCGATCGTCACGGCCCAGCCTTCGACGAGCTGGGCACGCATCGGCCGAGACACCGCGAGCACGGTCTAGGCTCCCACGCTCGGAAACATGATCGGCGGCTGGCCGGCGGCGGCGAGGGCCATGTTGATCGCGATCTGCTGCTGCATCGCCGCGGCCTGCTCCTGCGCTGCCATGCCGATAGCGACCGCATCGCCGGAAGCAACGGCGGCGGCGAAATCCGCGTTCGCCTTCTCCGTGGCGGCGATTGCCGCGGCGATCTGCTGCGGTCCCGCGCCCGCCGGCGGCATCGGGCCTTCGACGTTCGGAGGGATCTGCCCTGGCTTGCCGGGGGTGAAGCCACCGCCGAAGGGCGGCGTCTCGGGCACGATGCCACCGCCGGCGGCCCGAATCATGGCGGCCTTCGCGCGGAAAGCGTTCGCGATCTCCGTGTACCCCTGGGTAGCGGCCTCGTCGGCCTCGCTGTCGAGCGTCCCGAGGTTCGTCTCCGTCGCAAGCATGGCTTCGACGTCGCTCCGCGGCGGATCGGGCATGCTCTCGAAATCGGCGGCGAGGGCCTCGGCCGATCCGGGTGCGGGCTCGCCACCGGCGGGAGCTCCACCGAGCTCGGAAGCCTTGAGCCTGAGCGACGCCGCGGCGACCTCGAAGCCGGCGAGCTCGGCGGCCTGGGCGGCGGCGTTGAGCTGCTCCGCCGTCACAGTGTCCGAATCGAGAAGGGCGATCGTGATCGCGGCGAGGGCTGAGGGCATGTCGGCATCGATCCGCGGATCGTGCGCCGCCGGTCTCGGCTGCGGCCGATCGCCGGACACGAACGGAGGGACGCCGCCGGGGGTCGGGGTCGTGCCCTTGCCCTTGCCGGGGGTCGGGGTCGGCACGGATCCGCCCTTGCTTCCACCGCCGGATCCGGGCTTCGCCGTCCCGAAAAGCGTCTCGTAAATCAGGGCGCCCACCGCGCCGATCGCGACCACTGTAGCTAGAGCCATGGGAGCGCCTCGATTTCTCGGGATAGGTCCCGGCGCTCGAGCACGCCGGGCGCAGTTTCGATCAGGGTGACGACGTGAAACCTTCGCCCGTGTCCGTCGTCGAGCTCGAGCTCGATGGACGGCGCGGCGGGTTGACCGGAGAGCACGAGCTCAGCGGCGTAATCGGTCGCGAAATCCTCGCAGTCGCCCGAGCCGCGCGACCGAAGCGCGAAGCTCGAGCGCCACCATTCGACGCCGGGCGGTTCGGCCTCGAACGCGAGGCCCGGATCCAGCACCGAGGGCAAATCAAGGTGGGTTCGCTCCCACAAATCGAGCTCGAGGAGCACGAACAAAAAAGCCTGATAGACGCGCGGATCCTCCGAGACAGTGACGTCGACCGCGACGAGCCCCGGCCCTGCTTTGTAGGGGGGGCTCGTCGTGATCGGGGTGTGCTCGCTCGCGCGCACGCGCTCGACGCCGGCCTCGAGGAGCTCGAGGAGCTCGGGCGCGTCGTAGAGCTCGAAGGTGAGAACGAGCGGCACACGGCGCTTTCTAGGCGCAGGTTCCGCGGGGCTCGGCGCTCGGCCCGAAGGCCGTAGCCGCGAAGCGGTGCGCCGCGATCGTGTCGATGTTGACCACGCCAACCGTGAAGTTTTTCCCGACCTGGAGGAAGATCCGGCGGAAGCGCGGGGCCGTCGTGTTCTGCACGAAGATCGCGGCGGAGATCGCGCCGGTCGTCGTGAGCAACGGCTGTACGCCGACGAAGATGCCGGAGATCAGGAAGTTGTCGGCGATCCCGCCGGTGACGTTCATTCCGGCCGGCCAGCACGCCTCCTGCGGCTGCACGGTGATGGTTGCCGCGTTGCCGGCGGGGATGAGGACGCCACCGGAATCGACGCCCCAGTACGCCGCCTCGGGCTCGCCCGAGCCCGCCGCGGCGGCGGCGAGAGGCTGCGAGAACGCCGGCGGACGGGCGAAGAACGCGGGATGCGTGACGGCGGCCGGATGCGCGGCGAGGCCCGCGGCCATCGCGCCGACGTTGAGCGCGGGGTGCGCCGCGGCCATCTGGCCGGCGACGTTCGCGCCGTGCTGCTTGAGCATCATGGCGAGGCCCGCGGGGCTGATTCCCATGGGGCGCCCGTAGTTGGTGGCGCCGATCGAATCGGGGCGGCTCGAGCCGCGGCGGAGGTAGCTGTTTCGAGCGAGGTTCATTTGCTGGATCTCCCGTGTCGGGGTTGGTGCGGCGCGAGGGGTGAAACGTCGGGCCATGGCACGAGCTCGAGCTCGAAGGGGCTACGCCCCCCCGCCCGCCTCACTCGCCGCGGTAGCGCCTTGCTCGAAACCCTTCTGGGCGCCGAACGCGCAGAGCGCGCCGATGCCGACCGCGCCCACGAGATCCGACTCCGAGCCGGCCCACCCCATCGTCTGCGCCGCGAGCGCGAGCCCGCCGACGAAGAGAGAGACGGGCATGCCGAAGACCTCGGCCTTGTCCGTGTAGCGGTTCTGGAAGTAGGCGAGCCCGAACGCCGTCATGGTCGACAGCCCGCCATGGATCCCCATGCGGACCGCGCTGCCCTCCTTCCTGCGGTACTGAGCGAAGCGATTGCGGGTGCTCTCGAGCTGCCGCTCGACGCGAACGAGTGCGTTCGATGCCATCGGGGGTGATCTCCTGGTAGGGGTCCGCGAGGTATCGAACGCCTCGAGCGGCTCCTCGTCGCGCGTGCTTACGGTCGGCGCACGCGCGAGAGGGCGAGCGCGAGGAGGACGGCGAGGGCCACGCGCGCCGAGCCTGCTTCGCTCGCCCAGTGCCACGCCGCTGCGGTGGGACCGTTCGCCGGATCGGTTCGGTCGCGATGCACGACGAGGCGCCCGCCCTCGAGCTCGTGCACGTGAAGCCTCGAGCCGTCCGGCAAGCTGCGGACGAAATCGCGCACCTGTCCGGCCGGATCGGCGATCCCCGGTTCGCGGAAGCCTGCGGCTCGAGGGTGAGGGAGCGACGCCGGAAGCCTGAGACGTCGCCGGGCGACGAGTGCGGGCCACGCGACGACGAGCCACCGATCCCACGTCGGATCCCCGGTGCGTCTCATCGCCCCAGCGTCATCCGGCGCGCGCTAGGGAGACTCCCGACTTACGGCGCGCATGCAAGAGCGGCTATATTTGCGGGCGCACACTCAACTGGGGGGGACCGGATGAAGATCGAGCTGCATGCGCCGCGAACGTTCGCGCGCGTCGTTGTGGGGATCGTGGCGGGGGATCCGAACGCACGGATCCACCTCCCGAACGAGAAACCGATCCGGCGCGTGATCGTTCTCGCGATGCGCGCGCTGCAACTGCCGGGGGTGCCGCCCATCGTCGCGCTCGACTCGCGCGAGCATTCGGCGCCGGGTCACGCGCTGAGCTTGCGACCGGGCGAGCGGCTCGAGCTCGCCGGCGAGGTGGGGATTTTCGGCAACGTGCGCGACGCCTTCGCCGGGGAGATCGATTGGGGCGCGCGCGTGGATCCGGTGGACCAACGGATCGCGATCGAGTTCGTGACCGTCGACGGGCATCGGCTCACATGAAGGCAGAGAAGCGCACGAGCTCGAGGAGCTCGAGGACTCCCGGCGGCATCCACTCACCGAGGGAGACGATCATCTTGCGCGCCTCGGAGATCGTTGTGGACGCGACCCGCAACGCGCGCCGCATTCGGGATCTGCCGACCGAGGACAAGCGCCGCGCCGGTCGGCTTACAGACGGCGAGCTCGAGGCGGACATACGCGCGCGCGGCCTGGATACGCCGGTGCGCGTGCGGCTGCGGCCCGGCAATCGGTGGGAGCTCGTCTACGGGTTTCGGAGGCATCGCGCGTGCTCTGCCATCGATCCCAATTTCCCGATGCTCTGCACGGTGCAACCGCTCGACCACGCCGACGAAATCTCACTCCGCGTGACGCACGTTGCCGAAAACGTGCACCGCGCCGCGCTTCGCGGTTGGGAGCTCGCCGAGGAGCTATGGCGGCTCACCCGCCCGCCGTACAGCCTCACGCGCGAGCAAATCGCTTCACGCCTCGGCTACGATCGCGGGTACGTCTCGAATCTGGTGCGGCTGCGCGCGCAGCTTGCGCCCGAGCTGTGGGCACACTGGCAAGCGGTGGGCGACTCGCTTCCGATCGGCCCGTTGCTCGAGGTGGCGAGCCTTCCGCCTGCCGAGCAAGTCGCGGAGCTCGAGAGCATTTTACGCACGCGCTCGCCCGCCGGCTGCAAGCGGCGAGGCGTGCGCGGTCTGGCGAAACCCGAGGAGCTCACCGGATGGATCACGAGCCTCTCCCACTCCGCGACGCTTGCCGCGCGCTCGCCCGATTGGATTGCCGGGGCGATGCATGCCCTACAAGCCACGATCAAGCGGGTTCCCTGGTAGGGGGATCCCCGAATGGTCAACAAGCTTGACCGAGGACGGGGGGGCGGTGGATAACCTGTGGGGATACAAACGCGAGAAAGCGCCGCGGTCTTGGCTGTCCGCGGCGCCTCCTCGACTCACCCGAGCTCGGTCGAAACGAGCGGAAGGGCTGCTGATGACTCTACGGATTTCCGCGCGCGCTGCAAGCTTTTGCCGTGAAAAGGCGGCGCAAACGATGCGGGGGGACAGACTATGACACGGCGCTACCGTCCCGTTACTCACGCGGCTCTGGAGGTGTGCGGGCTGCGGCTCCACCTCTGCCGCATCGCCTACGCCGCCGCGATCCTCACCGACGAGGAAGCCGCCGTGACGTGCGCAAGCTGCAAGGTGCGCCTCGCGGAGCTGCGCGGCGAGATCAGCCACAAGACGGGCCGGCGGCCCCGCGTCGCGCGCGTGCGGCCCACCGTCGAGGAGCTCGAGGCGCGGCTCGAGCTCGAGCGCCAGCGCGCGGCGGAGGAACGCCAGGCGGAGCTATTCCCCGCGCTGCGTCTCGTGAAGGGGGGCCAGTGATGCGCCGCCCCTCCTCGGCCGAAGCCACGAGCTCGAGCTCGAGCTCGAGCGGTGAACCTCGCTCGGGCCCGTGGCCGGTAAAGGTGCTCTCACACTCGCGCGCCGTGCGCGCTCTCATGGTGTCGAAGCTCGCGCCTAACACGCGATGGATCGCGACGTGCCTAGTCTACCGGAGCGACGACTACACGGCAGGAACGACGAGGTTCCAGGCGTCTATCAAGTGGCTCGCGTTCTCGTCGGGGTTCTCCGTGCGCGTCGTGATTAGGCACCTGCGGATCCTCATGCGCGAGGGCTACGTGCGGAGCGAAGCGAGGTTCGCGCGCGACGGCTCGCGCCTCGCGAACGTGTATTTCCTCGAGCTCCCCAAATTCGGGCGCCCCGAGCTCGTCAAGGGTGCGCCGCCGGAAGCGGCGAAAGAGCACGCGAGGCGCCGCGCGGCGGAGCTCGAGCCGTCGAGCCGTGCGGCGTCGCGCGAGCTCCTCGCCGCGCTAGGAGGTGCCAAACGATAGAGCCCAGAAGCGAAGTCAACCGAAACCCGCGCGAGCCGTCGCGCGGGTTTTTTTTGTGCTCGCGCCGGTTGACTTGGACGCGGAAATACCACGGGGCCCCCCCCACGATTCGTGGGGGACCCCCCCCACGATTCGTGGGGGAGCTCCCCCACGATTCGTGTCAGGACCCCCCCCACGATTCGTGGGGGGCTTCTCTGGATCTGGATCTGGATGATCCTCTTTCCGCCCATGGGGCGGCGCGTGCGCGCTTCGATCCCGTGAGGTTTCGCGCTTCGATCCATGCGGCGCCGCGCGGCTCGAGTGGCTTCGCGCGTGCGCGCGAAGCGCGCTCGAGCTCGCGCTCGAACGGTAGGACACAGAATGACCGCAAGGGGGGATCGGGGAAGATCCCCCCTCCCCACGTACCCCGCGCGTCCGAAGTAGGATCCGAGCATGCGGATCCTCCTCTGCTTCGGTGTCGCCGGTGTGCTCGGCTGCGGCGCGGGTTGGTGCTGCCCGTAAGGGCGGGTCGAGCCGGACAATGGGGCCCCCGTCGTCACGGGGGAAACCTCCACGCGCGTGGAGATGGGGCACGGCTCGACCCGCTCTCGACTTGTAGACGGAGCCGCGTAGGATTGCTACCGAGAAGGTCAATTCTCGGAAGGAATGGCGGGTCCATGCGAAGCGCGTTGGAACGGGTTCCCGATCAGGACTCGGCCGGCTGGTGGTACCGCCAGGCGCGGCTTGACCTCGAGTGGGGGCGCCGAGAGCTCGAGCTCGCCGAGTGGCTCGCCGAGCCCTTCGCAGAAGACGCCGCGGCGTTCCCCTCGCGCGCCGCGCGCATCGCGCGCGCCCTCGCCGCGGCGGCGGCGTGGTTCGCGATGGCGCTCGAGGCGCGCACGTTCGCGCGCCAAGCTCGCGCCGATCGACGAGGCGCCGCCGCGTGAGCCGCTCCGACTGGCGCACCTTCACCCGCTCGCCCGCCGAGGATCGCGAACGGCTGCGGCGCCTCGTCGCGCACTACCTTCGCGCCCTCGAGCTCGAGCTCGAGAGCTCGCCCATCCGGCCCGCCCTCGAGCGGCGGCTCGAGCGGCTCCGCGCGGCGCTCCGCGCGTCGCTCGAGGATCGCGCGTGACGCTCGAGCTCCTCGAGCTCCCCGAGCTCGTCAGGGATGCGCGCGCCCTCGACCTCGGCCAGCGCGCGCCGGCGGCCTACCTCTTGAGCCTCGCCGCGGGGTCGCGCCGCACCATGGCCGGCGCGCTTCGCCTCCTCGCCCTCGAGCTCGGGCTCGAGCTCGAGCGGGTGCCGTGGCATCGGCTCCGAGCGGCCCACGTCGGCGCCATCCGTGCGCGGCTGCTGGGCAAGCTCGCGCCGGCGACGTGCAACAAGGTACTCGCGGCGCTCCGCGGAGTACTCCGGGAAGCCGCGCGCCTCGGCCTCCTCTCCCACGAGGATCTCGCGGCCGTGCTCTCCGTGCGCGGCGTCAAAGGGTCGCGCGAGATGCGCGGGCGCGCCCTCGGCGCCGGCGAGCTGCGGGCGCTGTTCGCGTCGTGCTCGAGCTCGAGCTCGAGGATCGGCGCGCGGGATGCGGCGCTCCTCGGCGTGCTCTACGGCTGCGGCCTGCGGCGCGCGGAAGCCGCCGGCCTCGACCTGGGCGACGTCACCGAACGCGACGAGCGGCTCGAGCTCCTCGTACGCGGCAAGGGCAACCGCGAGCGCCGGGCCTACCTGCCACGCGGCGCCGGCGAGGCCCTCCGCGCCTGGCTCGAGGTGCGTGGACGCGAGCCGGGGCGCCTCTTCGTCTCCGTGACGAAGGGGGGCCAGCTCGGGCGCGCGTTGACCGACCATGCGATCGCCCTCGCCGTCCAGGCGCGAGCGCGGCGCGCCGGGGTCGGGGCGTTCTCGCCGCATGACCTCCGCCGGACCCTCGTCGGGGATCTCCTGGACGCCGGCGTCGACTTGTCGGCGGTCCAAGCCATCGCCGGCCACGCCCAGATCAACACAACGGCCCGCTACGACCGGCGCGGCGAGCGGGCGAAGCGCGGCGCCTCGGATCTGGTCTTCGTCCCGTTTGAGGCCCCCCGGCGCCCCGTGGACGCGCCGAGCGAGCTCGAGGCCCATCCCCTCGAGCCGCCCGCCGGATGGCGCGCGGCGGCCCGGCGCTGTGGCGCCTAGGCGGCTCCTCGAGCTCGAGCTCGAAGAGGACGCCCCGAGCGCCCGAGGTAGGGGGGGGTTCCCACGTCGAGCCGCTCGAGGCGTCCCGCTCGAGCTCGAGCTCGAGGAGCTAGAAGGGGATCGCGGTGAGGTCCCCTCGCCGGGGGTCGCGCCCTCGAGCCGCTCGAGCTCGAGGCGCGACGAGCTCCCGCTCGAGCTCGAGGCGCCGAGGAGCTCGGCGAGCCTTGCGGACGTCGCGCCGTAGCGCCTTCTCCGCCTCGGCCTCCTGGGCGGCGTAGACCTCGCCGGGGTTCTCCTCGGCGTACTGGCGGAAAGCTTCCGTCCGCGTCCGGCGGTCCGTGCCCCGGATGGTCTTCTTGACGCGCTCGAAGAGGGCCACGAGCTCGGGCTCGAGGTTGCTCCTCACCTCGTCGTCACTCTCGGCGCGGCGCTCGCCTCGTCGCGCGCTCTTGCGGCGCTCCTTCTCCGACTCCTTCGCCCCGCGCTCGAGCCGCACGAGCTCGGCGGCGAATCGGCGCTCCTCGTCGCGCTCGCGCTTCGCCGCGGCGATTCGGTGGGCGCCCTCGTCGCGCGCGTGCTGCTTTCCGATCGCGCACTGGTCCCGCGCCACGTTGCGGGTAGCGAGCTTCGCCTCTTTCGCGAGCTCGACGGCGCGGCGGTAAGCCTCCTTCGCGTTGGCGTTCGCCTCCTCGGCGAGAGTCACGCACCGAGCTCGAGCCCGCGCGAGCGCCTCCCGGCGCTCGCGCTTCGCCGCGGCCTCCTCCTCGCGGAGCTTCTTCAGCCGCGCGAGGAAGGCCCGACGCTGATCGCGGTGAAGTGCCTTCAGAAGCGCGGCGCGGTCCCGCGTGGCCTGGCGAGGGGAGATCATCGTCCCGAGCTCCTCAGAAATTGATCGTCCACTCCACGTCGCTCGTATCGAGCACGTTCACCGTCCCATCGGCCAGCGCAGCGCGCGGCATGAACGAGCCCGCCGCGCCAAGCACGCGATCCGCTACCGGCGCGAAAAGCGAGATCGTGAGATTGCCCGCGCCGGGAACGGGGCGGAGGAAATCCACGCGGATCGTACTGGACCCCCGGAGGCCCGGCGCCGAGATGGCAGCGTGCGTGCCCGCGACGAGGGTAGCGCGCCCCTTGAGAATGCCGCCCATGACGGCCTGCGGATCAAACGCGGGGGCTCCCGCCTGTGGCGTGAGAATGACCGAGGTATCGTAGTTGAAGGCGATCACCCCCGCTCCGGTGAAAGCTCCCGCTTCGATCGTCGTTCCGGTGAACGCCTGGATCGTGAGAAACGCCCCCGCCGGTGTGTCGCAGAATCCCGGCCCGATGTAGGAGCCGTTTGTGACGAGCATCAGGATCTGATCGCCGGCGGCCTGCTGCACCATGGTCAACGGCGGGAACTTCAGAATCAGCGCACCTCCCGTCACCTCAAACGCAGCCGTCGCCGTGTCGAAGCCAAGCGAGTTGACCGCCGTCCCGTGGCAAAGGATCTGCAACTGCTGCCCGTTTCCGTCGACCTTGCGGATATTTCGGAGCTGCGAGCCGTCCGTGATGTCGAACTGTTGGAACGAGGTCCCGGCGGGTACGAGGGTCGCGCGCCCCTGGAAATCGTGAATGCCCGCCGGAATGACGGAAGGGGCCGCCGTCGTGTCGATCGCGATCGTCACGGGGCCGCTAGTCCCGTTGAAAACGCGCATCAGATCCACCCAGTTGTTGACCATGCCCGCCGGAAGCGGCGCCACCGCGCTCGGCTTGTAGGTGATGACGGCTGGCACGAGCCCGATCGCGGCGCCGTTGATCGTCTCCCGAACGATGCCGACCGAGCCGACGAGGTTTCCCGTCTCGCCCTCGAAGACCCAGGTGATGCGCTGCGCTGCGGTGCTGGGCGACTGCTGCACCTCGAGATCGCACCCGATGCGCGCGGCGGCTACCGTCTTCGCGTTGAACGAGAGCAGACCGGAGAGAGGGACCGAGGCATTGTCGGCGCACACGCCGATCGCTGTCGCACGCCAAAGCACATCGCCCGGTGCGACCGCGGCAAGACCCCCGATGTTGGCAGCACGCGATTTGAAGCCGGTAACACCAGGCACGCCCGCGTGGGCGCCATAGGCGTTCGTGCGGAGCTGCGCGCGGTTCGCGATTAGGCTCGAGTACTGCATCCCGGCGTTGCTGTTGTGGAGCGTGCCCGGTGCGTTGCCGAAAAATCGCGCCGAGCCCGGGCCCGGCGCGCCGACCGGCGCGACGTCGGAGCCGAACGAGATCGTTCCGGTGAGCCGGTCGATCTTGAGCTGCTGCGCGTTCGCGTCGTCGTTCATGCGGATCCCGTTCTCGGCGTCCGTGTCGAGCCGGATCGCGTAGAAGAGAGCGCCGCCGTTGATTCCAGGGATGATCTGGGCGAGCCCGAAGCGGCGAGGCTTCACGCGCGCGTAGCCACCTTGGGCGGCGCTCGGCCCGAGCCCGAGCGCGTTGGCGCCGTAGAAGACAGCGCCCTCGGCCGCTTGGCTCGTCGGGTCGCCGTCCTGCTGCCACGCGCCCTCACGCAGCACCGAGCCGACGCCGGCGGCCTGCCTGTGATCCCAAATCTGCGGCCGGCCGAAGACGTCGATCGGTGCGGCGACGAGGGCCGGATCGGTGATGCTCGAGGCGCCCGCCGGATCCTCGAAAAGAATCGAGTTGGGGTCGCCGGTGACGACCGGCGCGCTTCCGCTGATCACCTCCCACGCGAACGTATCGCCGGGGGTCGCGACGCAGTAGAAAAGCCGGCCCGGCGCGGGTAGCACGTCCTGCGCTAGATACGTCGTCCCGAGGAGATCGGCGGAGGCGTTCGGCAGTCGCGCGAGCGTGCCCGCGCTCGAGAGGCCCAGGGGGTTTCGGATGTCGGTCATGGTGAGATCTCCTCAGTAGTGGCCCGGCGGAAGTCCGAGGGCTGCGGCGTAGGCGTCGATCGCGGCTTGCTCCGCGGCGGTCTTCTTCGACGAGCTCGAGCTCGAGCTCGAGGAGCTCGGCACCTTCAGAAGCCCGGCGAGGTGGAGCGGCGTCAGCGTGAGCCGGGGCCGCTTGATTTTGATATGGATCGGTCCGACCTTCGGCGGCGCATTTCGGAAGGCCCGCCAGGCGTTCACAAGTCCGATGATCTGATCCACGTAGGGGACCCACGCAGTAGCCGGCGCCCCGGCGTTTGCCTCGGGCGCGTCCGCCATGGCGTAGGTGTCTTCGGTGTCGACCGCCCAGCCATCAGGATCCGCGCGGAGCTTGTGCGAGAGCATCCAGGTAGCGAACGTGCCCGACAGCCACCCGCGATCCCAGGCGTTGACGAGGAGATCCATGTAGATCGGCCAGAGGATCCGGCCCTGATCCACGTTGCGGCTGCCGATGGCGAGGCGAAGCACCTGGAACAAATGCCGGTAAGCTTTCGGCACGCCGAGAGGTAGGCGGAGCTCCTCGGGCGGCAGATCGGGATTTTGCGCGTGGTAGAAGCCGCGCGCGTAGTGCCACACGTTATCCGTGTGCCGAAGGGTCGAATCCGCGGCGGCATCGTCGCCCAGGTGCGGACCGTGGGAGGGCTGCCCTTCGGTAAGCGCGGCGAGCGTGATCCCAAGCGAGGTGGAAGGCATCGGAGGGATCGGATCGACTCCGAGCCACGTCGACACACCGGGGAAGGGATCCCCGACGAAGTTGGGATCCGTGGGAACGATGTCGCTCGGCTGGACCACCGGACCCTTGCCGACGTCGGCACCCGAGGGGGAAACCGGACGGCTCAGGAGCGATTGCGCGATCCCCGTCGTGCGTTGCCGGATCTGGGCGTCCTGCGCTTCGGAGAGCTGGATCCCTGTGTTGACCAGCGAAATGATCGCCCCGATGACGGGGACCATTTCGCCGATGGCGCCCACCGCGCCGGCGACCTCACCCGCGATGCCTGCGACCTCCGCCAAGACAGTCGGCGGAAGCATCCCGAGGCCCTCCGAGAGCAGGCGTAGGCCAAGCTCCTCGGCCACTTGGACGATCGGACCCTCAAAGGCTCCCCACGCGGCATCGAGGGCCATGCGGCCCACCGCCGAGAGCTCGCCTTCGACGGTCGTGTCTCCGTGCACGGCGCCGAGCGCCGCGGCATAGAGGGTATCGGCCTGCGAAAATTGGAGGTTGCTCGAAACCATCAGTCTTCTCCGCCCTCGTCAGTCGAGCTCGAGCTCGAGGAGCCGCGCGAGCTCGGCGCACGCTTGATCCGTGGGATCCTCCGAACGGGCGATCCTGCCGACGACGCCCGCCGCGTGGCCTACAGGGGACCGTGCGAGCGTTTCGAGGTCCGCGCGGGCCTCGAGTGCCTTGCGTTCCGCCGTGCGCCGCACGACCGCGGCGAGCGCCGCCGCGCCGGCGTTCGAGCTCGAGCTCGAGCTCGAGCTCGTCACGGGCCGGCGCTTTGGCGGCGTAGGCGTCACTTCTTCCTGAGCTTGGTTTGAAGCTTCTTGATCTGGCTGCGGATCCGATGCTTCTCCGCCTTCTTCGCTTCGATCGCGTGCTTCTTGGCTGCGGCCTTCTTCGCCCTCACGAGCTGAGCGTGGGCCTTCTTGATCGCTGCGGTGCTCATCGTCCTTTTCCTTTCTGCGGCTTGCTCGGCGGGGAAACCTCCGCCGCGAGGGGTGACGCGCTCGAGCTCGAGCTTGAGGAGCTCGGCGCGGCGTGGTGCTCGACGGTGATCGGCACGAGCCCTTCGAGCCGCTCGACGTCGCCGGGCTTGCCCAGCTTCGGCGGCTCGAGGTTCGCGGGGCCGAGGATCTCGACCTGCGTCGGGATCCCCGAGTGATGCACGTTGCCCGCCGGCGGCAGAGCCGCGCCGGCTACGTGGTTCGTGTTGTCGGCGCCGGCCTCGCCCGCGGTCATGCGCTGGACGGCACCCGCCGACACGAGGCGCGCCGGCGCGACCTCGGGCACGGAGATCACCACGCGGGTTTGCGTTCCGCCGATCACCATCTCGGCGTTGCCGGCGGCCTCGTCCTTGATCTTGACGTCGAGGAAGGGATCACGCGGCGGCGCGTGGAAGGTCACGGTGCAAGGGTTGTGAGCCATCGGCGATCGTCCTTTCGGCAGGGAGAGGAAGCCAGCCCCGGCGCCCCCTCGCGCCGCGAGGTTGTGCGCCGGGGCCGACAGAAGCGCGGTCAGATTTGCAGATCGAAGACGGGAACGAAGTAGACCGGGCCGGCGCCCGAGCTCTTGATCGAGTAGTAGGCCGCGACGTTGGGCACGGGGATCCGCTGCGGCGCGTTCGAGCGCGTCGACACTTGGCCCACGTTGACGCCGGCGGGGAAGTCCGCGAGCGAGCGCCAAAAGGTGACCGTGTAGAGGGTGACGCCTGCCGGATCCGTCTCATAAAGCGGCGTGAGGACCTTGGCGAACGGGGGGACCTCGAGCGCCACTTCCGGCGCGCCAGGCGGCCGGAAAAGGATCGGCGCTTCGGTGAAGGTGTTCGCCGCGGGAAGTGCGATCGTCCCCTCGAGAACGCCCACCCCGAACTGGTAGACGCC
>Ga0315283_10002190_pt1 | contig 16222 bp, 16 predicted proteins | sample YL17G09_0_MG_FD_204541 | JGI IMG/M metagenome (GOLD analysis project Ga0315283, IMG submission 204541) | Sediment microbial communities from Yellowstone Lake, YNP, Wyoming, USA - YL17G09_0 | ecosystem: Environmental > Aquatic > Freshwater > Lake > Sediment | place: USA: Wyoming | collected... | reverse complement strand
TTGCTCAAAAGCGGTATTTGCTGCAAGGGGAATGGCCTCAAGGAATGAAGGTTTCATCACCGGGTTCCCCATGATAACACCCAGGGGTCCCTGACCTTCCGGGGGTTTTTCCCGCGGCATAACAACGAAGGAAGCTTCCTTGCCATCACGGAGGACTACGACTGTTACCTGCTTTCCGAGGTAAAGCCGGATATTATCGGAGACCTGTGCCATGGATTTGATTGGAACTCCAGCAACACTCAGGATGGTATCTCCAGTTAATAGTCCGCTCTGCTCGGCTGGGGAGCCTGAAACGATCTCCATGATCTGAACGCGGGAGGTATCCGGTGCGCCGATCAACGAGAAAACGAGTGCGAAGATCAAAATACCGAAGGTGATATTTGCAAACGGTCCACCTAAAAGCATACCCAGACGCTTCCAGGGATTGGCGGCTGCCAGACCACCGGGAACCTCCGGGTCATTCTCACCCTTTGGCCGGACGAAAGCTCCAAAAGGGATCCAGTTTAGTGAAAAAAGAGTTTCCTTGATATGGAATAACTTTACCGCCCGGGGAGGAAAACCCAACCCAAACTCCTCCACTTCGATCTTTCCTGCTTTTGCCATGAAATAATGACCCAGTTCGTGAATTATCGCGAGGAGACTGAAGGCGATGATGAATTGGAGAAGCGTTGTAAAAAAAGAACCGCTCATATTTATCTGCTCATCTTTCTACCTGTAATTATTAAAATGTATTATACCCAAGCGTGGGTCGAAGGGAGATTAAGTAAATATTAATCTAGCAAAAGCCTGGCTGCGCCGCCGACCCGGGAAATCAGAACAGTATTGACCCCTGGGATATCCTGCAGGAGATTTGAAATCCTTTCCGATTCATCCGCAAGACAGATCACATGCACATTGGGTCCTGCGTCGATAGTGAACGCGCAGGGGATACCCGATTGACGCCAGGATTGTACAGACCTCATTACTTCCAGCGTGACACCCTGCCAGTAATAGAGCCGGGGATCGGAGGTCATCATCACTGCGTGCAGCAGGTTTGAATCTAATTCGATGATATCCGCCAGTTTTTCAAAGTCCTTTTTCAGGATGGCTTCCCGGCAAATTTCCAACCTTCTAGGAGCATCCTCCACCCGGGCTCGTTGAACCGGGCTGGTATTGGCAATTTTATGCCCTTCCGTGGATCCGGCTTGTTTTTCCCCGGTTTGAACAACCGCGATGCAGTCTGCAAGTTGCCAATAGGACGGAGCTGCGAATGAACAAGCGAAGGAATCTAGATCTGATAAACCGGCAGCCCATTCTGTGAATCCCTCCGGAATCGAACGGCAGGCGGAGCCGGATCCCCGCCGAGCCAGGCGGGAAAGCTCAGCCTCGCTCATTTTCATACCCAATGCAGCGGTTGAAGCAAGTGCCAGCGCTGAAAAAGCCGAGGCGGAGGAAGCGATCCCGGCACCGGTAGGGAAGTCGTTTTCACTAACCACACTTGCCCGGAGTTGAATACTTGCGAGGTTCCTGACGATATCCAAAAAATCACTTGCCCGGGATAGTGCGGATTTATTTGCTGGTTTGCCATTCAGCAACAGTTCGTCAGATTCCGAAGATGGATCAAAAGTCACCCGGGTTCTGGTTGCCAATCCTTCCAAGTTCATGGAGATCGACCCATTCGAGGGAAGACGCAGGGCAGCATCCCTGTTTCCCCAATATTTGATGAAGGCAATGTTTGGGTGAGCGATAGCTCTGGCAGATCTAAGGGACATGGTTTGTTAGGAAAAAGTGTATCATAAAGAACTTGTGGAGAGGATAAATTTCCAAGATTCTGGATTTTGAATACAACTCGAATTATGATTTACCCTAAAAGGACAGATTCCTCCGGATAATCCACCAGGTTCTGGCGGGGTTCTTTATCCAGCAAGGCAAGCATAATGGTAAATGCTCCAAGCCTGCCGCAAAACATGACCAGGATCAGCATCATTTGACCGAATTGGTTGAGGCTCGCAGTTAGCCCCAGGGAAAGCCCGGTTGTTGAAAAAGCGGAAACAACCTCAAACAGGATGTCTTCCATGGAAAAGGGATTTGTCAATAGTATCAGCCAGGTGGACACCACCACCAGGGTGATACTGACCATAAAGATCACTCCTGCCCGCCCAAGCTGTTTGAAGGGGATCGTTCGATGGCCGGCGCGGATCTTATCCAACCCGCGGGCATAACTAATAAACGCCAGCCAGATCACTGAAAAAGTTCCGGTGGTGATACCGCCACCCGCGGAGGCGGGACCAGTGCCGATGAACATCAGAAAAACCAAGAGAAGGATGCTTCCCTGGCTAATATCCGAGAAGAAGGTGAATCCCTGGAATCCTGCTGTGCGAGCGGAGACGGATTGAAACCATGCCTGGACGACCCGCGGCAGGAAATTGAGATCCGTCAGAACCCCGCCCAACCTGTATTCAGAAATAAGAAATCCGACCCAGCCAACGATGATAAGGACAAGGGAAGTGACCAGGGTTATCCGTGAATGAAGGGATAATCCCCTGCGTCCGAATTGGTGCAGGAGGTCAAAATATACCGGTATACCCAGACCGCCGGCAATGATCAAGATACCCAGGATGATCAGGGTTACAGAATCATTCGGGATGCCGGTCGGGAATTGCGACAGCCCGGTGAAAAGGTCAAACCCGGCATTGCAAAATGCTGCCACGGAGTGGAATATCGAATAAAAAATAATACTGCCCGCCGGGACGATTCCTGTTGTTAGCCAGTGGATACCCAGCGCCAAAGCCCCCAGTATTTCAAAGATAAACATTCCAACCACAGTACGAACAACGATGGATATGATCTTGGAGGGGGAATCCAGGCGCAGCGCGCTTGTAACCGCGAGGCGGTCGATCAGGCCGATCTGTCTACCCAAGAGGCGGAAAAAGAACATCACCGATACGATCAATCCCACCCCGCCTACCTGGATCAGGAATAGGATCACGACCTGGCCGATGACCGTAAAAGTATTTACAGTTGTTACGATATTCAAACCTGTGACAGTGGCAGCGGAAGTCGATGTAAAAAGGGCGGTGAAAAAACTGATAGGCTGGTAAGTCATCCCGGGCAGTAAGAGCAAACCGGTGCCGGTCAGGATCAAGATGAAGAGACCGGTTACCAACTGGAGAGAAATGGGGACCCTTTTAGGAACGCCTTTGACCTTAGATTCAACCAGCTTGATCACCCGGCGGGCTCTGAAAGATTTCTCTCCTGAAGTCATTGACATATTTAATTTACGCTAAATTGAACCAGGTTCTTCTGCTGTCCGACAACGACCAGGATGTCATCTTTTTCAAGGACGAAATCATTCTCAGGGGAAAGGATAAGGTCGCCTTCGCGAATGACCAGGAGAATTGTGACATCGTATTTGGCAGCATCCTTTACCGGTTTTTTCAGCATCCCTATTGGATTTTTTACTTCGATTAATCGGTACAGCGGGTCTAGGGTAAGGATGTCCAGGATACCGGGAGCGGATAATTCTTCTGCAAGCTGGTTGGCAGCCTCCTCCTGGGGAAGAATCACCCGGTCGGCGCCAATCGCTGTCAAAATCCCCCTATGGCGATTTGAATCAGCAACGCTGAGCACATGTGGAATCCCCATCTTTTTCAGAGATGCGGTCACGATGGCGTTATACTCAAATTCATGAGAAAGAGCAACAACCACTGTAGTGAATGAGGTTATTCCGACCATTTGCAGCGCATCCTCATCCTGAGCATCAAGGATAACTGCCTCAGCAATATCGTCAGCCAGGGCTTTTACCACTTCAGGATCTTTATCACACCCGAGAACATGGTTCCCAAGAGCCGTCAATCGTAACGCAAGGGAAGATCCAAACCGTCCAAGACCGATCACTGCGATGTCAATATTTTTTTGTTTTCGCGACATTGTTATCTCCGTGGGAAAAAGATAAACGTAAAAGTATTATATGCGCAATTATGATGGGGTTATTTACTATATTGATAAAAAAAGAACCTGATCCTGGTCAGGAGCAGGTTCTTGTCTCCAAAAAAAGGAAACTTACCTTCTAATAACCCGGAACTTCTTTCCGTTTCCAGGCGCCGCCGGAATATGAGGTGATGTCGGCAACCACACCGAGACCGACCCATACCCAATCAAATCCGACCATCCCATTCGCACCATACACAATGGTGTACATCAGGGTTGTCCATGGCATGAAAATAAGCCCAACTACCGGCCAGAACCAGTTTTCAAAGGCCATTTTCATCATAGCTTGACCGTAAGGAAATAGCCAGAAAACCAAAATACCAACACGCGGACCAAGAAAAAGCAGGGTTAGAAAGAAACAACACATGACGACATACTCCTTCCTTCAACAAGTGGGATATAAGAATTAAGAAACGAGTTCTTTTCTTGAATAATATAGTATCAGAATTTCAGTATGGTTTCAAGAAACAAATTGAAATATGGGAATATCCGATTTTTTCAGAGATTGTTAATAGATCAATCCGAAGTCGAAGTTGGATGAAAATGAATATAATCGAACTCAGTTATTAAAATCTCTGATTTACATGGAGGAAACATGGATTGGTTTGCACTAGCGTCCATTGCTGCAGGGTTGGTTCTTTTGTTAGCTGGACGAAAATTCTTCTGGTTGGCAGCAGGTCTGGCGGCATTCATTTTTGGGATGAGCATAACCCGGACATTATTCGGGGTGGGAGTGGTGGGGTTCTTCATTTCTGTGATCATAGGAATTGTATTGGGTTGGCTATCGGTCAAGTTCATTCGCTTAGCCGGATATATTATTGGGGCGTTAGCCGGGGCCGTTGCTCTTCCGCTGCTGCTCGGTCTGTTTGGTTTCGATAATAGCTGGTTGCTTACTGCTCTAATCGGCGCTTTGATCGGCTTCCTGCTGGTTCGATTTGCGTTTGATTGGGGATTGATCATCATGACGGTATGGATCGGAGCGAACACGATCGTTTCAAATGTTGATAAGATGCTCCCCTTAGGAGCGTTTATTTCTGCGGTGGGTTTTTTTGCGTTATTTGTCGCAGGAATCATCTCACAGAGATCTATAACAAGGAAATAATATTTATCATTCCGACAAGGCGAATATTTAGGATGAATGAAAGAAGGGGATTGATTAAATAAAAAATCCAGAGTACAATCACTATAATAAACCGACCGCCGGTTTATTATAGTGATTAATTATGCCAAGGATCAGTAAAGAGCAGGATTACTTCGAACGGCAAAATGAGATTCTGGACTCTGCCCAGAGGTTTATCTATTCAAAGGGGTATGAAGCCATGACCATCCAGGATCTACTTGTTGATCTTAAAATCTCGAAAGGCGCGTTTTACCATTATTTCTCCTCCAAACATGCTCTTTTAGAAGGATTGATTGGTCGCTCCATGGATCAGGCCACCCGATTGGTCCTTCCAATTCTGGAGGATCCAAACCTAACCAGCCTTGAAAAATTGGTACGATATTTCGATTCTGTTTCCAACTGGAAGATCGCCCAGAAGGAATATATGATCCAGTTATTGAAGGTCTGGTATAAGGATGAAAATTCCATTTTTCGTCAAAAAATGATGGCAGCCGGGGTGGAATTCCTCTCGCCGATCCTGGTGAAATTAATCTCCCAGGGGGTAGAGGAAGGTGCGATGAAGGTTGATGATCCAAAGTTGACGGCCAAGGTGGTGTATTCGCTGATGAGCAATCTGGGAGAGGAGCTGGGAGGGTTGATACTAACTATGGAGCACCCTCAGGAACGACCCAGCCGGCAGGAGTGTTTCCATTTGATGAAGCAAACTAATTCTGCATTCACTCATGCGATTGAAAGGGTTTTGGGAGTAAGAAAAGATTCAATCATCCTCGTTTCAGATCCTGTTCTGGAAGAGTGGATTCCGTGAATAAAAAAAAATTAGCAGGTATTATTTACTAATTCGGAGGATAAAAAATGAGACTGTATTTTCGGTTGGCATGGCGCAATATCTGGCGCCATAAACGCAGAACAATCATTATCGTGGTTGCCCTGGCCATGTGCATGTGGTTGATGATGTTCTACGATGGACTCCTGGCAGGTTTTACGGATGCGATCTATGGGAACGCAGTCAAGGTCCTGGGTGGGAACATTCAGGTTCATGAAGCCGGGTATTCCGAGAACAGCTTGTCCAACCCGATCATGCCGCTTGGCAATGACCAAGAGATCGCTGCTTATGTATTGACCCTGCCCAATGTGGTAGGCGCATCCCGCCGGATCGAAACCGATGGGCTGGCTACCAGTCGGGAAGGATCCTTCGGTGTCAGCATCGTTGGTATCGAGCCTGAGCTGGAGGCTACCCTGAGTGTTATCTCCAAGAATGTGGAATCCGGGAGTTATCTCCATTCCAGTGATGGCGATAATGTTTTCATAGGAAAAGGACTCGCGGATGAGTTGAATGTCCAAGAAGGGGATAAGTTCACATTAATTGGTCGGGACGCCCATAACCAGATGCGGAAACGGACCATGACGGTTGGGGGGATCTATGACGTGAATATGCCGGAGCTAGAGAAGGGAATTGTATACATGTCTCTTCAAGAAGCCCAGCAGCTTTATGATCTCAACGAAAAATCGACGATGGTGATGGTAACCCTTACGAATATCGGGAAAGAAAAATCAGTGATCGCTGGGATCATAGATCAATTCCCTGGAACGGATATCGGTTCCTGGCAAACGAAATACCCTGAACTTACCTCCGCGATTACAACCAAAAGCGGGGCGATGAACGTTTTTAGTTTCGTGATCATCCTCATCGCTGGGATCGGCATTCTGAATATGTTGCTGATGGCTGTCTATGAGCGTACCCGCGAGATTGGTTTTCTGGGAGCCATGGGAATCCGTCCTGGCGGCATCAATTTTCTTTTTCTTCTGGAAGGTGCGCTTATCGGCCTGGTTGGAATCGCTGCGGGGATCTTACTTGGACTCGTGTTCAACTTCCTTTTTCAACAAGTCGGGATGGATTTTTCAAAATTCTCGAATATTACCACTTACGCTGCTTTGATCAGTGGAAGAGTCTATCCTTCCCTCGGTCTTGAAAAAATTGTTGGCCGGGTGCTGGTAATGTTGATCGTTTCAATCGCCGCCGCATTTTACCCGGCCTGGGAAGCATCCCATCGGGAACCGGCTGAAGCACTGCACTACGTGTGAGGTATAAGATGAAACAATTATTCAAAATGGCTTTTCGCGATATTTTACGTCACAAACGCAGATCCATTTTTTCAGCAGTAGCCATGGGGTTGGGGCTGACGCTCCTGCTTATGTTCGCCTCTTTTATCGAAGGTGAAATGAGGGGCAGCATGGCTACATCCATAAAATTGGATACCGGTCACATCCAGATCCAAGCCCAGAATTATGACAAAAACAAGAACAGCCTGGTCTGGGATAACCTGATCGCCAACCCCGGGCAGATCGCGGACCAGATCTCAAGTACCCTTCCCGTAATTGCTGCCACCCCCAGATTATTCGCCAGCGGGGTCGTCACTCAGGGGAACGCCTCCAGCGGGGTCAAGGTAGTCGGTATTGACCCAAGGTCTCCAGCAAATGAGCCCTATAAAAACGGGTTGGTGGCGGGTGAATTTCTCCAGGGGGATGATATTAGCGGCATTCTTATTGGAAAACCACTGGCGAAACAATACAAGCTAAACCCCGGGGATTCCATCAATTTACTGGTTAATACCTCCAATGGAGATGTGGATCAACAGCAATTCACGATCCGCGGAATCTATTCCACTGAATCTTCCGGCCTGGATAGAGCGGTCGTTTTCCTGACCCTGGCGAAAGCCCAGGCGATCACCCAGGCGGGCGATCATGCCAGCATCATCTTTATCCTATTAAAAGATATAAATCAAACTGAAGCGGTGATCAATGCTATTCAGGCAACTGGAATAAAAATTGTTCCCTGGACCGTATTGAACAGTTTTATTATGGATTTCCAACAATACGCCGATTCATTCATGTCCCTTTTTTATTTGATCATCCTGGCGATTACGGCGACAGTGATCATCAATACCTTGATCATGGCCGTTTACGAACGGACCCGGGAAATCGGGATTTTATCCGCAATTGGGATGAAAAGCAGCAGCATCATGGGTGTTTTCTTTATTGAATCCGCGATCCTTGCGATCGGAGGGATTGTTATCGGCTGGATCCTGGGTGGGATCGTGGTGGCTTATTTGACATATTACGGATTTTATATCGGCGATTTCGGTTTAACTGGTTTCACAACTGGAGATACGATTCATGCCTATTTGACCGTCTCGGCGGGGATCAGCCTCACCTCGCTGACGCTCATTGTTGCTCTGCTGGCAGCGATTTACCCGGCCTGGCTGGCAGCGAAAATGGAACCGGTTGATGCATTGAAGAGTGCACAATAATGAATAAGGAGTTTGAAATGGAAGTAACCAGAGTTGAAAATGTTACGCGTGTTTATATGATCGGTGAGGTGGAAACCCAGGCGTTGAGGGGGGTAACACTTGGAATTGAACCTGGTGAATTCACCGCACTCGTAGGTCCTTCCGGTTCCGGAAAAACGACCCTTTTACAGCTTATGGGTTGCCTGGATCAACCAACCACAGGGAAGGTGTTCGTGAGCGGGAAGGATGTCTCCACCCTGAAGCGCAGCGAGCGGGCGGATGTCCGCCGGGGGACGATCGGGTTTATTTTCCAGTTTTTTGCCCTGATCCCCACCCTGACGGCGTATGAAAATATTGAAATGCCGCTTTTGCTGAACGGGTTGAAAGGCGAGGAACGCAAGGCAAGGGTCCTCGAGTTGCTCGAGGCAGTCAATCTCTCTGACCGGGGGCATCACAAACCAGATCAGTTAAGCGGCGGGGAGCAGCAACGGGTGGCCATTGCGCGGGCGCTGGCCTCAAAACCGACCATGATCCTTGCGGATGAGCCAACAGCCAACCTGGATACGACCAATGGAGAACAGGTTATGGATATCATGTCCCGGTTGAATAAAGAGACCGGAGTAACTTTCATTTTTGCATCCCACGATCCACGCGTGATCAAGTATGGCCGCAGGATTGTACAACTCCAGGATGGATTAGTTGTTAAGGATACAATAGTAGGAAATAAGATAAAAGGGAAATAGAAATGTTAAAACGATATATTTATTTTTTCGCAATGATCCTGGTTCTCACAGCCTGTAGCGCAGGTCAGGGGAATAAAGCTATTCCCACTGTAGTTTTGGATGGCCAAAACTCCTCCGGTACTCCTATTGCGGATGCATCATCTTCAACCGGGGTATCAGCTTCTGGAGTCGTAACTCCTGAAAGAAGGACCCGTTTGGCTTTCGTTCAGGGTGGGAAAGTACAGAATGTGAATGCTGCCATTGGGGATAAGGTCGCCAAAGGTGAAATCCTTGTGGAACTCGAGAATACTCTCGCACAGGCGCAATACGACCAGGCTAAACGTACCCTCAATGAATTGACTTCTGATGCAGCGATCGCAGCTGCTGAAAACGCTTTAGTCGTTTCGCAGAAGGAGGAAAAAGACGCAAAAAACAGGGTCCTTACCTGGGTAACCCGCCGGGGGTCAGATGATATGATTGACAAAGCGGATGACAATTTTACGATCGCTGATGGAAATTTGGTGAATGCGGAAGACTTTTTTAAAAATTTTGATCATTTGAAAAAAGATGATCCGAATTATGTTGCAGCTCTCAGTCGATTAACTGCCGCTCGTACAGCTTATGATCAGGCGAAAACCAATCTGGATTACCTTCAAGCAAAACCAACTCCCCTAGAAGTGCAAAAGAACGACACATTATTGGCAATTTCACAATCAGCTGTTAAAGAAAACCAATGGTATTTCTCTGCCCTTAAAGGAGAACAAATTCCCGAAAATGCCACAGGGATCCAATTGACCAATCTCCAAAATGCGAAAGAAAATGTGGCGGTTGCCGAATCGGTTCTTAACAACACCCGATTGATCAGTCCCCTTGATGGTGTGTTAACTGATATCAATTTACATATAGGTGATTTTGCGGCACCGGGAGTCGTATCGGCAGCAGTCATCGACCCAACCAGTTATTATGTGGAAACCACCGATCTGAGCGAATTGGATGTACCCAAGGTTAAGGTTGGTCAGACAGTGCGCATAATCATAAAGGCATTGGGGGAAACAGTGACCGGCAAAGTTAAAGCGATTTCATCTGAAGCGACATCCCTCGGCGGCGATATGGTGTACAAAACCATTATTACTCTCGATAAAATACCGGATGGGTTAAGATCGGGAATGAGCGCCGACGTGGAATATTTATCTCAGTAGTGCGTAATTTTTCTTCGAACCCCCATGAAGAGTTCATGTGGGGTTTTTTTTATTCCCCGATTATCTTCACAAGCACCCTTTTTTTTCGACCCCCATCATATTCACCATAGAAGATCTGCTCCCAGGTGCCGAAGTCCAATTTACCGCCGGAAATCGCAACGACTACTTCACGCCCCATGACCTGGCGTTTCATGTGCGCGTCTGCGTTATCCTCGCCAGTGCGGTTGTGGAGGTATGAGCGAACTGGTTCGTGTGGAGCGATTCTTTCCAGCCAGTTTTCATAATCTTGGTGAAGCCCATCCTCATCATCATTTATGAAAACTGATGCGGTAATATGCATCGGATTGATCAAGCACAAGCCTTCCTGGATCCCGCTTTCCCGCAGGCATTCGTTAACCTGGGAGGTGATATTTACAAATCCCCTTCGAGTAGGGACATTCATTACGATTTCTTTTCGATATGATTTCATTAACTCTCTAAAATAGAAAAATTATTAGGAGCCTGAAGTATACATTTCTATGATCTTCAAGATGACTTCGACCGATTTTTCCAATGACTCTGTCGGGATATATTCGTACCGGCTGTGGAAATTGTGCGCCCCGGTAAATAGATTGGGGGTGGGAAGTCCCATAAACGAAAGACGGGAACCATCCGTCCCGCCCCGTACGGGAACAATGCGGGGGGTGAGGCCCACGGCACGTATGGCTCTTTCAGCGGTTTCTACGATGTGAAAAACCGGTTCAATTTTTTCCCTGAGGTTGTAATATGAATCTGAAATCTCAACAGAAATGGTGCCTTCACCGTATTTGTTATTCAAAAAAGCTACTGCATCCCGAAAAAGGGTCTTCTTTTGCTCGAATTTATCCCGATCGTGATCGCGAATGATATAAGTCATGGTGGTCATATCCACCCCGCCGCGCATTTCATACAAGTGAAAGAAACCTTCCCAGCCTGAGGTATAAGCCGGCCGCTCATGTTCCGGCAGCATCGTCTGCAATTCCATCCCGATCAGGATAGCATTTTTCATTATGTTTTTTGCATATCCCGGATGAACCTGTTTTCCCTGGATAGTTACTTTGGCAGAGGCTGCATTGAAAGTGTTATATTCCAACTCGCCCAATTCGCCACCATCAAGTGTGTAAGCAAAATCTGCGCCGAATTTTTGGACGTCGAATTTATCCACACCTCTACCAATTTCTTCATCCGGGGTGAAACCGATTTTGATCGTACCGTGTTTGACCTTGGGGTGCTCAACGAGAAATTCCACTGCAGCCATGATGGCAGCAACACCAGCCTTGTCATCCGCACCGAGGAGGGTGGTGCCATCTGTGGTAATTAAAGTCTGACCCTTGTATCGCAGAAGTTCAGGAAAGCTCTGCGGTGAGAGAACGATATTCTTATTCTCGTTCAATACAATATCTCCGCCATCGTAATTTTCCCAAACCCGGGGATGAACCCCTGTACCACTTAGATCTGGACTTGTATCGACATGGGCGATAAAACCGATCACCGGGGAGACATTTTCCTGGTTCGCCGGGAGGGTTGCCATTACATAGCAGTTATCATCCACCGCTGCATCCTTTATACCGAGTGCTAATAATTCCTGAACCAGTATTCTAGCGAGGTCGAATTCCTTCTGGGTGCTTGGATAGGTTGGGGAGGACTCATTAGACTGGGTATCGATTTGCACATAGCGTATAAAACGGTCGATTACTGAGGACATTATATTTTCCTTACCGATTTAATGTGTGGCGCAGGCGATACAAGGATCAAAAGCGCGGACTACCCTGCCGACTGCTTTCTCTAATTCGAGATCAATATGGTCAACAGCCACATACCGCCTGGCAGCAACTTTTAATGCGCGGCTTATCGCCTGCATATTATGCACAGTGGGGATGATAAATTTAACTTTTTTAATGGCACCATTCTCCACGGTATAGTGGTGGATCAGTGGTCCCCGGGGAGCCTCCACCAGGCCGAAGCCTTCTCCATCGCGAGGGGAAAAGGGGACACTGGTTTCCTCCCCTTCCAAAGAAGTTGAGAGGATTTCAATAGCACGTTCGAGGGCGTAGACCAACTCGATGCCTCGGCTCAGATCGAAGAGCATGATAGCATGCGCCGGTTTTCCGAAGGTTTTCTGAAATTTCTGCAAGTAATGGTCAGCAAGCGGGGTACCCATCTCCAGGCTGAGATTGATCCGCGCGAGACTATTAGCTCGCATGATCTCGCCGTTGTAAGTCGTTTCATCAGAATAGCTGAATGAACTTTCAACAAAGGTCAATTTTTCCTGGAATTGAGCGGGTGAAAAGCAATCCACCTGCTTTCCATTTTCATCCAGCATGCAGATTGTATCGCTATCGAAATTCATGCATGACCTGCCGGTAGAAGCGATGTAGTGGGATGGCTGATCATCACCCCATGAACCAATACGCTCAACCATTTCGAGGCTGGTTTGCCAGTAGTGATCGAAGAGTTCGCATGCCACGGGCAGGATCAATTGCAGTTTGACTCTCATCTCCTCAGCAGCCTGGCGGGGAATGCCCCCTGTCACCCCGCCGATGATGGCTTTCACCGGATGAATAAATTGGCCACCCGCCAGAGTGATAAGGTCAGAACCAGCCTTGCGCACCTGGAGGGATTGAATGGCGATAGGAGGATGATTTGTGGTGTTGCCTGATTCAGCTTCGAAGATGCTGTCTGTGCCGATCCTATCCGGCATGGTAAAGATAAAAAGAGAGGTTGCCTGGTTTTGAATTAATTGACCCAATAGCAGCAGCTCACGGATTCGTCGGGCAAGGGGAGGGGGAGTGATCCCATAAAGAGATTCCAACGCTTTGACCGAGCACACAAGGTGAGCTGTGGAGCAGACTCCGCAAATACGGGGAACGATGACCGGCATCTGCTCTGCGGGAATCCCCTGGACGAAATAATCGAACCCGCGGAATTCGGTAGCCTGAAAGTGGGCGGAAATTACCTCGCTGCCTTGTGTATCGATCACAACCTGGGCGTGCCCTTCGATGCGGCTGATGGGGTAAATGAGAGTTGGCATCTCAGATCACCTTATCCTTGCGCCGCGCGGGTCTGTCTCCCCCGGCGTAATCAGAGAACTGGAAGAGAAAAAGGGCAAATTGGGGAGAAACCAGTGCCTGTGAGATCACATCCCTGGGGATATCCGTCATCGTTTCAAAAACCTTCTGTATGCTTCCCAGCCATTCTAAGGATTCTTTTTCAATGAAGAAATCGGAAGGACCCCGGCAACCCACGCAAGTATGGCCGGCTCGGGTGCAGGGGGCTCGACAGCCACCCCGGGTGGAAGAACCCACACACAAATACCCCTGGTTGATCAGGCAGAGACCTTCTTCCACTTTTCCCTGCTGAAACCCGATAAGCCGGTCGGGACGGATGGATTTGTCTTTGAGACGGCCGCATTCCTGGCAGACGGAACGGCTACCCTGGAACCCCTCAGGATTAAAAAGGGCAGCCATGAATAATTCCGAAGTTGGCGGGCAGCCCGGAAGATAATGGTCGATCTCAACCACAGCGTCCACCGGCTGGCAGCGGGGGAGCAAGCGCGGGACATGCCGCCGGCTGGATTGAGAAAGGAAAAGATCACGCACTTCATCCCGATCTCCCAGGTTGGCCACCCCACCCGAAATTGCGCAGGTACCAACAGCCACTACCTTTTTGGCCTTTTTTACTGCGGTTCGCAGGTGATGGAGATCCTGGTCGGTACGAACACCGCCACTGATGAGGAGGATATCCACCTCCGGAACATCATATGCAGAAACCACCAGGGGCATATACATCAGGCGATACTGATCGATCCATTCGGAGGCGTTGAGCAAAGATACCTCGCAACCTGCGCAACCCGAAAGCTGTAAGACGGCAAAACGACTTTGTGTCATTCGGTCACCACCCTTTTAAACCGGTTCATCCGGGCTGGGACCCAGCCATCGAGCGCTGGTTTCAAACTGGAATAATTTGGATACAAACCCATATCCAGGCGTGGTAGACATTCCATGTGAGCCTTATGTTCCGGAAAAATATTGGCCTGGCGGGTTGTCGTTGCAGTTTTAAACACAGCTTCCTTCACGAGTTGAAATTCACGGGAACCCGCAGCAGCCTTGCCCCCGAAGGGATAAGCAAAATGTTGTATATCGACCCCTAATTTTTCCTCCAATCTTGATCGCCCCGAATAGATTTCCTCCTTGGCAATTTCAACTGGTAATTCTTTCAAGAGGAGATGGTTCATTGTATGCGCACCAATCGTTGCCAGAGGTTCCTTGGTTAAGATATTCAATTGATCCCAGGTCAGACTCAGCTCTTTGACTTTCTGGAGCGGGTCAATGCCTTGATCGATAATGACTTTTTGAACAAGTACCATCAAATCCTCCATGGAGGATGATTTCATGAGCCTCCGAACAGTACTACCGAACTGCAGCTTGCCTTGTGGGTTTGAAGTATCGAACCGATATTCCTTATCCTTATAACCAAATTCGATCACCTGGTTTTGATTGATCATATCCTCGAGGATGTACCACCAGATAACCGCTTTTTCATCCGGGAAGGAAGTTGTCACGTAAATTGAAAAGGGAATGTTTCGTTCCTTCAAAATTGGATAAGCTGTAGTGAAATTATCTGCATAACCGTCATCGAAGGTGATGACGATAAATTCCGGTACCTTCCGCCGAGTGGGTAGGATTTCGGAAAGCTCATCCAATGAAATGGTTCGATAACCTGCATTCTGGAGTTGATCAAGTAGGGAGGAAAAATTATCTGGAGTGTACTCAATGTTGGCAGCGCCGGGAACCCGGATCCGACCCGCGTCATCACATATCCGATGAAACATGAGGATATGACCAATGCCTTGATAAAAAGGGCGAATGAATGGCGTTATGATTTTCTGGATCGTTCCTGTTGCCATTTCTTACACCGGTTTTAACCCAAGCACCTGGATCTCGGAATACAGGGTATCGATATTTTCGGGGGAAACATCCTTTGATCTATATAACAACGCGTGCCTGCGTTTAATTCTTAAAGCCAGAGCGAATCTACTTCCGCGCAGATTATGCTCTCCGGTCATCAGTCCAAAAACCTGAAGCTTTCTGCAAATCGAAAACGTATATCTTTGGATGTATTTCATGAAAAAACCCAAATTGCTGATGTAGTCCACGTACATTACAGGAAGATTCCTTTTCCTTGCAGGATTAAGAACCAGGTAACATTGGTCATTTTGGAATTCCAAAAGAATATGTTCGCAATGCAACTTTTTATGATCCAGGAATATCCTGAGGTTGTCTCCATGTAGCGTGTTTTCGATTATTTCAGCGTCAAAATGAACCTTAAAACCAATCGCTGGTAGCGGTATCGGAAGGATCATCTGGAAATGATCCTCAAGCGAATGAAACCCGACCTTAAGTAATACTTCGATCACCCGGTTGGAAGCGGTGAAATTCGTTAGGGTCAGGTCTTTTCTCCCCATTAGCGGAAAGAGAAGTGAGAGGCTTTCACTGCGGTAATCCGGCTTGACGATCCAGGATGTGAGATTGCAGAAATCCCTCGGAATTCCCTTGATCAATCTTTGGGAGAATATTGTCCCTAAAAAGCCGACAGCTTCTTTTCCATCCATCAATACGTACCCACAGCAAGAATCCTGCCTGTCCCATAACTTCCCAAAGATTTTTTTCCAGTCCTCAGGGTCGACCTGGGAATGGGTGGCGAACCCTTTGAAAAGGGGAAAGATCAGATCCAGATCATCCTGGGTTGCCTGCCTGACAACTGTCATTCGAATTCCCGGTTCACTTTTTACCGCGGGCGCATTTTCTTGAATCGTTCGCTATGTTGGCTGTCATCTGTGAAGGTGATGCGAACTGGCACCTTGAATCTGGGGAGGGTTTCCCCGCATGCTTTTTTAATCCGCAAGCG
>Ga0315283_10002189_pt1 | contig 16225 bp, 31 predicted proteins | sample YL17G09_0_MG_FD_204541 | JGI IMG/M metagenome (GOLD analysis project Ga0315283, IMG submission 204541) | Sediment microbial communities from Yellowstone Lake, YNP, Wyoming, USA - YL17G09_0 | ecosystem: Environmental > Aquatic > Freshwater > Lake > Sediment | place: USA: Wyoming | collected... | reverse complement strand
CGCCGTCCTCGTGGACAGCGCACGCGAGTTCGTCTGCCGCCTCCAATGCTGCCTCAGCCAGCACGAGTTGCGCCCGCACCTTCGCGAGGTCAGACCGCACCTTGTCAGAGGAGGCAAGCAGCGCGTCGAGGGCTTCGTTCACGGCCTTCGGGTCGAGGTCGCGGCCCGTTGTCCTTGCTTCAGGGAAGGCAGCGATGAGCCGGACGAGCTTCGCGAGCAGCGCGTACACGTCCGGGTGGACAAGCTCGCCCCGGACGTGAAGCTCGCCCTCAGCCGAGATCGTGATCACGTTGAGGGGATTGGGCTCCCCTCGAATCACGAACTTGGGCTCTGGTGCCGTGTCGCTCATCCGCTGACCGCATTCGAGGCCGACCCGTTGGGTCGGCCTTCGTGGGCGACCTCTGCGACTTGGGTGGGTTCCATCACTTGGTCCACATCGACCGCCGAGTAGGAGTACGAGCCCCGCTTGCCGTGGCGATTGAGCTTCCCGGTCGTGGACATCTTGTAGAGGGCACCCTGGATCGACTTCTCGATCATGCCAGGGGATGCCTGCTTGACGCGGGTGATCAGGACCGCCTCCGAAATGACGGCGGAGGGGTCCTCCTCGAACCTCTCGCGGACGATCCGCTCAGTCAGTTGGGAGACGCCCACGGCACGAGGCCGGGCGAGGCTCTCTTCCAGCGGGACGCCGAGCGCCGTGAGCATGGCTGCGAGCCGCTTGATCTGGTCCTCGATGATCACCGCCTCCTTGGTGAGGGACTCGATCGAGGCGAGGATTGTGGTGCGTCGCTCCGAGAGGTCCGCGTAGCCAATCCTGGCGTTCGCGATCATCTCATCGAAGTTGAATGTGCGGTCGTTGTCGTCGTTGTCGTCGTCGGAAGATTGCATGAAGATCCTTACGCCTTCGCGGCCCGTTTTGACCTGGGCTTTTTTACGAGCTTCGACATCGCGTAGTTCGCCAGCACAGTGATGGCTGAGTCCACCCCAGCCACGACTTCGAGGGCGAGCCGCAATTCAGGATTGAGGCAGATCTCTTCGTCGCTGAAGTTCAACGAGAGGGTCTGCACCTCTTGATGTTGGATCATCTTCGTCTTGGTGATGACGAACGAGTTCTCCTGGTATCGAACGAACACCCCAGGGCCGTGGCTCTTGGTCTTGAAGGGCAGCACACCCAGCAGCGTGGGGGGAAGGCGCTTGATCTTGGTCTTCATCGACGGCCTTCAGTCTTTCGATCCAGACGGATCAAGTGGGTCTTGGCCCGCCGAAACGACTTCGAGAGGGCAGGGGAGAGTTTCAATCCACTGACTGCCTTCTCGTGGAAGAGCGCCGCGTACAACTCCCCGAGCACGTCCACAGAAGACTCAGGCTTGGTCTTCACGGGGGACTTCACCTTCCGGGTCTTGGGTCGTTTCGACGCAACAGTCGCTGGGACCGGACTGGCAGGCGTCGGGTACTCCCAGTGGAACGATCGGTGCTCATTCAACTGCATCTCGTGATCGAGCGCGTGCGAGTAGACCTCCATGATCCGCTGCATGTTCGTACCGTCGTACTGCTTGGCTTCGGCCCGCACATCCTGACCGGGCAGGACGTGAGCCGGGTAGTCCTCATGGTCGAAGGTGTCGCAGACGATGATGGTGTGCGTTGCCCCTTGGGCCTTTCCTTCCTTGAGCCAGGTGCGGATCTCTTCTCTGGTAACAGCCATGGGGTCCTCACACAGGAAACGGATGGGCAGTGATCGTTTTCACGATTCACGGTCCAGGAACGCAAGGCACCGCCGCTCTCGCTCGTCATGGCGGAGGTGTCTGAAGGCCGTGACTCCGGCCTTCATGTTCTCTGGGATCTCCTCGTAGGGCAGTCCCTCACACGAGAGGCTCTCGGCCAAGCTGTGGCTCGTCGGGTTCTTCACCGACGCCACGCGCCACCGAAGCACAGCGTCGTGGCGGCTGCTCACGACACCAACATCATGTGGACTTCGAGTTCCCCGGCCTTGGTCCACCGCCGCGAGGTGACCTGGTGCTCTCCGGTATGGAGATCGACGTAGTCCCCCACCAATGGCGGCGAGTTGAAGTACATCCCTACGCGCGTCTGGGTGGGGATACCAGTCTCGTCGTGACCCTCGATGACGATCGAGAACATGATTGACATGAAACCCTTTACGCCTAGAAGTCGTCGCCCTCCTCCCCCTCTGGGCTCTCAATGCGAGCGGGAAGAGGATTCACAACCCGAAACCCACACTCGGAGCACGGCGTGCAGCACGCCCGCTGGTGGTAGATCGAAGGCCGGGAGTGACAGACACACCGGCAGGCAACGTCGTGCTCGTGCGTGCCAGACGAGCACCTCATCGAGAAGGTGGTCTTCTTGGTCGGAGCCTCACTGTCAAAGGCGTGCGTGAAGATCTTCTTCGTGATCTCGTCGTCAGAACTCATCGCTGCCTGGACTTGCTATGGGGCAATCAACGCCCCTGCTGTGCAAGAGCCGCCTCTGCCTTCTGAAGCCTCTCTCGCAGGGCGTCAATCTCAGCAAGCAGGTGCCTCAATCTGACACCCTCTGCCCAACGAGCGCGCTTGAGGGCCGTCAGGCGGGCCTCATCTTCGTTCTCTTGAGTCATCGCGATCGGTTGCACGTCAGCACCTCATAGCCCGAACAGGTCTTCCATTGAATCGAAGGCTTCAGGGTCACTGGTTGGTCAACTTGACCGGCTTGTTCATGCCAACCCACTCCATGTAGGTCGTGCCCTTGCGCTGCCAGATGCGAAGCTGAGGCTTGTCTGCGATGTCAGTCCAACCTTCGGACGTGTCGCAGCTTTCGCAAGCGAACGCAATCTTGAGGGCGTCTCGGCGGTCTTCAATCCCACCGATGCAGGTCTCGACCCCAGCCTTGTCGATGTTGACGATGAGGCTCTCAGGTTCGTCCTCTTGGCGGCGGAACCCGACTTCGACGTGGATCTGGTGAAGATTGTCCGACCCGCATCGCGGGCAGGAGAGATACTGGAGCATGAGCTACCTCAGGTTGGGGAGAGTGTCTGAAGCCGTGGCACCAATCCCAGGGCTGAGTATTGGATCCCCGTCAACGGGTCCAGGTCGTTGCCGCAGAGGATCCCACCGTCCGGCGCACCGGGGGACACGAGCTTTACGCCCGTGACACCCGAAACAGTCACGGAACCCGTCACAGCCTTCAGGGTCGCGTTGGTTTGAGCCGAGACTGTGCTCGAACCGGCGTTCACCGTTGTCGAAGAATCCCCGATCGAGAGCGTCATGTCGTGGCCCGAGATCGAGTCAATCGACAGCGTGTTGTCCCCGGCCTTCGCCTTCCACTTGCCCTGGGTCGTCTCGAACAAGAAGTCCCCGACCATCAGCTTGGTCGTGTGATCCCCGAGACCCTCCCACTTTTCGAGGCGATCACCGAAGGTCATCTTGTAGTGGTCGGTCGTACCGCCCGCATTGCCAGTGGCTGGCGTCGAGTTGATCTGAAAGACGTGACTCGGCCCGCTCGAAGGGTTCGAGTCTGTCGGGCCGGATACCTGCACTTGCATCGCCCCGGACGCTGAGATCGCAATCTGCTGGGCGTTCAGGCTGGCGCGCTGCCCGGAGGACAGATTGAGTGAACTCTCGGCCCGGATGTCGATCTGCGTAGCGTTTGTCAACGCCATGCGAGGCGAGTTCAAAACGATCGACCCCTCACTTCTGAGGGTGATGTTGCCTGTGCCGTGAACCAAGACCGACGGTGCAAAACCACCGCTCGTGCTGGCAGGGTCTGCGTCTGCTGCCGCCGAGGCTCCAGCGATGGTGCCTCCGCCGAAGATTGAGACGGCTCCTGCTGCCGACGTGAGCGAGACACCCACGTTCCCAGGGCCAGGGGCCGCCGTGATAGCGACGCCTGCGCCGGAAGTGATACCAATCCCTCCGCCGGAGGCCACCTGGAGATCACCCCGAAGAGCGACCTCTCCCGAGACGCCCGGCCCAGCCAAGTACGCCTTGAGGCGGGCATCCTTGGTGAAGCACACGAAGCTCGCTGGCCCAGGCCCAAAGGCAGGCGTGACCTTCAGCAAGGTCGCTGCATGGTCCCGCATCCGGGAGCCGATCCCAGACACCAGACCGGGGGAGACATTCCCGCCCGTGTCGAAGACAGCAGGACGCAGAGGCACCCCGTAGAGCGCCCTGCCGGTCAGTGAGAAGGCATCGTTGCCCACGACCGAGCCAAGCACCCATTCCACGAACGGAGAGGCTGTGGAGCCTCCCAGCGGGTTGCCTGCCGTCGGAGCCTGATTGGGCAGCCGCTCAGCGTCGAAGCCGTCTGTCTGTTCCGTGACAGGGAGCAGCCCACGGGTCGAGTGCGTGACCTCGACTCGGTACTCGGAGAGTGACTCCGGCGTCGGGTCTGACTCGAAAACCTGAGCGACTGCGTTGGCGGCGCTCGCGACAGGGAGATCTCCTCCAGGAAGCAGCCCCACCCGGTAGAGCGCCTTGCCTCCGTAGACGACCTGCGGGCTCGTGCGGCTCTCGATCCGGAACCCTGCGCTGTCTACGAACGTGCCCCACTGAAGAAAGTCGAACGGGTCGAGCCTGTTCGACAAAACAGAACTGGTCACCCCAGTGGTTTCAGAGATTGAACTCGCGAAGGCAGATTGAGTGGAACCAGGACCACGCAGGAAGATCAACCCAGGGGTCAAGAACCCCATCGGAAACGGAGAGACCCCCAACCTAGAGGCCGGGACCGGATTTGACTCGGCATCTACTTGAGGGATCGGTGCATCCCAGTAGGTGCCGTCGGAGAACAACTCCGACGGCAGCAATCTCGCTTCACGTTGGACCGGTCCAGAGTAGACCCTGGTGCCTGCCTGCGCGTGGAACTCGACTACCGATCGGACGATGAACGCAGAGTCCTCGTCCCTCAGACGAAGTTCACTACCCCGACGGTTGGAGAGCAGCACGCTCCGGTCAAGTACGAGGTCAGAGCCCCCTGACGAGGTAGCCAGCACGTCTCCCGGCCCAGCGTGCCGTAGCTTGAACCTGACCCGCTCGGCCAGCCCGGTGGCGATGGCTCGCTCTCTCGGGGTGTCGAGTCCTTCACCGGGGCCAAACCGAGAGAACGGCAGCCACTCCTGGCCCATCCACGGGCTTGGTGGAACCCACCCGACGATGATTGGAGTCCGAACGCTCGCCGTGCCGCTCGACTCTCGGGCTGCCCAACCCACGAGGCAGAGATCACCCCGCTCTGGGATGGCACCGAAGAAGTGCCTACGCCCACCACCGGGGAGCGTGAGATCCACGCCTGTGTACTCGAAGATGTCTGCCTCGCCCGTGAGGATGACGAGCGTGCATTTCAGTTCTTCGTACTGGACTTCCTTCACGCGAGCGACGCTGAAGGCAAGCTGTGCCCAGTTGATCGAGGGGTTGGTGGCAGCGGCATCGCCGCTCCTCATCCCGGCTCGGATCTCCCCTGGGGAGACGTGGCTTCTAGGTGATTCAGCCATGTGGTTCCTCAGTCTTGGTCAGACCATACGGAGGAAACCCATTCGCGGGCTAGACCTGAGTCAGAACGGGGCTGGTCACCAGAGGTTCTCCGAGTAGAGCGTGTGGTGGTCACCACCGCAGCGATGAACGATCTGTCCTGCCGCCTTCGCGATGAGGTGGCCTTCCTCGCGGTCCACGAACCTCCCAGTGTCCGTGACGAACCCCTGCTCCATGCCTTCCTCGGCTTCCGGGTCGCTCATGCCCATGAGGTCGCAATGACGACCGGGCGGCGACACAGACCACACGAGCCTATGGTCGTTGAACCTGCCCTTCGCTCGGACAGCGGCGGCGGCAATACGCTCGGTCACCAGAGATCCTCCGACCTGAGCCTGACCTTGGCCACACGGATCTGCCCAGCCTCGAACGCAATCTTGGCGGCTTCCTCACGGGTCACGAACTGACCCGTGTCAGTCACAAAGCCCTCGACGACAGAACGCATGGGATAGCTGCGTCGCGTTCCCCCAATGTTCTCAGCGTAGGCGAGAATGATGTCCAGGTGGCGACCCGGCGGTTCCACCGAGAACACCTCCCCGTGAATCTGGATTGCAGCCTTCACGATTCGCATGACCCCTCTACCCACCCCTGCTCTTCTCGAAACCACTTGTTGACCGGTGCATCATTCAGGCTCTCGGCGCTGAGCTTGTGACCCAACGGAGCGAGCCTGAGCTTGAGGCACTCCCAGTGCATCTGCCCATCACGCTCGGAACCCTCTGTCGTGGCGAGGCACCAGAGCCTGTCCACGACCATGTAGTAGTCCGAGACGGAGGTCCCACAGTGAACGCACTGTGGCACCTCGAAGACCTCTTCCCCGAAGTCTGCCACCTCAGAAGCTCGGGTCGCGGTAGCTGCGGCGACCACCGAAGCTCAGGGTGCCACCGGGCGACTTCGCGGACTGCCCGACGAGCTTCCAGTGACCGTTCGCCCGGAGGCTGAACTTGTGGATCGAACCGCTCAGGTCACGCTCGTAGGTGTAGTCCTGCGACTCGGAGAGTCCGTTGCGGTCGGTGCGGGTCGCCTTGTCCTCCTGGACGGTGACGAGCTTGCCGTTCGCGCTCACCTCGATGACGGTGCAGGCGTGGGTGTCGGTCCACACGCGGTAGGTGCAGCCAGTGCCCACAAGCGAGGGGCGAGCGATCCGGTGCTGAATGCACGACGAGAAGCCTGCGTTGCCCGGTCCCTGCTCGTGCCCGCACTGCGAGCAGTAGGTCATGGGGAAGCGGGGGGTCGGGGTCGTCTGGGTGTTCATGTTGGCTCCTTACACCCTTGAAACGATTGGGCCGGGGTCTTTTACATGATTCGTTCGGCAAGCTCGTCAAGTATGTCTGCCGCGCCACTCTCCTCAGGGCAATCAGGGCAGCGCAGCTTGCGCTCGTAGTAGCCCTCGCACGACGGCTTGCCGTTGTTGATTAGCGGGTGGCCCGGTGCCCTCCTGGTTGCACACTGTTCGAGGAGTCTGGCACGCATCGCTGCGGCTGCTCCAACCAGTGCCTCACGCTGAACACGCCGGTCGTGCTGTTGCGCGAGGTCTGTGAAGCTCACCGCGAGGGCAGTGTGAAGAACCTCAGAGCACTGAGTCACCAAGTGTGAGTACCCCGCCATGTCAGCATGGGGGTCGGACATGGCAGCGTCGAAGGCGTCCCGTGCAATCTGATACGCGAGCGCAGCTTCCTTCAATCTCGCAAAGGCACCGATGAGGATGTCCCGGTCGCTCTTGTAGTACTCTACGAGAGTGCGAGCCTCTTCGAGACTACCTAGCAGGATCGCGTCCCTCTCCCGTTGAGTCATTCTCCCTCCCCAGGGCTGCTCGCAACAGACAGTACACGCACTTGCCGCAGTACTCCATGCCCGTGACATCCACGGCGCTCCCCCACCCGGCGTTCGGATAGGTGCATGGGAACTGCTTGAGCACGGCCTCTGCCGCAGCCTCAATCTTCGAGGCTCTGGTCGGCTGGCTCTCGTGTACCACCTTGGGCAAGGCGGGACGGAAGGCTCGGGCTGCGATTCGCTTGGGCTTCATGTTCCTGCTTACGCTCTACCAGCGGGAGTAGCGGATGGCCTGTCGCTCGCACTGACCACGAGCCCAGCTTCCCTTCCACGCTACGCGGCGAGCGAAGCGACGGCTGAGGGTCTTCATCTCTGCGAGGTTGTCCGCGCAGATTGAATCCCAAATGTCAAACCAAGCCGCGTCCCACTTCTCGCCCTTGGGCGGCGTCCAGGTGAGGATATCAGCCTCGATGATCGTGACGCGACCGGGGAACTGCGAGGTCAGCCACGGGGCAACGAGCTTGATCACGTCGGGCGACTGTTCGATGATCGTGACGTGCGTGACCTCGGGCTTGAGGAGCATGGCACGGGAGACCATGCCGATGCCGAGTCCGGCCACGAGGCAGCGACCCTTTGCCTCAGAGATTGCGTGACGATGGTCGCGGATCTCATCCGGCGTGTCGGACATGATCACCTGACCGTCGCGGGTCAGCGAGGTGTACGTCCCCGCAGGGACGCCCCGGCCCGAGCCACCGAAGATCGCTCGCATGGCCTCAAACTTCGCGGCCTCCTTGGAGACGGTGAAGCGAGAGACCTTCCACGAGCCCGACACGCCTTCGGGGACATCGACCTGATACGAGTGATTCATGGTTCCTCATCCATGAAACGATTGGGGAGACCACTTTTACACGTTTCGGCTCTTGGAGATCCCATCGCGGACAGCTTCTTCCACGAGAGCCAGCAGGCGCTTGCCGCCCGGCGACTTCATGTCGAGGACAGGAAACTCGGCCCGCCACGTCTTGACGGCGTGCATGGCGATCTTCCGTGGGTCGGCCACATAGTCGCTTGCGAGGAGGGACTTGGTCCCGTCCTTGACCGAAAGATTGACGATGCCTACTCGCATGGTGACCCTTACGCCCTGTCTGCTATCGCGAACGACAGCAACTGCCGCTGGAGCCCCCTGAACTCCGGGAAGTTGAAACGGCAGATGCAGGGACTTTCATCTGAGCAGGCACCTCAACGAACTTCGGTTGTGGTGCCACCGGCTTCGGTGAGATTGGGATCTCGACCCTCTGAGGGACAGCCCCTACGAACTCCGGCTGCGTGGTGGCGTATGCGGGCTCGTAGAGGAACTCGTAGATGCGCTCCGACAGGGCCATCGACTCCTCCAGGGACGGGGCTGGCTGGTCTCTGAAGTGGCCTTGTGCTGCTCGAAGAATGTCGGGGAGCGAAGACCTTGCTGGGAACAAGATTGAAGGTCTGATCGAACTCGACCGAACCCAAACAACCAGTACACCCTCGAACTTCAGGAGCCCGTTCTGGTTCGAGATCGACCACGCCATGACGTAGGTGTTCCTCGAAGGGAACACCACAGTCCGGGACGTGGCGTTGTACTGCTGTGGGCTCATCTCACTCGTCTCCGGCCCACACGGTCGCGTAGGTGGCCTTGGCCTTGACTGAGACGGTCGCAGCTTCCGGATCTCCTACAAAGGGCAGCACGAGCGCCGAGAGAGTCCCGCCGAAGACACAGGCCGTGTCGAGCGCCCCTCGGAACCACGTTCGGTCGTTGTGTCCCTCGACGTGAGCCGCAAACGGCTGCGGCTCGACGTGACGTGTGAAGACCGGTTTCTCCATCGAGAGCGCCATGTGGCCGTAGGCGACATGGAACGGCTCGGCGTAGACGCTGGCCCATTGGGCTGTCCCATTGGGTTGGTCCTTGTCCGACGAGATCGCTTTCATCTTCCCGTTCGCGTCCACATAGCGGACGCGAAGCATCTTCTCGGTCTTCTGCTTGTCGAAGGGAAACGCAGGCTCGAACCCGGCGTGGACGACGATCCAATCAGGGGTCACTCGGAGCGTGATCGGCATCGCCTCCATGTAGGCCCAATCTTCCGCCGAGTACGACTGGTGCTCGACCAGCCGTTCACGAACGAACGGCTTCATCGGGTTCTTGTAGTTGGGGTTCGCGTACTTTTTCGCCTCGTGCCGCCGGAACCGGAGGTGCTTCTCCTCGTGGTTGCCCATGACGGACTCGGCCTGTAGCTCACGAGCACGACGCACGACGCCCACAGGGTCCGGCCCACGGTCCACGAGGTCGCCCAGGAGCACGAGCCTGTCCTTCTCCTGCTCGAACGAGAGGGTTCGCAGTAGCTCATCGAACTCTTCAAGACATCCGTGGATGTCCCCCACAATGATCGTGCGCTGCGTCATGGTCCTGGTACGCTTTTCAGCGGTCCTTGATCTCGTCCAGTTGGTCCAGAAGTTCGTCCAGAACCTCGACAGGGTCCGACTCGGGAGGGAGTAGACCACGTTCTGCAAGAAGAGCCATGACTCGAAGGCCGTCGCGTTCGGTGTGACGGTGAAGATTGCGGTAGTACCCGGCGACCTCCAGGGAATTCTTGAAGTCCTCGGTCGGAGGGAGCCAGGCTTTGAGAGCCTTCGTCTGGCGATGATTGAGTTGAACGCCCCCGAACCTCACGCCCTCGTCCTGAGGCGGAGGGTCTTCCGGGTACACGCACGTTCGATCATTGAGTCCCACTGGTGAGCCTCTTCTCGGTGTCCAGAACCAGTGCCTCGGGGCAGAACTTCTGGAGCATGAAGTGTAGGTAGCCGCTGTTCTGGATGCACCGGTTGAGTTCGTTCACGTCGAAATCTGCCGGGAGTGTGATTGAGCGGATCGCCGCTGCAACCCCGACAGCAAACTCGCTCCCCTCTTTGAGGAGCTTCTGCCGGTAGGTCTGGACGTACTCGTTCACGAAGGCAGGGTCGCCGTGCTTGATCAAGATTGCGTGCTCGTCGTCACGCATCGAGAGGTCAAACGCAATCGCAACCGCGTCGGTCATGCGAATGATCTGCTCGCGACCTCCCAGGTCCGGCTTGCCCATGAGGTAGAACGACCCGAACCTCTTCTCGTATCGTGGATACTCGGTCACGGCGGTCAGTTCGATTCAGGTGTGAGGATCAAGATGCGATCCGTGTCCGAGTTGTAGCCGACCCACCGCGACTGCCGGTAGGCTTCACTCTGCTCGGGAGTGAGCAGCTTGAGTGCCGCCCGTGCCCCGTTCATCACGTCGTGAGGTACGTTCCGGGAGACATCTGCACCGACGTTTTTCAGCGTGATGATCATGGTGTTTGCCTCTCAGAACGTGATGCAGCCGGGACCACCGCAACTCTTGTCGTAGGGGTTGCCGACCCACGGCCGCTCTTCGCAGAACCGACAGAGCTTCTGCTTGTCGGAGACTTCCTTGAGCAGCACGTCGAGCCGCTGAAGTGCTGCGTGTGCGTAGACCATCGCGGTCGAGACGATCTTGCCCTGAGGTACGCTCTCCCAGTCGCAGTCGAGTGCCTCGTAGACCTCTCGCTGGACTTCCTCGTGCGTGGAAGAGCCGATCATGTTCAGTGCGTGCTCCAGGGCTTCACGACGGTCCCGCTTTTTGGAGTCCACTGCACCGTCTTCATCTACCTCGCCTTCGGACTCCTGCTTGATCAGGTCTTGGGTCTCTTCGCGAAGGGTGTCGTCATCGAGGGTCCAAACCGTGTCGTCCGAGTCGGACCCGATCTCGGCCTTCTCGATGAAGTAGTGGTCGTCGGGCCGCTTGCGACTCGCCATCCAATGCACGCACGCGCTCGCGTTGTCCTCTGCCGAGTCGTGCTGATTTGGGTGGAAGTAGGCGAAGATCACGGCGTTGATGTCCCCGTGAATGAGGAGCTTCCCGCCCGCGAGAACGACCACCTCGAACCAGAAGGTCGAGGTGCCCGGCTGCTTATCGATCTTCGATTTCATGAGCTTGACGAGCCAACGCCCGTGGCTCGACTCGGTGATCTGGTGCTTCGCAAACGAGTTGCGAGCGTGCTTCATCTGGTCAGTGACTCGCTGCTTGGTGGTGCGTGTGGGCTTCATGATCGTGCTCAGTTCATGTTGGAGTTGCGTGCGCGGTACCGCGAGATCACCGCGTGCATCTCTGCAAACATCTCGTCCACGGTGGACGCGGGCATCTCTGGATTGACCACCAGCACCGCAGTCCCAACGATGTCCCCATCAGGGTCGATCGCAGACTGGTAGAGCACGGACGCGACAGGGCTGACCTTCCTGCCCTTGAGGCGACCCTCCTCATCGAGCCAGAGGTTCCCGAGTCCAGGGAGCACCACCAGTTCCACGGTGTCGCAGTTGCACAGCTTGTAGAGGGCTTCGAGCTTCGGCTCGAAGCCGGTGTCCTTGTAGTGCTCGAAGAGCGTCTCAGTCTCCTCCGCCGAGAGGCGGCGGGGCGAGTCGCTGCCCTCAGGAAAGACGTAGACTGCGACAGGCTTGGTGGTCATGTACATGGCGTTCAGACTCCGTAGAATTCCGCTTTGGGGTGCCGCACGAGGAAGGTCGTGACCAAGAGCTTGTGGTCTTGCCGTTGTCCAGGCCCGAAGCCGGGCTGCTGGTCGAACCACGCAAAGTACCGGACCATCCGGGCGTAGTTGCCCGAGGCGTTCAGGATGTCCTCTGTCTCGACAGAGGGCGTCTGGAAGAGGTCACAACGAGCCCCCTTTTTCCCAGGGACTGCGAGGTGAAGATTGATGCTCACGGTCAGGCTCCCGCCAGTTGAAGTTCGAGGTCGATCACGATCTCCTGCGAGTTGAGGTACGCCGCCATGGCCTCACGGTCCTCACGGGACAGATCGAGCAACGACCCCTCTTCCGGGAGGTGCGCGATACGCGCTTCGAGCGTGTCTCGCACGACACGAGCCTCACGCAATCTGACTGCCCTGATGATGGTGACGTTGATCATTGTCTCAGTCCTTCACTCTTCAGGCTCTTCATTACGCCCCACAGGGGGACAGGGCTCGACTGCTGGAACTTCCACGGTGAGCGAGACATCCAGGAGGCGTTGAGCGGCGTCTCGAAGGACGCGGACCCTGGTCCCACCCTTCCGATAGGACCGGCCACGCCATGCGCTTCGTTCGGGGTTGTGGGTCATGATTTCAGGGGAGCTAGAACCATCACATCTGCCGACCGATTAGTGCCGTGTCGAGGACTCGAACCTCCGGGTTTGACCCCGCTCCCCCAACCCTTGCGGGCCACCGCCTGGTGCTTTCTGGGGAGTAGCGACATACAGGAAACGAATGAGGGGGTGCCTTTTACATGATTCGCTGACTAAATCTTCGGTGGCAGCCGACGCACGGCCCGCTTGACCTTCTGGACCGTCTTGTCGAGATTCGCATACATCCGACAAGGCGTGATGTCGAAACCGAGCATCTGCTCCGCGAGATCTACGACTTGACCCATGTGGACCCGAGCCGAACCCCGTTCGATCTCGATCGGCACACCCCTCGAAACTAGGACCCGTCCCTTGAAGTCCGGGAGCTTGTGCCAGCCATCAGCACGGATGGCCTTGGCGCTAGCGAACCATGCGTCCACGTCGGCTTGATTGAGCACCTTGAAGTTGCGGCACCAGCCGCCCCCCCACGCGCAGTAGGAAGTCACGCCATGATAGGCCGGGTCTGCGTCGAACTCTCGGCTCAGAATGCCAGGGCCGATGCCCCGTCTGTCTGAGGGGAAGATCGCCTCGATACGGTGCGGGTAGTCCCGAGACTGACTGAGGTCGGTCACCACGTCCCCGACGCGGATCGTGTCACCCGCTCCGACGCACTCGGTCAGGATGGGTGGTGCGGTCGCCTGGATGACCGTGGAGCCGATCTGAAGGCTCCCGACGCCCATGTACCCGAGGTTCGTGGAGATGGCGTCCTTGAGCGCCTGAGCGTCCTTGCTGTTCATTGGTCTGTCTCCGTGAATCGGATCTTGATGTGCTCGCCGGACTCGATGATCTCCCCGGACGCCCACCAGGAACGCTTCCCTTTGATACGCTTCGCGCCCGTCGAGCGGACCTTGAAGTACCCCACGAGGGCAGACTTGGGGGCCATGATTGTGAGGTCGTAGACCTTGCCGGGCTCGACCACGAACGTCACCGGACGCGGGGCAGCCATGTCACCACCTCCGAGCGTTGGAGACACCGGGCCAACCGGCACCGATGCGCCCCTCGTTGCACGAGCGGGCCTCTGCGTCCTGGTTTTTGCTGAGGAAGATTGCGGTCTGTTCCGCCGCCTTGTCCCCGAGCCGCCCGAGCAGGATGAGCGTGTCGATCGAGAGTCTCACCGGATCACCTCGTGGGAGCACTCGGCTCCGCAGTTACGGCACTGGAAGTGGGTGCGGTTGCCGAGCGTCCCGAGTACACCGACAGGCCCGCCACACAGGGCACAGGGCTCCGGCTCGAAGTACTCCAGGCAGAGGTCTTCCTCGCCTGCGAAGATCTCTTCCCGTGCTTGCTGGTCGTTCACGACTCACCGTCCTTCATCTGGTCTTTCCAGGCATCCCAATCGAAGTCGGAGTCGTCCCCGGCAGCCATCATGCGAGCGACCGACGCCCACGAACCCGCAGGAGGTTCGGTCGTGATCGTGTCGGAAACCTCGATCTCGGAAACCTCAGTCGTCTGCGTCTTGCTGGTCATCTTCATCCCTCACCCATGAAACGATTGAGCCAGTACCTTTTACACGATCCGCTCAACCTTTTCGGCCAGCGAACCCTGAGATCTGCTCCCAACCTGACCCTCCACCACAAGGATTTCCATCCCAGCGGTTGTGATTGTTGGCGGTGAACCCACGCACGCGCTTCTCGAAGGCTCTGGGGGCGAGGGTGAGCCCGAAGCCCTCCAAGTCCGCCCGGACCTTGCACCGCGACCGTTGGAGCCCACAGGCAAGCTCTCCAAGGTCGTTGTGGTCGAACGTCGTGCGTTCGTCGTCCATGACGTACTGGACGAACGTCTCGATCGACTCGTACTCAGGGGCGACGGTGCTCATGCCCTCTAAACGAATGAGGGCATGGGGTTTACACGATTCAGAGCAGAGGTAGATGCCCGGTGATGGGGTCGATCTCGTCCGACCACGCCGGGCCGATTGCGACCACCGTGTAGGTGGGCACGCCGTGAAACTCGGTCTTGCCCGCGTCCTGGAGCGGAATGCTTCACGCTCGCCACCTGGGGAGCCCTTACGCCTTTCGACGGAAGGCGAACTTCATGCTCTTGTCGCTCACGTCGAGCTTCTCCAGCGTCCAGTAGGTCGCGAAGGCAGAGCGGATCTCGTCCTCTGTGTACCAGCGGAACGCCGTCACGTCGAAGTCCCCACGCATGGCCTGAAGGTGAAAGACCCTCGTGCCGAAGAACCCCGACGCCTCGACGTACCTGCGCCCACCGAACTTGTACGACTTGAGATCCCACTTCGGCTTCACGAAGGCGTTGCAGACAAAGATTGCTCCTGGGGCTGTCGCTTCGTAAAGCGCCCTGGCCGTCCGGTACAGATTGAGGTAGCAGATCGCCTGCCGACATACGATGAAGTCCCATCCGTAGTAGAGGCACTTCGCGTCGATGTCCTCGGCCCGTCCATGAACGCACCGCACCCTCTGATCGGTACAGCGTGGGTTCAGGTCGAAGAGGGTCGGGACCCCGCCTCTCGCCAGAGCCGCGCACGAGACCGCCCCTGTGCCCCCACAGAGGTCTAGGAGCGTGTGCTTCTGTGGGTCGTAGCCGCCCCAATCCAGCAACGCCCCAGGCTTCTCCAGCCATCGGGCGTAGAGCGTTGCGTAGCTGTCTGTGGTGCAGTCGAGCATCACTCCTCCGATGAGAGCGTCGTCGTACTCAATGCGGCCCCTGCGTTGTTGCAGATCTGGGAGAGGAGCATGTCTGCGTTGTCAATGTGGAGGGGACTACAGTTCCGTCCGTGGAGTCTCTTTTCAAGGAGATCCTCGAAGGTGATCGGGAATGGGATGTTCAGTCCCATCTCCTGCGCCATTTGCTGGATCCGTCGTGCCGCTTGGTCGCTTTGGCAGACGATGTAGCCGCCCTGCTCTGCACAGAGACGGATGAGGGCAATGGTCTTGCCGCTTCTGCGTGGTCCAATGATGTTGAGCATCTCAACTACTCAGGGTGCGAGGGCGAAGACGCAGCCGTGGCCTTCGAGATTGAAGGGGATGTCGAGGTCCGGGATCTCTCGGTCGTTGTCGCGGACCGAGCCCGGAGGCGCGTAAGGGAGCGTCACGAAGTGCTTGGGCTCCTCATGTAGATGGACGACTGCCACCTCCCCGTACTTCGCCAGCACGCTCAGAAGCAGCGGTGCATTGAGGGTCGCCTTCTGGCCACCACACGTCTTCACGACGTGCTTCACGCGGTCCACACCGGTCACGACCACGGCATCCTTCGAGGAGAACAGGGTGCCCTTCTCACGAGGGCTGACCAGCACATTCCGGTCGTCAATCCGAACAGCGACCGACCCGAACACTCGGTCCTGGCCGTCAGGCCGCTTCATGAACCGGGACCGGTAGCAAGTACAGACGTGGTCGAAGAGCGCCTTCGCGGCCTCGTACTTCTCTGCGTCCATGACGGGGAGGGACAAGTCGCTCTCCGTCCGGTAGAACTTGTCGTCAATCACCGACTTCAACTCCGAGTACATGGCCTCGAAGCTCTCGGTGATCTTCTGCCGACCGTCCGGGTACACGAGCGTCTTGATCTTCAGGTCGCTGAGGTCGTTCGCAACCACGACGTTGCAGTGGCCCTTGAGGAGCGTGTGATACGCCGCCTTGAGCAAGTCCTCACGCGACGCCCCAGAGGTCATCTTGCACCCGATCAGCGTGAGCTTGGGGTTCAGCTTTTTCATCCGGTCGATGACTCGCGGGGCGAGGTAGAAGGGGATGTTGAT
>Ga0315283_10002188_pt1 | contig 16232 bp, 19 predicted proteins | sample YL17G09_0_MG_FD_204541 | JGI IMG/M metagenome (GOLD analysis project Ga0315283, IMG submission 204541) | Sediment microbial communities from Yellowstone Lake, YNP, Wyoming, USA - YL17G09_0 | ecosystem: Environmental > Aquatic > Freshwater > Lake > Sediment | place: USA: Wyoming | collected... | reverse complement strand
GCGCCGCCGGCAGCGTCGACGGAAGGTGATCGTTTGCCCGCTGGTCGATGGCGCCGTCCATTCGCACGCTCGAAGTCGCGAGGGGAGGGCCGTTTCGCACTCGAGGCAACCTCCCTCACGGCGCTCCCCAAGCCATCGCACTCACGGAGCGAAAAATGGCGAGCCACAGGATCCGGGCCAAGTCGAACCTTCAATGGTTTCAGCCCGGGCGAGGTTGTGGCGAGCGACAGGCAGCCTATGAGCCCGCGGAGCGAGGGTGCAAGTTCGCCCACGCCTACCAGCCAGAGTTGTGCCGAAGCTGGCGCTGGTGTCGTATCAGGTGCAGTTGCGGTGTGGGCCAGGACGGCCTCTTCCACAACTAGCTCCTCTCGCCGGACGGAGTTGCAGTCAGTGCCGGTGCCGGTGGTGCGGGTCGGGGTCGTGCGCGTGGTCGTGGACCATCGGCTCGTGACGGTGGGGATGCGAGTGGGGCTCCGACGGCACTCCCTCGCCCTGGGCGTGATCGTGGTGCTCGTCGTGAACGTGAGCATGGTCGTGCTCCACGGCATCGTGCACATGCCGATGGCCGTGTCGCGCCCGCACGAGAATGGCCACCCCAACGGCCATGACCAGCCCTGCACCGATGTTCTTTGACGTCAGCCGCTCGCCCAGGATCGGCACGGCCGCCAGCGCACCCACGAACGGCGCCGTCGCGAGGTATGCAGCCTGCCGTGCCGTCCCTATCTGCCGAAGGGCCAGGAGGTGAAGCACGATGCTCAAGCCGTAGCCGAAGAACCCGGTCGCTAGAGCGCCAGCGAGTGGCGCCGCCGAAGGCAGCCGGTCTCCGATCGCCACCGCCACGCTGACGTTTACCGCTCCTGCGACGAGCGTCTTCACGCGGGTCACGGCCACCGGGTCCCGGAGCGAAAGGCGTTGGCTGAAATTGTTGTCGATGGCCCACGCGAGGCTCGCTCCCGCCACAGCCAGCGCCCCGAGCGCATACATCCCACCGTCGCTCGATCCCGACGCCAGGACCACGCCTCCGAGGACGATGGCCACCGCGCCCACTACCTCACGAGTTGCCAGGGACTCGCCGAAGAGGAGCACCGCGATCCCGATAGTGAAGAATGCCTCCAGGTTGAGGAGGAGGGACGCCTCCCCTCCAGGGAGCCGGGCAAGACCGGCGAGCAGGAGGAGCGGTCCTACGATGCCACCGGCGACCACCATTGCCCCAAGGCTCGGAAGGTCACCCCGCCGGAGCGGCGCCTCCCGTCCGGCTCGGCGGAAGGGCGCGATTACCGTCAGGCCGATCCCCGCGCCGAGGTAGAGGAGCCCGGCCAGCATGAAGGTCCCGCTGGACGGAAGCAGGAGCTTCGCGAGCGGCGTGCTCACCCCGAAGAGCACGGCGGCCCCGAGGCCGCTCGCGACGCCACGGGCATGGCCGGGAACGGACATGCCCAACGCTACCCTGCCGAGTGACTCCCGGCGAGGCTAACGAGCTACGGCTGGAACGTGTAGGAACCGTCGGCGTTGCGGATGCAGTGGCCGGTCGTCGTCCCGCTGCCCATGTGGTCCATGCCCATTCCAGCCATCGACGCCAGGTCATGGGAGCGTCCCATCTGGTGGCCCGCCCACTGCGTCATGGAGGTGACGTGCTGCTGCGCCTCCGCCTTGTTCGGGGTCATGTCGGCCGTCGACGCGCACGCGACGGTCTGGTGCCGGTCGAGCTCTGCCATCATCGCGTTGGCGCCACAGCCCATGTCCTCGGCGTCCATGTGATTCATCGAACCCATCATGGCGTCCATGCCCGCTCCCATCCCCTGCATCTGGCCGACCAGGGGCCGGATCTGGGAGTCGTAGGAGGTCTGCGCGGACGTGCAGGACGCCGGAGACGACATGGTGGCGGCCTGGGTCCCGTAGCTCACGGCGGCGGTCGAGACGCCCTGCGCGGCGGTATTGAAGGCTTGGATCTCCGCTGAGTTGAGCCCCGACGTGGAGCCGCCGCAGGCCGCAACGGTGAGAGCCAGGGCAAGGAATGAATGGCGCGTCATCGGATTCGTCTCTGGCCCCTGGCAGGACCGTGAAGGAGGGGGAACGGTCTTCAACACGGGGCATCGCCGGAAGTTGCGGTGCCCTCCCGCTACTGGATCATCCCCGTCGACGTGCTGAGCTTGTTCACGAGCGTCTGCATGTCCGTCATGGTCGCGCCGGACTTGTTCAGGGAGGAGCCAACGTACGAGGTCATGGCAGTGGCGAGGCCGGTGGTGCCGGCGTTCGTCTGCATCATGGTCCCGCCCCCCATCATTCCGCCCATCCCGCCCATGGAGATGGACGTCGAGCCCATCATCCCGTTCATCGTGCCGTCGGAGGCGTCCTTCATCATCGCGGTCGCCATCCCGGACGACGACATGGTCATCCCGATGGTCTTCGCATACTGCGACATGGCCGCGATGGACATGCCGTAGTTCTTCTGGGCCTGGGTGGCGCCGGAGGCCGAGCCCGTCATCGACGGGTCCATCGGCGAGGTCATGAGGATGTCACCCGCCATGAAGTAGTTACCCACGGCGGTGTTGGCGGTACCCGCGTTCGCAGCCGTCATGCCGCCCGACATGTACTGCGCCATCATCTGGGCCATGGAGGTGAGCGGCGTGACCTGGACGCCGGTCGTGGTCGAGCCAGCCGTCACCGTGGGGACGCAGCTCGTCATCACATCGCCCGACTGCATGGTCATCGTGGTTGCGTTGGCCGGGTCCATGAAGGTCCCGCCGGTCATCTGCAACATCACGGTCCCAGCGTAGGCGCCGAGGGAGATGGAGAAGTTGCCCGTGGCTTCGACGTTGCTCGTGCCAATCATCGGCCCCATCGTGCCGTTCGTCACAGAGTAGGCCGTCACGGTGCCAGAGGACGTGGCACCCATGAAGGCCGTTCCGGTCATCGCCCCGTGGGGACTGACGGTCCCACCGGCGCCGGGAAGCTGGCCGTTCGAGCTCGCGAGCTGGGTCATGAGGGGCTGCATGTCGGCCATGATCACGCCCGACTTGTTCATCGCCGATCCGACGAAGGCGCCCATCGCCGTGGAGAGGCCGGTGGTCCCGGCCGTGCTCGACATCATCCCGCCCATCATGCCGCCCATGCCCGCCATCGAGATGGCCGTCCCGCCCATCATCCCGTCCATGACGCCGTCGGAGGCGTCATTCATCATGGCCGTGACCATGCCCGAGGAGGACGTCGTCATCCCGATGGTCTTCGCGTACTCGGACATCGACGCGATGGACATGCCGTAGTTCTTCTGGTTCTGGGTGGCGGCGCTGCCCGAGCCGGTGACCATCGGATTCATCGGCACGGTGTGCAGGATGTCGGTCACGGAGAAGTAGCTCCCGACCGCCGTCTGTGCGGTGGCGATGTTGGCGTCGGTCATCCCGCCCGTCATGGTCTTCGCCCGGGCATGCGCCATCGTGGTGAGCGGCGTCATCTGGATGCCGGTCGTGGTGGAGCCGGACGTGACGGCCGGAACGCACGCGGTGAGCACGTCGCCGGACATCATGGGCATCGACGAGTTCGTCGCCTCGTCCATGTACGTCCCGCCGGTCATCTGGAGCATCACCGAGCCCGCGTAGCTGCCCATGGGCACGCTGAAGTTGCCGTTCGCGTCCGTGGTCGCGCTACCGAGCTGGGCCCCCATCATGCCGTTCGTGATGGCGTACGCGGTCGCGGTGGCGGTGCCGACCGGCCCCTTCACTGCGGTGCCCGACATCATCCCGGTCGTGGTCCCGCCGGTACCGATCTGGCCCGTCGAGCCGTTGAGCATGTTCAGGAGCGCCTGCATGTCCGTCATGGTCACGCCGGACTTGTTCATCGCCGTGTTGTTCGCGAACGCGGTCATCGCCGCTCCGAGGCCCGTCGTCCCGGCGGTCGACGACATCATCGAGCCGCCCATCATCCCGCCGCCCATGGTGATGGAGGAGCCGGCCATCTTGCCGTCCATCACCCCATCAGAGGCGTCGTTAGCCATGGCGGTGACCATGCCCGAGGAGTTCGGCATCACGATGGTCTTCGCGTACTGGGACATCGCTGCGATGGCCATCCCGTAGTTCTTCGCGTCCTGGGTGGCGCCGGTTCCGGAGCCGGCCACCGTGGGGTCCATCGGCATGGTGTGGAGGATGTCGCTCACCGAGAAGTAGGCGCCCATGGCCGCGTTCGCAGCGACGATGTTCGCGTCGGTGATCCCCCCGGTCATGTGGTGGACCCGGGAGTGGGCCATGGTGGTGAGGGGGGTCATCTGGATGCCGGTGTTGGTCGCACCCGCTGCCGTCGAGGGGATGGAACACGCCATCACGTCCCCGGACTGCATGGTCATCGACGTCCCCATCGCCTCGTCGGTGTAAGTGCCGCCGCTCGCCTGGAGCATCATCGGGCCGGAGTAGTTGCCGATGGAGATGGAGAAGTTGCCCATCGAGTCGGTGGTGCCGCCCCCTACCTGGGCGCCCATCGTGCCGTTCGTGACGGCGTAGGCAGTGACCGTGGCGCCGCTGACGGGGCCCTTCACGACCGAACCGCTCACCGTGTAGGCACAGGTCACCGCGATGTTCGTCACGTTGGCACTGCCCATCGTGCCGGTCCCGTTCGCCACAGTGCATGTCTGCGAGGGGGACAACGGTTGGGTCTTCGCCGTCATGGAGTACGCGCTGCCGGAGGCCATCGGGGTTCCGAACGCGAACGAGGTTGCACCGGCCGGGACCGCGAGGTCAGCCTGCCCTGCCATCGAGAGCACGAGCCCGGTCCCGGCAAGGCCGCTCACCGATCCCCCGACCAGGAACTGGCTCGTCGAGCAGTTGACCACGACGTTCGACACGTTGGCACCGCCCATCATGCCGGTGCCCCCGCCCACGGTGCACACTTGGCCGGCGGGCTGGGTCGCCACGGTGACCGCGTAGGAGGTGCCGCTCATCATCATGCCCGGGAAGGCGAAGGTCATTGCCCCTGAAGTGACCGGCAGATTCGACTGCCCCGACATCGCGAGCGTCAGCCCGGAACCCTGGAGGCCGATCACGGTTCCGCTCACCGTGAAGGAGTTGGTAGCGCAGGTCACTGCGACGTTGGTGACGTTCCCGCTCCCCATCATACCCATCCCGTTCGCCACGGTGCAGGTCTGGGCGGGGGACGTCGGCTGGTGGAACACGGTGACGGCGTAGGCGCCGCCGCTCATCATCGGGGTGCTGAACGTGAAGGAGCCGTTGGCCGAGACGGCCATGTCATTGACCCCGTTGTTCCGCAGTAACAGGCTGGCGCCAGTCGCCAGTCCGGTCACCGTGCCACCTACCGTTCCCGACGTGGGCGGGGTCGTGGTGTTTCCGCTGCTACCGCAGGCGGCCAGGAAAAGGGTCGAGCCGGCGAGCGCCGCGAGAGTCCAGGTTCGGATGTTCAAAGGAAACCTTTCCATCGGGCCCGACGGCTGCCCGGCAAGACGGAGCTTCGGGGGCGCGGGAACCGGATGCGCCCAGGACACCTTGATTGGAGTCAATCTTGGCTGAGGGGATTCTCAGACGAGACAAGTCCTGAACAACCCAGGAGGGGTGGCAGTTCCTTGCCTGAAAGATGATCAGCAATCTCAGGCACTAAACCAGGTTTGGCCCCAGGCTGCCGCGCTTGAGGGCAGCCTGGGCTCTGAACCCGCAGGCCCGGCTCCAAGACCGGAGACGATCACGAGGAAGCGCGGAGAATCGGTCGCGCCATCTGATCGATGGGATGGTCTCCTGGACCGATCACCTCAGCTACCGGGTACTTTGGGCTTGGGAGGACCCGCGGACGGAACGATTGGCGTTCCGCGGCTTCTCGCGATCGTCTCCAGGCCTACGCACCGGCCGGGGAACGTGCCCACCGATCTCATTTGCTGGATCCTTGCTGGACAAAAATCACCATTAGTGAACCAGAGGAAACGGTCACGCTTCCCGATCCAGGAATCTCAACGACTTGCGTCGTGACGAAACCCGACGTGCGAACCCATGGCATTCGGATTCCGGCCCGAGACGCTGATTTCACATAACGTAAAAGCCCCGCGAGCTAACCGCCCGCGGGGCCTTCACTTTTCTGGCGCGCCCTACTGGATTTGAACCAGTGGCCTTCGGATTCGTAGAGGATATTCACGTATCGTCAAATACGTGCAAGGACGTGCAAGCCTGTGCAAATACGGGAAGTGTGTCCGACGAGAAAAGCAAGAATGTGCAAGCTCATGCAAGCTCGCGCAAGGATTTTGCTGGATCCTTGCTGGACGCATTGCCGGCGGAGTCCGAGGTTAGCCCGCGGATGCAGGCACTCCTCTCGGTGCGCCAGGTGGCGGCCCTCCTCGGCGTGTGCGCCGCGACGGTCTACCGGATGTGCGAGCAGCGAGTGCTCCCCCACTTTCGGGTCCAGAACGCCATCCGAATGGACATCCAGGAAGTGAAGGACGCTCTCCGGCCATCGGGTCGGCGTCGTCCGCGCAGGCGTTAGTTGTAGCCTGACCGGTCTGCATTCTGGGGCGCTGGCTGCTTCGTCGCTGCACGTTGCCAGTTCGTCGGATGTCCTGCACGAGCACCGGGGAGAGGTCAAATGAACGTGGAGCTTGCGACCAGACTGGCCCAGTTTCCAGGGGGCAGGTCACCAGGAATTGCAGTAAAGGCCACCGTCCGAGCTTACAGAGAGGCCCGGCTGCGTCGTAACCCACGTCCCATCCGTTACCGTGCACGTGATTGTCGACCGGTACACGCCAAAGGTGGCGGTGAAGACCGATTGGGACCCGACGGCTGGGTTGACGGCGATCGTCCCTGACCCATAGGAGACCAGCCCGCCGTTCAGAATCGGAGGTGGGACCGTCACGCTCCCCCCACCCGCGACCGAGACGGTTACCAGCCCGTTGTAAAGGTTCGCGACGCCGACGCAGCCTCGCCCATTAATGCACCAGGGTGCATTGTTCACTGTGTGTGGGTCCGAGCCGCAGCCCGTGATCGCGAAGCAGCCGGCGGCCCATACCCCCATCCATGCCGCTGGTCCGCATGCTGGCTTCATGTAGCCTCACTACGCGTGGATCTGCCCTCCGCTCGCGAGCCAGGGTCAGGCCCGGTCCGGGGAGCGGAGCGACGGGATTCTAGCGCCGTGCGATCCTGCCCTTCAAGGGTTGCGGACGCGGGTTCCGTCCGAATTGAAGGTGGAAGGGAGGGAATGCTTGCACCCGCCCCGGAGCACGGCCCGCCTACCTGCGGCGGGGAAACGATGCGGGTGGCTCTGTCGCCAGGCCCCTTCAGCTTCCTGGCAGCAGTGAAAGGTACGGCCCAGAGAAAGCCACCATGGATCCCTCGCTTCGGATGCGTTGGCTCCGGGTCGCATTGCACGGAACCGGGCTGCTTTGTCTCGCCGTCTGGCCGCTCGCGAGCCCCTGCGCCACCGGAGCCTCATATGGTCCACGGCATGGTCGAGCGTTGCACACGGCGTGGCTTCCTCGACGGAAGCCCCTTCGTCTTCACCGGACCGGATCGCTGGAACTCCCTTGGCCTGGGCACCACCGGCCTCTTCTCGGCGCCCCTCGTCTACAACGCCAAGCGCTCGGGAACGTTCGACTTCGCAGGCAGGCGCTTCGTTCTCCGCAGGGTCGCCTTCCCGGAGAAGCCGACTCCGGAGTGGCTCGTCGTCGACCTCTTCGAGAACGCCAAGACTGCGGGAACATCGCCGGAGATGCTCGCGGATTTGCTCCAGCGCGCCAGGGCAAGGGGAGCATTCGATCCCGAGCGACTGCGCGATGCAGCAAGACGGTTAGGTTCCCGGAGGACCCAGGGGCTCGTCGAACGGGCGCTCGGCGACCGGAAGCCGCGCAGAGGTGAAGCCGGGATGCAGCGGGGGCGCCCTGTTCGGTAGCGTCGGCAGTTAGTGATATATACCGACATTAACGAACATGGCCACGCCAGCCCAGAGACTTCTAGCCCTTGCGAATCGACGTGGCGTCCTTCGCCCGGAGGACCTTCGCGCCCAGCGCATCGCCCCCGTCTACCTGACGCGAATGGTCCGGAGCGGCATGCTCGTCCGGGTGGGGCGCGGCCTCTATTCGCTGGCGGCCGGGACACCGACCGCCGACCGGACGATCGTCGAGGCGGCCCGACACGTGCCGCGAGGCGTCGTCTGCCTGCTTTCGGCTCTCCGCCTCCATGGTCTCACGACCCAGATGCCTCCAGCGGTCTGGATGGCCATCGACGGGAAGTCGCGTCGGCCAGGTGCGGCTGGACCGCCGCTGGAGGTCGTCCGGATGTCCGGCCGGGCCCTGACCGAGGGAGTGGAGGACCGGGTCATCGAAGGCGTCCGGGTACGCGTCTACAGCCGGGCGAAGACCGTGGCCGATTGCTTCAAGTTCCGGAACAAGATCGGCGTCGACGTTGCTGCGGAGGCGCTTCGGGACTATCGGCGGCGGCGAGGCAGCGCGGATGAACTGCTACGGTACGCGGAGGTGTGCAGGGTTGCACGGGTGATGCGCCCTTATCTGGAGGCGCTGTCGTGAAGAAGCAGCCTTCGAACCTCGGTCTCCGAGCACGCAGTGGATGCGGCGGACGCGACCAAGAAGCGGTAGAATGAAAGGCACCATGCGGGCGCTCAAAGCACACGTACGAGGTGGCCGGCTCCTGCTCGACGAGCCGACCGGTCTGCCTGACGGGACCGAGGTCCGGGTCGCGCTGGTCGATGACGACGACCTCGATGACGGTGAGCGGGCCAAGCTGCACGCCGCGATCCAGGCCGGAGAGGATGAGCTCGACGCGGGGCAGGCAGTCAGCGAAGACGAGCTCCGGGCGAGGCTGCGGGTCATCCGGTGAAGCTCGAGATCGCGTCGCGCGCGGTCAGCGAGGCCGAGCGATGCGCACGTTGGTGGCGCGAGAATCGCCCCGCCGCGCGCATGCTCTTCGAGAAGGAACTGCTCGACGCGCTCGACCGGATCCGAGTTGCGCCGCTGTCCGGCAACGCCTATCTGGCCATACCAGGGCGTGAGCACCGGCGCGTTCTGATGCCCGAGAGCAGGTACCACGTCTACTACCGGGTAGCCGGCCCGGACCACGTGCGCGTGGTCGCCATCTGGAGCGCCGTGCGCGGCCGAGGGCCGACACTGTAGATTGCCTCGGCAAAAGGAGACGGGCACCCGGGAAACAGTCCCAAGTGCCCGTATCCACTACTGGCGCGCCCTACTGGATTTGAACCAGTGGCCTTCCGATTCGTAGAGGATCTTCACGTATCGTCAAATACGTGCAAGGACGTGCAAGCCTGTGCAAATACGGGAAGTGTGTCCGACGAGAAAAGCAAGAATGTGCAAATCCATGCAAGCTTGAGCAAGGATTTTGCTGGATCCTTGCTGGACGCGGGGCCTCCGGAGTCCGAGGTCCGCTCTCGGATGCAACCGCTCCTCTCGGTCCGTCAGGTGGCGGCCCTCCTCGGCGTGTGCGCCGCGACGGTCTACCGGATGTGCGAGCAGGGGGAACTCCCGCACTTCAGGGTGCGGAACGCGATCCGGGTGCCGGTAGGGACGTTGAAGGCTTACCTGGAGCGGGCGCGATGATGAGCGTGGAGGTTGCGTCGCAACTGGCCCAACTTTCAGGGAGCAGGTCATCGGGCCCTGGCCAGTGGCGGGCTGTGGCCCGTCCCCAGTTGGCCGGATTTGAGACGTCCCCCGAGGGCATGCCCGGGTCCTGGCATCGGAGTGAAGTGCCCAAACTCCATCACCTCGTCGAGGCCATCCTCACCTACCCCTCCGTGCTGCGAACCGCGCGGACGAGGTATTCGGCAACCGCAGCCCACCCAATTCCAGATCTTCGATGGTACTCGGTATATCCGGATCCGGAGCAGAGACGTGGACGTCTTCCTACGAACCACCAAGAACACTCGGAGGATTCCATCGTGATTCTGCCCCGGCCCGGATTCGAAAGTCTCGGTCAGTCGTCCCCGGGACAGATGACCCGCGAGTAGAGCACCAACCCGGGCAAGCCGAAGATAGCGGGAGTCGAGACCGGTCCCAGCACTCCGGCCGCCGACTGTGCCAGCACCTCGTCCGCGGACTTCGCCGATACGTAAGTCGCCGGATCGAAGTTCAGGCCTGGCACGAGCACGAGCAGGTCCCACTTGCGGTTCTCGACCTCGCTATCACCCGGCGGATTCTCGAGCACGTGATAGTGATCGAAGTCGTCGAAGCCGGGAACGTGGTGAGCCTCGGCGGCGGCCGGGTGAGTCCCGAACACGGCGTAGAGGTTTGGCCGCTTCGGCGTGTTGTACGGAGCGTCGACGATGCCCTTCGTGCCGATGGCCCAGATCGCATAGTGCTGGGTGGACGACGTCAGCGAACCGGGGAACACCATCGTGCATTCGAGCCCGTTGACGTAGGCTGGCTCGGTGCCGTCGGTCGCAGGATTGACCTTGAGCGCCGAGGCCTTGGCGACGGTCAAGGCTGTGGTTGTGGGGGTGGCAGGGTCGACGCCGCACGCAGCGATGGCTACGCCTACGAATACGGGAGTCCATGACAGTCGCATCTGAGTACCTCCTGTGAGCACCTCGTGACCGGGAAGATTCCCGGCACGCACTACAACCTACGGATCGGCTCCAGGCCGTGCTTGGAGAGGGCGTGGAGGTTTCGTGGAGAACGGCACGAAATCACGACATGACGAACCTCGTCTGCACCGGCGGCGGGGAGCGCAAGGTCTGCAGCACGATGCAGCAGGTCTCTGCCGCCAGCTGGAGCTTGGCCAGCCGCGTCGGGTCGGTGCCCTCCCTGGCACGAAGGGTCACCTCGCAGCGGAGGGACTGGAAGCCTACCGGCACCTGCCTGTTCATCAGCAGGCAGCCACGCACGTCGACCTCCGCGGTGACCACCACCGCGAGCTCCTCCAGCTCGACGCCTTGCATGTTGGCGACCATGCGAATCGTGGTGTCCTGGCACGCGGCCAGTGCGGCGCAGAGGATGTCGCCTGGGGTGGGGGCGTCATGCGGGCCACCGACCGCGCGATGCATGCCGACCGGCAGAACGGCCCCGCAGCCGGGCATCGGCTCCACCCGGGAGTGGAAGGGATCGCTGGGATCAGGGCCGGTCGTTCGCGCCTGGTCGGTAACCCAGGCCGCCTGGGGCAGGAGTTGGTACTGGGCACGCAGCGGGGATTGCAACGCCTGCACACTCGATCTGGTCATGTCCGGGCTCGCGCCTTTACGACGGTTTGATGTTCTGGTTGATGTGGAACAGGTTGCCGGGGTCGTAGGTCTTCTTGATCGAGGCGAGCCGGTCGTAGTGGCGGGCGGCGTCGTAGCCGGGGTCGTCGGGGGTGATGACCTGTCCCCGGCAGGCTCCGCGCAGCGTCGCGATGGTTGGCTTGGCCATGGTTTCTCCTCCTCCCCGGTCGGTTGCCGCCGAGGACCTTCAGGAGCTCTGACCCGGCGAGGCAGGAACGGGGTCGCTACACTGAAGGCGCCAGATGCCGGCGCGCCGGCGCCAGATCGGTCCTGGCGGAGGTGGAGCGCCTAGGTGCCCCACTCGGCCGGGGCGGTGTAAACGCAGTAGATCCCGGTGGTGACCGTGGCGTCGAGGTGGCGCGCGACGGCCGGATGGAGCTGGTGGAGCCGCGCGATGCTCTCGCGGATGCGGCCGGTCACGGCCTTTCGGGCTCGTTCGCCGGAGTCGCCGAGCGCTCGCCTCCGGCCGCCAAGCCCGGTGGCGGCGCGCAGCTCCGCCACGATCGCCTCGCGCTCGCCCTCGAGATGGGCGACCCGTTCGGGGAGATCCATCGCCTGGGCCTGCTCGAACTGCTCCTCGATCTCTCCCAGGCGTGTCCGGAAAGCGGAACGGGCGCGCTCGTCGAGCACCGGATCGGCCCCGCTGCGCGGCGCCGACTCCTCGGTGGGTCCTCCCATTAATTCGGTGGCGTGGAAGCGGCGGCCAGGGCTGGCGAGGAGCGTGGCCAGGTCGGTGAGCCCGCGCGCATGTTTGAGGTGCACCGTCTGCCCCGCGAACGAGATGGTCCAGACGTCACCGTCGCGCCGGAACTCGGCCGCCGTCATCGCCGCAGGGACCGCGGCTGGAGGCGTCTCGAACGCCTGGCCACAGAAACCGGCGATGGCCCTCAGCACCGGTTCAGGATCCCCCTGCCAGGGCAGGTGCGAGCAGCCGTCGAGCAGGGCCAGGGTCGCCCCGGGGATGCGCGCGGCGACCTCGCGGCCATGGGCGTAGCCGATGGCGACGTCCTCGCGCCGGTGCAAGACCAGGGTTGGCGCCTCGATGCGTTCGATCAGGTCCTGGACGTCCATCTCGAAGGTGAGCTGGAGCAGCCGCGCCGCGACGTCGGCCGACGCGGCGTGGCGCTGTTCGGCTGCGTACCCGCGCGCCTCCTCGGCGCTGACCTCGGGCGTGAAGATGTCGCTCAGGGCCTTGGCCCCGATGCCCCAGCTGGCGCGCACCAGCCCCAGCAGCGCCGCGCGAACCTCGGGCGGGGCTATGGCTGGCCCGCTGGCGTAACCGCCGAAGACCATCAGCCTCTCCACGCGCTCCGGATTCCTGGCGGCCAAGGCGATTGCGGGCGGTGCACCGCAGGAGATGGCCAGCAGGGAGACCCGGGGGAGGGCGAGCTCGTCGATGACGGCCAGCAGGGTCGCGACCTCGTCCTCGATCGTGAAGCTGGTGCGGTCCCGGTCGCTGAGCCCGACGCCAGGTCGATCATAGCGCACGACGGTGAAGCGGCTTGCGAGCGTGGTGAAGAAGCGGGAGAAGGCCGGACCAGCAAAGTCGCGCCTGACGTGGCTGACCCACCATGCCGGCAGGATCAGGGGCGGTCCCATCCCATCGATGGCACACGCGATGCGCGAGTGGGGCCCGCTGACGAAGCGGATCTGCGGAGCCATGGAGTGAGTCTAAGGTTTTCGCCGGCCCTCAGCCACCCAACGGGCCTGATCCGACAAGGAGGGCGCCGAGTCCTCGGGGGCGCCCCGACCGAGAGTAACCGTATACCCCATGAACTCGAGCCCTTGGATCGCGGTGATGAGCATGTGGGTTCACAAGTTCGATCCGTGAACACGCTGGCGTACTGGGCGGCATGAGGGGGTCGCCTGGGCGCTTGAGACGGCCCGCCTCTCGCGACTCCAGGCGCGTGACTGGGCGTGAACCACTTCCGTAGACAGTGTGGCTGTGCCTGTCTCTCGCCACAAGTCCAACCGAACCGGAACTATTGACCATTCTCCCCAGGGCCTGGGTCCTCCCCGGCTCGAAGATTCGACTCCTCGTGGTTCACCTGCCGACGCTCCTCTCGGCCATGCGCTCCAGACGTGTCTCGTCCTGGAGAACCTGGCCCTCCGCCAACAACTCGCTACCTTGGCCGGTCGACGACATCCCGACATCCGGCCCGTGGACCGGGTCTTCTGGGTCTGCTGCGCCGATCTTGGAGCCGGCGGGCCGAAGTCTTCGCCATCGTTCGGCCGGACACGATCGTGCGCTCGCACCCCCTGTGACCGGGAGACGTGGGGCAGGACTATCCCCCACATTGGATTACTCTCATGGTGCAGCGGGGGTGCACCGGAGGGGGCGCCGCATGTCGATTTCATCTTGGGTCGAATCCGTGTGGAGCCTGCGCGGAGTAGATGGGCCGGTCATCGGCCAGGTGCGCACTGTAGAGGGGGACTTCCTCACCATGGCCGTCGTCGGCATGGGTGGAGAGGCGCCGGAGGGCGTGGAAATTCTCCCGTCCACGGAGGGGAACGGCCGGTTCGCTCGCGTCTCGTCGGAATGCCTGGTCGGCAACTGGAAGCGCATGGGTGGCGCCCCGGCTTGATTCCTGATCGGGCCGCGTCCCGGAGGTGGAAACGATCCTTCGGAAGCGCGGCTTCTCGACCGCGCTGGACGCGGTCGCTACTGGCGACGTAGATCCAGCGTCCAGAGGCTTTCGGCGAGCGAGAGGTCCGCGGAGGCCTGATCGCCTTTCCGCGGTTCCTCGTGATCGTCTCCACCGGGCTGGCGGACATCCTCGTCTACCCGTTCGCGGCGAGTGGCCGGCTTCCCCCCCTCCTGATGAAGCCGCTGGTCGCCGCCTTGCCGTCTCGGATCAGGGAGGGAATGGACTCCATGCCCCTCCCTCGCGTCGAGTGTTCGTCCCTCGCGATAGTGAAGACCATCGTGGCCGGGTCCGACGCGGTGGGGCTATTCCCCCTGTCGGCCGTGTTCCGAGAGGTGACGACGGGTGAGCTCTCCGTGCTCGATCGCGTCGAACCGTGGCTTCACACGAACTTCGGCGTCGTCTGGCCACGACGCCGCGTCCTGAGTCCCTCCGCGCGGGCGTTCATCGAACACATGGTGGACATGGACGCAGGTCAGTTCGCCCTGGAGGACAAGTTCGCAGCGACCGTCCTGGGGCCGCGCGTGAGCCGGGGGCGCCGACGCGCGTCGAAATGAGTTCGCGCGCTCGCCGGAGGTTGGGGCGGCGCGGGCGTCACTCGTCGACTCCGAGACTGGCCATGATCCGATTCCGTTGACGCCAAATGAAAGGCGCTCGAGGCGGCTCGATCAATCCCGGCGAGGCGGGGAGGGTGTTGCGGGACCGTCCTCGTTGGGCGTTGCAAGTTCGCGCTCGACGCCATCCACGAGTTCGAAAAGTTCCCGCGCCTCCCATGCGCGATTGCGCTTGGCAAGGGTGAGGGGCCGCAAGACCCCGCTCTCGGCGAGAACAGCGATTGCTGCGTTCACGGCCTGCTTCGATCGGCCCAGGAGCTTTTGGCCCGTGGCGACCGTGATGATCGGGTGGGCTGGTAGGGCAATGATGAGTGCCTCGACACTCGAGTGGCGACGTGGGTTGCCGGAGCGATCCCTCCAGGCCGCCTGGAGCTTGGCCAGCCTCGATGCCAGATTGGTCGCCTTCTCTGCGGCTCGACCGATCGCTTTCGCGAAGAGGTCGATCCAATCGGCGGAGCGGCCTTCCCGGTAGGCCATCAGTCCGGACACATAGGCGGCCGCGTCGGCCGCGAGGACGAGGCTCACTGGCGGCACGTAGCGGGGTGCGAGATCGCGACGGCGGAGGACGACGTGGATGAGCGCGCGACCCACGCGACCATTCCCGTCGGCGAATGGGTGGATGGTTTCGAACTGGGCATGGGCGATGGCGGCCTGGACGACGGGCGAGAGGTCCGTGCGGTTCATGAAGGCGACGAGGTCGTCCATAAGGGACCGCACCCGTCCGGGAGGCGGTGGCACGAAGACGGCCCGGCCGGGGTTGAAGGCGTTCCCGCCGATCCAGTTCTGGCCCGTGCGGATCATCCCGGCGATCTGCGGAGTGGTCGTCGCGAGCATGAGCGTGCGATGGACTGCCAAGATGTCCCTGAGCCGAAGCGGCCTGGCACTGGTGCCAAGCCCGACCGCTTCCTCCATGGCAGTGACGTTTCCCAGGACCGACCGGGCCGTCTCGTCACGAGTGGCGTCCTCTTCCACTTCCGCCCGGGCCAGACGCCGCTGGGACAAAACGAGCCCCTCGATGCGGGACGACGCCACGGATTCCGAGCGGAGCAGGCGCCGCGCCAAGACCTCGAGGCTGGCCAATCGGGGAGGATCGCGGTTCAGCGAGTCGATGGCGCGCTCGGCGACGGAGACGGAAGCGGCGACGCTCGAAGGAATGGAGAGCTGAAGGGCCGCGATCGGGTCGGGAACAAACGCCTGGTAACGGAACGACCTGCGTTCAGACCTCCCGCCGGGGACGGTCGGGTCGGCGGGCCAGAAGAGGGTCTCGTAGCGGCTCATAGGAAAGGAAATTTCACCAAGGGCGATCGTTAGTCAATGTTTAGCAATAAACATGGACGTAAGCCAGGCCATCGTCAAGGTTTGGAGGTGGCGCCGGAGGCTCCACGGCGCGACGCTCTCGAGGCCCCCAGGCTGGCCGGCGATCGCGCCCACCGATCTCGTTTGCTGGATCCTTGCTGGACAGAAATCACCATTAGTAAACCATGGGAAGCGGTCACGCGCTGCGGTCCAGGAATTTCAACGACTTGCATGGGGGCGAATCCCGACGAGCGAACCCATGGAATTCGGATTCCGGCCCGAGACGCACATTGTTCACATAAAGTAAAGGCCCCGCGAGCTAACCACCCGCGGGGCCTTCACTTTTCTGGCGCGCCCTACTGGATTTGAACCAGTGGCCTTCGGATTCGTAGAGGGAGAAGACCAACCGGGCAGACGGGCGTCATCTCTACGGAATCTTGAAAAGACGCGGAGTTGGGTAGTCGAGTTAGTACACGGG
>Ga0315283_10002186_pt1 | contig 16238 bp, 14 predicted proteins | sample YL17G09_0_MG_FD_204541 | JGI IMG/M metagenome (GOLD analysis project Ga0315283, IMG submission 204541) | Sediment microbial communities from Yellowstone Lake, YNP, Wyoming, USA - YL17G09_0 | ecosystem: Environmental > Aquatic > Freshwater > Lake > Sediment | place: USA: Wyoming | collected... | reverse complement strand
GCGGGCCAAGGCACCGTGGGACTGGAGATCGTCGAGGACGCCCCCGAAGCCGAGACCGTCGTCGTGCCCGTGGGGGGCGGCGGCCTCATCAGCGGCGTGGCCACCGCCCTGCATCATCTGGCCCCCACCGTGCGGGTCGTCGGCGTACAGGCCGAGGGAGCGGCCTGCCTCCTGCCCTCGATGGAGGCGGGCACGGCCCGCGCCCTGGATCGGGTCACGACCATCGCCGACGGCATCGCCATCAAGTCCCCGTCCCCGCTGACCCTGGCCCACGCCCAGGCCTACGTCGACGACGTCGTCACCGTGGACGACGACGAGATCGGCCGGGCCCTGGTGCTGCTGCTGGAGCGGGCCAAGTCGGTCATCGAGCCCGCCGGGGCGGTCGGCCTGGCCGCCCTCCTCGGCGGCAAGGTCCCGGGCGACGGCCCCGCCCTCGTCGTCCTGTCCGGCGGCAACGTCGACCCCCTCCTCCTGGTCAAGCTCATCGAATACGGGCTGTCGGCCAGCGGGCGCTTCCTGCGCATCAGCACCCGGGTCCCCGACCACCCCGGCGCGCTGGCCGAACTGACCAAGGTCATCGCCGCCCAGGACGTCAACGTCCTCGACGTCGAGCACCACCGCGAGGGCGCCGGCGTGGGCGTCGACGAGGTCGAGGTCGACTTCACCCTGGAGACCCACGACTGGGCCCACGGCGAACAGGTGCTGGCCGCCCTCGAGCTGCGGGGGGTGACCGTCGAGGTCGTCCGGTAGGGGAACACCCCCATCTCCGTGGCGTTGGTAGGGTGCGAACGACCGGTCCGGCATCCGGCGACATATCGGCTCTGAGAGCGACATCCCCGTGGCGCGGCGACCGGACTGCCCCCACCGCTCACATCGGAGCCTCCTCACAGGAGGTCACAACTGCATGCTGCGGCTCCAAGCGCCCCTGGCCGACGACTATCGGGACGCGTCCGACGACGACCTGGCCGAGCGGATCCGGGTGGCCAAAGCCACCCTGGGCGCCAGGGTCTTCATCCTCGGTCACCACTACCAGCGCGACGAGGTCATGGTCTGGGCCGACGCCCGGGGCGACTCCTTCAAGCTGGCGCAACTGGCCAAGGGTCGTCCCGACGCCGCCTACATCGTGTTCTGCGGCGTGCACTTCATGGCCGAGTCAGCCGACATCCTGACCAACGACGACCAGGCCGTGATCCTCCCCGACCTGAACGCGGGCTGTTCCATGGCGGACATGGCCGACCTCGACCAGGTCGAAGAGGCCTGGGACACGCTCGGCCGGATGATCGACATCGACCGGGTCGTGCCCGTCACCTACATGAACAGCTCGGCCGCCCTGAAGGCCTTCGTGGGCGAACACGGCGGCGCCGTCTGCACGTCGTCCAACGCCCGGGCCGTCCTGGACTGGGCCTTCGAGCGGGGCGACAAGACCCTGTTCTTCCCCGATCAGCACCTGGGCCGCAACACCGGCTACGAGATGGGCTACGACGAGGACGACATGCGGGTGTGGAACCCCCGCCTGGACACCGGCGGCCTGACCGAGGCCGACGCCAAGGAGGCCCGCTTCCTGTTGTGGAAGGGGCATTGCTCGGTCCACCAGCGCTTCCGGCCCGAGCACGTCGACACCTTCCGAACCGAGCACCCCGGCGCCATCGTGGTCGTTCACCCCGAGTGCGCCCACGAGACCGTGGCCATGGCCGATGTCGTCGGCTCGACCGAGGGGATCATCCGCACGGTCGCCGAGGCCCCCGAGGGCGCGGTCATCGGCGTGGGCACCGAGATCCACCTGGTCAACCGCCTGAACGTCGAGACACCGGGCAAGACCGTGCTCTCGCTGGACCCGCTGGTCTGCCCCTGCTCCACCATGTTCCGCATCGACGGGCCCCACCTGGCCTGGGTGCTGGAGAACCTGGTCGAGGGCAACGTGGTCAACCGCATCACCGTGGACCCCCAGACCAGCGAGTGGGCCCGGGTGGCCCTCGACCGGATGCTGGAGATCACCTGATCCGACGGTGGGTGCGCAACATCACCACGGAGAGAGAAACCCGACGGGGCGTAGGCCGAACGACCTAACCGCGGGCCGTCCGTCGGCCGATGGATCGGCATGGATCTCTCCGGCCAGACCATCCTCGTCACCGGCGGCACCGGCTCGTTCGGTTACGCCTTCGTCGAGCGGATGCTGACCGACCACGGCGACGTGACGGTGCGGGTCTACTCCCGGGACGAATTGAAGCAGTCGGAGATGAAGAAGCGCTTCGGCGACGGGCAGGTCCGCTACATGCTCGGCGACATCCGCAACCGGGCCCGCATGGCCCGGGCCTGCCAGGGCGTCGACGTCATCGTGCACGCCGCCGCGATGAAGCAGGTGCCGGCCTGCGAGTACAACCCCTTCGAGGCCGTCCAGACCAACGTCCTGGGCGCCCAGCACGTGGTCGACTGCGCGATCGACGCCGGCGTCAAGCAGGTCGTGGCCCTCTCCACGGACAAGGCCGTCAACCCGGTGAACCTCTACGGGGCCACCAAGCTCTGCGAGGAGAAGATCGTCATCCAGGGCAACGCCTACGCCGCGGCCTTCGACACCCGCCTCTCCTGTGTCCGCTATGGCAACGTGGTCGGCTCCCGGGGCTCGGTCGTCCCGCTGTTCGAGGAGCAGCGGGAGACCGGCAGGATCACGCTCACCGACGAGCGCATGACCCGGTTCTGGATCACCCTGCCTGAGGCCGTCGACCTCGTCCTCTTCGCCATGGCGAACGCCAAGGGGGGCGAGATCTTCATCCCCAAGATCCCGTCGATGAAGATGACCGACCTGGCCGAGGCCATGGCCCCCGGGGTCCCGACCGAGATCATCGGCATCCGCCCCGGCGAGAAGCTGCACGAGGTCCTGCTGACCGACGACGAGGCCCGCCACGCCATCGAGACCGAGGACAACTACGTCGTCCTGCCCGAGCACCCCTGGTGGACCGACGAGCACCCCTGGATCGACGGCAAGCCCCTCGACGACGACTTCGTCTACGCCAGCAACACCAACGACTGGTGGCTGACCTCCGACGAGCTCCAGCAGCGCATCGTCGTCTGAGCCCATGATCCCGTACGGCCGCCAGTCCGTCGACGACGACGACATCGACGCCGTCGTCCGCGTCCTCAAGGGCGACTGGCTGACCCGCGGGCCGGCCGTCGAGGCCTTCGAGCAGGCCCTGGCCGAGCAGGTCGGGGCCCGTCACGCCGTCGCCTTCTCCAGTGGCACCGCCGCCCTCCACGGCGCCGCGACCGTCGTCGGCCTCGGCCCGGGGGACCGGGTGGCCACCTCTGCCCTCTCCTTCGCCGCCAGCGCCGCCTGCGCGGCCTACGTCGGCGCCACCCCCGTCTACGTTGACGTCGACCCCACGACCATGAACCTCGACCCTGGCGCCGTGCCCGACGGCATCGCCGCCCTCGTGGCCGTGCACTACGCCGGGCTCCCCGTCGACCTCAGCGCGCTGAACCATCGTCCGCCGGTCGTCATCGAGGACGCCGCCCAGGCCCTCGGGGCCCGCACCCCGGACGGCCCGGTGGGCAACTGCGCCCGCAGCGACATGGCCTGCTTCTCGTTCCACCCGGTGAAGTCGATCACCACGGGCGAGGGCGGGGCCGTGACGACCAACGACGACGACCTGGCCGACCGCCTTCGGGCCTTCCGCCATCACGGCCTGCGCCCCGTGCCCGAAGAGGGCCCCTGGGCCACCCGGATCGACGAGATGGGGTTCAACTACCGCCTCACGGACCTGCAGGCCGCGCTGGGAACGAGCCAGCTCCGCAAGCTGGACCGTTTCCTGGCCCGGCGGGAGGAACTGGCCTCCCGCTACGACGCGGCTCTGGGCGACCTCGACGTGGTCACCCCTCCTGCGGCCCCGACGGGGTCGATCCACGCCCGCCACCTGTACCCCGTGCTCGTCGAGCACCGAGCCGAGGTCGTGGCCGAGCTGCACGCCCGCGGGATCGGCGTGCAGGTGCACCACGTCCCCATCCACCACCACCCCGCCTACGCCGCGGGGGCCACGCCGGCGGACCTGCCGATGACCGAGTCCGTGTACGCCCACCTGCTGTCGCTGCCGCTCTTCTACGACTTGACGGTCGACGAGCAGGACACCGTCGTGACCGCGCTCACGGAGGTGCTCTAGATGGAACTGTCGGCCACCCACGCCGCGCTGCGCCGGGCCGAGTCGGTGATCCCGCTGGGCACCCAGACCATGTCCAAGCACGCCAGCCAGTTCGTGGGCGGCGTCTCGCCCCTCTTCGTGGACCGGGCCCGGGGCTCGCACCTGTGGGACGTGGACGGCAATGAGTTCGTCGACTTCCCCATGGCGCTCGGCCCGGTGATCCTGGGCTACGCCGAGCCCGTCGTCGACGACGCCGTACGGGAGCAACTGGCACGCGGGATCACCTTCACCCTGTCGCACCCCCTCGAAGCCGAGGTGGCCGAGCGCATCATCGCCCTCTGCCCCGGTGTGGAGGCTGTGCGCTACGCCAAGAGCGGCTCCGACGCCGTGTCCGGAGCGGTCCGGGCCGCCCGGGCCCTCACTGGCCGTGACCTGGTCCTGGCCGGCGGATACCACGGCTGGCACGACTGGTACATCGGCTCGACCACCCGCGACCTTGGCGTGCCCAAGGCCGTCCGGGACCTCACCCTGGCCTTCCGCTTCGGCGATCTCGACCACCTGCGATCCCTGCTCGAGCAGCACCCCGGCGACGTCGCCGCCGTGGTCCTCGAGCCCTCGGGCGCCGAGGTCCCCGAACCCGGCCACCTGCAGGCCGTCGTCGACCTGGCCCACGGGCACGGTGCCCTCGTCGTCTTCGACGAGATCATCACGGGCTTCCGCTTGGCCCCCGGTGGGGCCCGCCAGCGCTACGGGGTCATTCCCGACCTGTCCTGCTACGGCAAAGCCCTCGGCAACGGGATGCCCGTGGCCGCCGTGGGCGGCGCCTGGTCGACCATGCGCATCTTCGAGGACATCTTCTTCTCGGGCACCCACGGAGGCGAGACCCTGGGCCTCGCCGCCGCCCGGGCCGTGCTCGACACGATCGCCGACGGCACGGTCCTGGCCGACATCGAGGCCAAGGGCACCGTCCTCATGGCCGATCTGGGAGCCGCCGTCGCCCTCCACGGCCTGGGCGGGCGCATCACGGTCACCGGCGAGCCCCAGCGGCCGGTCGTCGGCTTCACCGGCGACGCCCCCCTCGTCACCAAGAGCTTCGTCCAACAGACGATGCAGGACGCCGGCTTCCTCTTCAACGGATCGATGTTCATCTGTGCCCGCCACACGTCGGCTGAGCTGACGGCCGCCGCCGCCGCGTTCGCCACAGCCTGTGCGGTCGTGGCCGACGCCGGCGACGACCTGGCCGGGCGCCTGCGCGGGCGCCCGGTCGAGCCGGTGTTCCGGGCCCCGTGACCGCCGAGCCCGAAGTCCTCGTCCTCGGCGCCGGGTCCATCGGTCGCCGCCATGCCCGCAACCTGGCGGCCGCCGGCGCGACGGTGGCCCTGGCCGACCCGGTCGCGCCCCCCTCGACCGATGATCCCGACGGGGTGCACCGGATCCGCTGGGCGGACGCCGATCCCCAGGGCTACGCCGGTGTCGTCGTCGCCAGTCCGACGGTGCACCACCTCGAGCAGACGACGGCGGCCGCGTCCACGGGCGCCCAGGTGCTCGTCGAGAAGCCCTTGGCCACCAACGTCGACCGGGCTCAGGCCCTGCTGGGGGTCAACCAGCGGGTCCGGGTCGGCTTCAACCTGCGCTTCCATCCCCCCGTGCGTCGCCTCGTCGGTGTCGTCCACAGCGGACGGGTGGGCCGGGTCCTCGCCGCCCGCCTGTGGTTCGGCCACCACCTCCCGTCCTGGCGACCGGGGACCGACTACCGCCGGAGCTACTCCGCCCAGGCCGAGCTCGGGGGCGGGATCCTGCTCGACGCCATCCACGAGCTGGACCTGGCCGTGTGGCTGTTCGGCGCCGATCTCACCGTCGACAGCGCCCGGCTCGCCCGCGTCGGTGACCTCGACCTGGACGTCGAGGACACGGTCCGGGCCCAACTCCGCACCGCCGACGGGGCGCCGGTGGAGATCGCCCTCGACTACCTGAGCCGTGACTACCGCCGGGGCATCGAGGTCATCGGCAGCGATGCCACCGCCCGCCTCGACTGGGCCCGCGGCGTCCTGGAGGTCGACGACGGGGAGCGGGTGACGACCGCCCCGGGCGACGACCCCTTGGAGCGCAGATACGAGGCCGAGGCCGAGGCCTTCCTGGGCTGGCTCGACGGGGCCGACGACCTGCCCGTCGACGTGGAGACCGCGCTCGCCTCGCTCCGCCTGGCCGACGAGATCCGCGAGCGGTCGGCATGAGGACCCTCGTGGTCATCCAGGCCAGGATGGGCTCGAGCCGCCTCCCGGGCAAGGTGCTGGCCGATCTCGGGGGCCGACCGCTGCTCGGGCTGCAGCTCGAGCGCCTGGCTCGGCTCGCCGAGGCCCGGGTGGTGGTGGCCACGTCCGACCTCCGCCAGGACGACCCCGTCGCCACCCTGGCCACCGATCACGATGTGGCCTGCATCCGCGGCCCCGAGGACGATGTCCTGGCCCGCTTCGCGATGGCCGTGATCGACCACCCGGCCGACGAGGTGGTGCGACTGACCGCCGACTGCCCGTTGACCGACCCCGACCTGGTCGCCGCCGTGATCGCCCTGCGCCGGTCGACCGGGGCCGACTACGCCGGCAACACACTGATCCGGACCTTTCCCGACGGCCTCGACGTCGAGGTGATGACAGCGGCCACGTTCGCCGCCGCCCACACCGAGGCCACCGACCCCCTCGACCGCGAGCACGTCACCCGGTTCATCCTCCGCCGCCCCGAGCGCTTCCGCCTCGCCAACCTCCGTACGCCGGTGGCCATGGCCGCCGAGCGCTGGACGGTGGACACGGCCGAGGACCTCGAGCGGGTGCGGGCCATCGTGGCCGGTCTCGACGATCCCGTCGGGGCGCCGTGGGACCGCATCCTGGCCCTCGCCGGCACCACCACGCGCCTGTGCGAGGACCCGGTGCAGACCCTGGTCGTCGCCGACCGGACCCTCGACCCACGCCTGCTGGAGGCCTGATTCCGATGCCCGCCACCGAGACCCCCTCGACCGACACCGAGCGCATCGAACAGCTCTGGGCCGGCGAGTTCGGCGACGCCTATCTGACCCGGAACATCGACGCCGCCCAGGGTCGGGCCCCGTTCTGGGACGCCATCGCCGAGCGCTACCCCGCCCGCAGCGTGCTCGAGGTGGGCTGCACCCAGGGGGACAACCTCATCCACCTCGTGCGCCACGTCCCAGCCGAGCGCATCTGGGGCGTGGACGTCAACCCGGTGGTCCTCGACCACCTCCGGGGCCACGTGCCCGGGGTGCACCCCGTGCTGGGCGTGGCCCGAGACCTGCCCTTCCCCGATGACCGCTTCGACCTCGTCGTCACCGTCGGCCTGCTCATCCACATCCCCGACGACACGCTTCGCCGGGTCATGGGCGAGCTGGTCCGGGTGTCGTCGCGCTGGATCCTGAGCGGCGAGTACCACGCCGCCGAGCCGACCGAGATCACCTACCGGGGCCACGAGCACGTCCTGTTCAAGCGGGACTACGGCGCCCTCTACCAGGAGTGGTTCCCCCACCTCCACCTGGCCGAGGACCGCTTCCTGACCAAGGACGACGGCTTCGATCGGGTCACCTACCAGGTCTTCGAGAAGCCCTGAACGGTCGGCTCAGCCCACCAGGTCCCAGGCCAGCGGGGTCCCCCGCTCGATGGCCCGGGCCGCCCGCTTCCCCAGAACCTCGTCGAGGTGGCGCGGGGCGAGCCCGTCACCGGGCCGGATCGCCCGCACGTTGTCCTCGGTGAGCACCTCGCCCGCGGCCACGTCGGCCACGACGAACAGCGATCGACGAAAGGCCAGGCTGGCCGTCTCCCGCTCAGCCGGCCCGTAGCGGACCCGGCCGAGGGCGGCTTCGGCGTCGTGCACGGCGTTGATGAGATCGGCCAGCTCGTCGGGCTCGAGCGAGAAGGCGGCGTCGGGACCGCCGTCGGACCGGGCCAGGGTCACGTGCTTCTCCAGCACGCAGGCGCCGAGGGCGGCGCCGGTGATGGCCGCCGCGGCGCCGAGCGTGTGATCGGAGAGGCCCACGGGGACCCCCCAGCGCCGGACCATGTCCGGGATCGTGCGGAGGTCCATCTCCGCGGGCGGGGCGGGGTAGGCACTGTTGCACCGGAGCAGGACGATCCCGCCGGCGCCCCCCTGACGGGCCGCCTCGACGGCGTCGTCGATCTCGGCCTCGGTGGCCATGCCGGTGGACAGGATCAGCACCCGCCCGGTGGCGGCGGCGTGACCGATGAGGGCCAGGTCGATCAACTCGAACGAGGCGATCTTGTGCACCGGTGGGGCGTACTGCTCGAGGAGGTCGACCGCGGCGCGGTCGAACGGCGTCGAGAACGGCACCAGTCCGCAGCCCTCGGCCTGGGCGAAGAGGGCGTCGTGCCACTCGTAGGGGGTGGCGGCCTCCTGGTAGAGCTCGTGCAGGCCGCGACCCTCCCAGAGCGTTCCTGGCCCGATCCGGAACGGGCCGGTGTCGAGGTCGAGCGTCATCGAATCGGCGGTGTAGGTCTGGAACTTCACGGCGTCAGCCCCGGCTTCGGCCGAGGCCTGGATGAGCTCGAGCGCGCGACCCAGGTCACCGTTGTGGTTGGCCGAGATCTCCGCGATGACCCACATCGGCTCGCCGGCACCGACGCGGCGGGTCCCGATCGTCACCGAGTCCGGGCTGGTCACCGGATGCTCCGAACCACGCTGAACGCCTCCGCCGCGGCCACCCCGACCGCCGCGCCCCAGGTCCGGGCCTGGGCTTCGACCGCCTCGATCGAGCGGGGATGGGGGAACGGTCGCAGCTCGTCCGGATAGCAGGCCAGCGCGGCCGACTTGGTGGCCAGGGTCGAGGAGATGTCGACGAACACCTCGGCCCTGAAGACGGGGGCCAGCGTCCCGAACGCCCACTCCGTCGAGGAGTTGACGGCGTAGGCCAGGACCTCGCGCACGGGATGGCCGGGCTGCGGCCGCGTGGCGGCGAGGACGGCCTCGAAGATCCGGCGGTGGTCGACGTTCACGTCGCCGCCGTGCTGGGTGTAGACCACGGCGGGGCGATGACGCTCGATGTGGGCCTCGATCCGCTTGACCACGTCCAGCAGGTCGACACCGTCGAGGCGGTTGTCAGGCAGGCCCGAGACCTCCACCGAGGCCGCACCCAGGACCCCGGCGGCGCGCTGGGCGCATTCGACGAGGTGGTCGGTCATCGCGGGATCACCCGCCGCCCGGGTGGTCGCTCGGGAGGTTGCGCCCTCCCCCAGGATCAGGATGTGGATCTCGGCCCCTTCGGCGGCCCGGCGGGCGATGGTGCCCCCGCAGCCCAGGACTTCGTCGTCGGGGTGGGCGGCGACGACCAGCTCGGTGGCGGTCATGGCTTCACCTCTTCGTCGGTCGGCTCGACGGTGACCCTGATGTCGGCCACCAACCGGCCCACCTCCTGGCGGGCGTTTGCGAACTCGAGCCGCAGCGGCCCGTGACGTAGGAAGGCCCGGGGGTACCCGTCGGCGTCCAGCATGCGGATGAAGTCGTAGAGGGCCGCGAGGGAGGCGTTGGCCGGTAGCAGGCTCTGTTCCGGTCGCCGCCGCTCGAAGGTCACGACCTCACCTTCCTGAGGCACGGGTTCGGGCTCTCGGTCGGCCAGGTCGCGGGCCAGCGCCAGCGAGGCCCGGGACGCCCGGAGGTAGATCTCCTCGGCCGAACCGTCGAGGGCCAGGGGGACCTTGGCGTAGACCGGTCCCGCGTCCAGCTCGCCGCTCATCCGCAGCGCGGTCAACCGGGTCTCGGTGAGCCCCCGCTGGATCAGGTTCTGCAAGGGGCTGCCTCCACGACCGAACGGTACGTCGGTCATGTGGAAGCACACGCACTCCCACCGGTCGGTGATGGCGTCGGGGACCAGCCAGGACCAGTGGAGGAAGAACACATACCGGGGGTCCAGGTCGGTGAGGCGGTCCTCGGTCAACTCGAACCGGTCGGCCAGGAACACCCATTGCCCGGGCAGGTCGGCCACCACCTCGTCGAAGGCGAAGCGGTTCCACGGGTGGCGGCCGGCCACCACGTAGGTCACCTCACCAGTCATCGTTCCGTCCTCCCTCGAAGGTCGACACCCCGTCGCGCTCGCCCATCGCGGCCAGGCCCGCGATCGAGAACGCCGCGCCCGACCGGTGGTTCGAAGGGCGCACGTGCGCCCGGACCCGGAGCAGCGCGGGGTTGTCGGCGAAGGCGCGTCGCACCCCGGCGCGGATGAGGGGCGCGGCCCGCCCCGAGCCGCGGTGGTCCGCCGCCACGGACACGTCGATCACCCCGGTGCCCTCGGCGTGCCGGTCGAAGCGGATCTGACCCCAGGCAGCCTGACCGTCCGGGCCGGCGAGGTAGATCGCGCTCCCGGCATCCGCCAGGTGGTCGGCCAGCCACACCTCGTGGTCCGCCCAGGCAATGGGCGTGGGGTCGAAGGCCGCGGCCCGGACCGCGTCATCATTGGCCCAGTGCCACAGCAGGCGGGCGTCGGCCGCCGTCGCCGGTCGCAGGTCCACGTCACGGGACCGCAGGGCGGCGACCACCCGGTCCGCTCCCCGACCGTCGACCAGTGCCGTTCCGGCCCGGGACACCGACCCACGCAACTCGGCATCGGCCCACAGTTCGGTCAGCGGGCCCACGGCGTCATCGCCCCGGAGGCCCCGTGCGGCCCCGGCGGCGATCACGGCCCGCACGATTGGCTCCTGGTTCTCGACGGCGGCGACGACGACCGAGGGGATCCCCCGGCGGCAGAGGTCCCACGTCGTCGTGCCCGCGGCGGCCAACGCGAGGTCGGCGGACGCGAAGAGCCGACCCGGGTCGGCCACGAACCCGTGCACCGTCACGCCCGGCGCCGCCAGGGAACCGAGGTCGCCGCCGCCGATCACGTCCGCGGCAAGGCCCAGGTCCTCGGTGACCCGAGGCAGCGTCCGCCCGACGAGGTCGATCAGCTCCGGCGTCGGATCGCCGCCGAGAGCCACGAGGAGGTGCCGGGGTCGATTCCCCCGCTCCGGGTGACCGTCACCGTCGTCGGCTCGGAGCAGCGCGTACCGGCTGCCCAGGAGGAGCGTCGAACCGCGGGGACGGTCGTGGTACGGCATCGGCGAGCTGCCGAGGTTCTGGTCCAGGACGACCGCCGCGGGATGGGCGGGGGCCCGGCCGTGGTCATCGATGCGCAGCGTGTGTTCGGGGTCGATCCCGGCCTGCTCGGCGAAGTCGGGGGCGAACGGGTAGCCGTCGACCACGAGCCGGCTTGACGCTTCGGTGAGGGCGGCAACGGTGCGAGCGTCTTCGGTCGAGCCCACGAGGACGTCGACGGCCACCACCGGGACAGAGCCGGCCAGGGCCTTTGCCCGTTCGGCCACTGCGGCGTTCACGGCCAGCACCGCCGTCCCTCCGGCCGCGGCCCAGGCTTCGGCCAGGGCCAAGCAACGCACGACGTGACCGATCCCTCGACCCTCACCACCGTCGGCCCGGAGGACCAGACGGGGCAGGGCCGACGGGTCAGGCCGCGCTGCTGGTCGCGGCGTGATCGCCGTCGAGGATGACATCACAGATCCGGTCCACGTCGGGGTCGACCCCCGGCGCCAGGTCGGCCAGGCGGTTCGTGGTCAACCGCACCAGGCCCTGCACGTGCTCTTCGACGCCCGGCGAACCGACGGGCGCCTCGAAGAAGAAGAGATGGGCGTAGCGGCGGGCGAGGTCGGCGTCCGGGGCGTGGGCGGCGGGGTCGTCGAGGGCTGCGGTGACCGTCGCCCGGAAGTCCTCGGGGTCGTCCACGTCGAGGGTGAACCCCTTGTCGCGGTAGTGCGTCTCCCCCGCCACCACGGTCGGGACCCCCCGCAGGGCCAGCTCGAGGCCCGTCGTCGACGTGTAGACGAGGCCGAGGTCGCTGGCCTCCATCAGGGGGTAGGAGGACTGCGGGTCGGTCGGCTCGACCACCCGCACGTTCGGCGGCAAGGTGCCCACCTGGGCCTCGATCACGGCCAGCATCGGCTCGCGGGTCTGCTTCCCGGGCAGCTTCAACTCGGCGGGGTGGATGCGTATGACGAGGGTGTCCTGGGGCCGTTCGGCGACGAGGGCCACCGACGTGGCCAGCCATTCCTGGATGGAGGTGAACGCCCGCTCGCGGCCGATCACCGCCGAGTCCCAGGTCAGGTTGGTGAACAGGGTGACGAGCCGCCCACCCGCCGTCGCCGCCGCATCGTCGAAGCGGGCGTCGCCCCAGAATCGGTCGATGGTGCGACGGCCGTGACGCCGGTCGTCGAGGTACCCGTCGAGGCGGGCCTCCTCGTCCTCGGTCAGGGGCTGTGCCCGGCGGGCCGCCCAGGGCGCACGCAGGTCGAACAGGCAGGCGGGTGAGTTGCGCTCGACGACCAGGGTCTCCTTGATCATGCCCCGCTCGTAGGTGACGACGTCGATCCCCCGCCGCCGGCAGACCTCCCAGGCCACGGCCTCGAAGAGGAACAACCCGTTGAGGAGCATCACCACGTCGGGCTGCAGGCGGTCCAGCGCGGCCTCGACCCCCCGCTCGATACGGCGGGCCGAGCGCAGGAACGACCGCCAGGTGGGGGCGGCCAGCGGCTCGTTCTCCAGGTCGGTCCGCATCAGGAACCACTTCACGGGGATCTCGGTGAGCGCCCCCAACGGGGCCCCGTCGTCCCCGGAGACGGCGGCGAGGCCGCCCAGCGCGACGGCGTCCAGCTCGGGCCAGCCGTCGTCCTCGTCGGCCTCCCATCCCGGGCGCAGCGGCACCCGGTCGAAGCCGTGGGCGTCGATCGAGTCCTCGACGTAGCGGGTGCAGGAGCGGCACGGCATCGGCGGGGCTTCCCAGGTGTTGGCCCGATCGCAGATCTCGAGGCCTCCACCGCAGGTCAGGAAGGCGACCTGGGCCCCGCGCTGCTGGAGGGCGTGGCCGATCATGGCCTCCCAGTGCACATGCGCAGCCCAGTCCCGGGGCGAGAGGAAGGCGACCCGGGGGCCATCAGCGGCGACGGGCCGGGCCTGGGCGGCCAGGCGGCGGGCGGCCCGTTGCTCTGGGGCCTGGCCCCCCCGGCGCAGGGCGAGGTGCACCCCCTTGAGGGCGTACTCCTGGAAGCGGGCGCGGTCCGGGAGAGGCACGGCCTACCGCCCGTTCCGGGGTCGAGCATCGAACGGACGGCCGGTGAGGATCCGACCCAGGCCTCGCCAGAACCCGAGGCCGTAGCCCCAGTGGCAGATGGCGAGGGCCCCGAAGGCGCGGTGCGGCGCCACCCCCGGATCATCGGCCATTCCGGCCGCGGCCACGCCCGCCATTGCGCACCAGGTGGCGATGGGGGCGAGGGCAAGGGCGGGCTTGCGGGTGGCGACCCCGACGGCCATGGCGGCGACCGTGCCGGCCACCAGGGCGGCGGGGGCCAACGGCCGCCAGTAGGGAAGCGTGCGGTGCTTCTTCAACGTCGAGGCCTTGCACAGGCCGTAGTTCACGTACTGGCGCCAGAGGGCCTGGGGCGTCTGGCGGGGGAAGTAGACCGAGCGGATCGACGGCTCGAGGCGGATCCGGCGGCCCTGGAGACGGAGCCGGTAGTTCAACTCCTGGTCCTCGGCGGCCCACTGCAGATCGGTCTCGTCCCAACCCCCGACCTCGTCGAGGGCCTCGCGACGGTAGGTGCCGAGGTAGACGGTCTCGACGTCCTGGGGCTCGTCGGCGTAGTGGAAGCGCCCGGGGCCGACCCCCAGGGGCGAGGAGGTCACGGCCGCCACGGCCCGCCCGAAGGCGGTCACCCCGACCGCCCGCATCGGCCCGCCGACGACGTCGGCGCCGGAGTCCTCCAGCGCCTCGACCGAACGCCGCACGTAGTCGGCGGCGTAGACGGTGTGGGCGTCGACACGGACGATGAGGTCGTTGGCCGCTTCGGCCAGACCCACGTTCATGGCGGCCGCCGCCGTGACCCGGGGATTGTCGACCACCCGCACCGGCCCACCGAAGGCCTCGACCAGGTCGCGGGTGCCGTCGTCGGACCCCCCGTCGACCACGAGGATCTCGTCGATCGAGGGGTAGTCCTGCGCGAGGAGCGAGGTGAGGCAATCGGTCACGTACCCGCGCTCGTTGAGCGTGGGGAGCACGACCGACACCGGCGGCAGTGTCGTCGTAACCACTGGTGATCCCGTCGGCAGGGCTCCCGCCGTCCTGAGCGCCGGGACGCCCGTCCACCGGCCGGCCGGCCGTACCCCGCCGCATCGCCGGTGGTCGGCGGGTTGACCCGGCCCGGGCCTGCATCCTGGGACCGTGGTGCCGACAGGAGCGGAGTGGAGGTGAACGCCGCCGATCGGCCCTACCGCCGCGCGGTCCTGCGCGGGACCGTGGCGACCGGGGCCGGCAACGTCTGGGCCGTCGTCGTCGGCGTGGTCACCCTCCCCCTGCTCCTGGGCGGCCTCGGTACCCAGGCCTTCGGCGCGTGGGTGCTCCTCCAGACCCTGTCGGTGACGACCGGCTGGCTCTCCCTCGGCGACCTCGGCCTCACCACGTCGATCACCCGCTCGGTGTCGATGGCCCGGGCCTCGGACGAGCACCACCGGTCGGCCGTGATCGCCGTCACCGGACTCACGGCAGTGACCGGACTGGGGATGGCCTGGGCGGTGCTCGTGGCGACGCTCGGGACGACGGTCCTCCCGTCGCTCTTCCGCATCCCGGCATCGCTCGGCGGGGCCTTCCGGGTCGCGGTGCTCTGGTTCGCCCTGCAGACCATCGCCGACTTCGCCATCGCCGGCATCACCGCCGTCCTCGAAGGTGGTCAGCGGGTCGACGTCTCGCGCGGCATCGACATGATCCGGCGCACCCTCACGCTCGGCGCCGCCTCCGCCGTGGCGCTGGCCGGTGGCGATCTGGCCGCCGTCGCCTGTGCCAGCGCCGTCGGCACGGTCCTGACCGGCCTCATGGCTGCCGTCGTGGTCGTCGGGGCCCGATTCGTCGCACTGGTCCGGCCCTGCCGGCAGGAGGCGGCCGCTCTGTTCCATTACGGCTGGCGAGCAGCCGCGCTCCGACCCATCGGTGTCATCCGTCGGACGATGGACCGCCTCATCGTCGGCGTCGTGCTCGGCCCGGGCCCGGTGGCGCTCGTGGAGATCGCCACGCAGATGCAGAATGCTTCCGAGGCCGCCGTCAGCGGCTCGGCCTACGCCGTCACCCCGACGGCCGCCTGGGTCCAGGCCCGGGGCGACCACCACCGCCTCCGGGAGTTGGTCGAGACGGGAACGCGGTATTCGTTGCTCGTCAGCTTCCCCGTCATCGCGGCCACGGCACTGCTCGCCGGACCGGCTGTCACGGTGTGGCTCGGGCCCGATGAGCTCGACGTCGTGCCCCTGGTCCTCCTGGCCCTGGCCTACTCCGCGGTGACCGCCCCGCTCCAGGTCGGCTCGAACCTGCTGGTGGGCGCCGGCGAGGTGCAGGCCGTCGTTCGGGCCGCCGGCCTCGGGATGGTCGTCAACCTCGTGCTGAGCCTGGCGCTGGTCGGCGCGCTCGGGCCCGAAGGGGTGTTCCTGGCGACGCTGATCAGCGCGGTGGTGTTCGTGCCGATCCTGACCCGCTCCTTCCTGCCGCTCGTCGACCTCACGCCTCGGGAGTTCATGAGCACGTCGGTGCTCCCCCCCTTGCGGGCGACCGCCGTGATGGCCATCGTGCTCGGTGCCTTGGTGTGCCTCCCGATGGCGCCCTGGCCCACACTGGTCGCCGGGGCCGTCTTCGGCGGGTTCGCCTACTGGGCGGCGGTCATCCGCTGGGGCCTCGCTCCAGGCGAACTTCGGTCGTTGGTGGGTGGGCTCCGGCGGTCGCCGGTCGACGCCGCCGTGTAGGTCGCGCTTCGGTCGGCGCCGGCTCAGCGACCGTCGCCGGCGACGACGCTGCGCACCGTCCGGCCCACGATGCGCAGGTCGAAGCTCAGGCTCTGGCGGCGGAGGTAGCAGAACTCGTACTGGAGCTTCTCCAGGGCGTCCCGCTCGTCGCCGGCGTAGCCGTACTTGACCTGCGCCCAGCCCGTCAGGCCGGGGCGGACCAGGTGACGCATGCTGTAGAACGGCAGCTTCTCGGTGAGCTGGTCGACGTAGTGGGGCTGCTCGGGTCGGGGGCCG
>Ga0315283_10002185_pt1 | contig 16241 bp, 14 predicted proteins | sample YL17G09_0_MG_FD_204541 | JGI IMG/M metagenome (GOLD analysis project Ga0315283, IMG submission 204541) | Sediment microbial communities from Yellowstone Lake, YNP, Wyoming, USA - YL17G09_0 | ecosystem: Environmental > Aquatic > Freshwater > Lake > Sediment | place: USA: Wyoming | collected... | reverse complement strand
CGGCATGCTTTTGGGCTGGTGGATAATAGCGCAATAATTCGTGGTGCAAACCGCGGATCATGGTTTCGGTTAAAGGGGAAAGCTCTTTGGCCTGCAGGTAAATGGTCTGCAACACCTGCCTGCAACCCGCTACTTCTTCGATGCTTCTCTCCCGATCCTTGGAAAGTTTGTCCAGAATAAAGGATTTTTTTTCCTCAAAAGCGCTTTGTTTTGGGTCTGCTGAAAGCGTGGTATCCAGCCATTCTATTTCCCGGTCGGTCAAAATCGCGTTTTCAATCCGGGTTGAAGCGCCTACGTTGCTGATCAGGGCGAACCGGTTCAGATAACGCGACTCATCCGGTGCCATACTCTCCAAAGTGAGCGCTGTTTTTATGCAGATCCCCTGAAACCGTTTAAGTTCTTTTTCCAATTTTGGGCTGGGCTTGAATGAAAGCATTGGATTCCTTTTTCCGAATAATTTCAGTCATCATCCCATATCGCGCAAGATTACGCAATATATTTGTTGATTTAATTGCGCATTTATGCATATTAAGGGAATATACGCTTCGAATCAGATTGTACGGTCCGGTCCCGATCCCACCCCAACGTTCCGCAGGGTCTGGCCGACCCTACCCCGTTAACCCGCATTTATTTGCGCGGAATCTGCCAGAAGGAACCCCGGCCATGTAAGGCACCGACCATTTCCTTCATATACTCGCGCAGATGGGAAACATAATCCGGGTCCAGGCGTCTCCTGAAGAAATTCCCGGAAAAGGCCTGGGCCATATCCGGCAGCGGGACGATCCCTTCCTCAGTACCGGGCTTGAAACCGCTCCAGTTGCGAACATCCTCTTCCGACCGGAAGAGATTCATGGTGCTTCAGGAATACGGAATGTCTTTGAACCATTCCCGAAGAGGGACGGGGGTATAGGCGACGAGGCCCCCGGGTTCCGTGCTGTGCACCACCCCGTCCTTCATTTCTACTCGAATCGGCAAGCCGCAATCAAGGCAGGGCGCATCGATCCGGACTGTTTTTCCAGAAAAAAGCCAGCAGACCGCCAGCGCTTCAAACCCTCACTGGGCGAACCAATTCTGCCGGCCGTCAATGGTGATGCGGTACTGGGTGGGAAGATTATTGAAGGGCGGAAAGGAAGTGATGGTATCGGTGTTCGGGTAAAGCCACCCGGGAAACATGGGAAGCGAAAAGAGCTCCTGAACAGCCTTTCGCCCTTCTTCGGGTGAGACTCCTAAAGCGGCGGCTATCTCGGTGTAGTAAGGTGCCTGCCCTGTCTCTACCAACCTTTTCATGATAATGTGAAATGTCTTATCCATTCTGCTGGTTTCGGTCATTGGAACATCCTCCTTTCTTCACGGTTAACAACTTCTCGTAAAGTTTTAGATTAATATCGGATAAAGTGGCTGTCCGCACTCCGACCCTAAATAGGGTTTATTTTACCACGCTCTTCGAGGTGTCTGTTAGTCCTTTACCCGGTCAAAGCAACCTTCACCCGCCGAGGGCGGTAAGGGCTCTTTTGTCCCGGCTCCGACCGAGACAAAAATATCCGGTCGATCCTGTTAATCCTGTCTAATCAAAGCGGTTTTCGGCTTTCAGAACATGGTATTACGGTTCTTGACTTCATTGTCTTCCGGTACCCACTGCATCACATCCCAGTGCTCCACAACCTTGCCGTCGGAATCCAGGCGGAACCAGTCCATGGAGGCCCGGCCCTTGCCGCCGGTCGGGTCCAAATGGTGCACGTGGACCACCACAAAATCGCCTTCCGCAACTACGCGCTTAATTTCCATGCGGGCTTTTGGGTTGCGCTGGAACAGGTCCTTGAAGGCCGCAATAAATCCTTCCTTGCCGTCCCGGACGAAGGGATTGTGCTGGCGGTATTCCGCTCCCACGTACTTTTTCATAGCGCCTTCCGGATCATGGTCGTTCATAAACGTGGTGTAGAATGCCGTTACCGTCTGCTTATTGCGCTCCAACCGCGCCTTCTCCTGGTCCAACCGGTCCGCCGCCGCCAGGCCAACTACGGACAACAGTATCACAGCCACCATCATGCCGATACGTCTCATCTTCCGCTCCTTATTCAAAATATTCAAAAAATGATTCCATAAGAATACCATAAGAATAAACGAAACGGCGCACCTTAGGGTCTCATCCACCCCCATTTAACGAAAATTTCCTGTCCCTCGGGGGACTGAAGGAAATCGGCAAACTGCTTGGCCAGGGCTTTTCGCTCCGAACGATTGGTAATTGCAATCCCGCACGAGCGATAGATGGTATTCTCCGGCTCGGTGTGGATCAGGTCGGCAGCGGCTGGATTTTCCTTTTGCCAAATGGTCCAGATAAGCCAGGCATCATAGCTGAAATCACTGCTCCAAAGTTTTTTGGCCTCCGCACTGTTGGGTGCGAAGAAGCCGATGTTGCGGCGCACGTCCTCTACGAGCTTCACCTTCCCCGTTCGACCGGCCACGTCCTCCCACAAACCAAGCTGTCCGGCGCCCTGAACGACCAGGATTCGAAGGCCAGGCCGAACCAGATCCTGGATGCCTTTGATACCCTTCGGATTTCCCGGGCGGACCAGAATCGCCGACGGCCGCAGATACAGGGAGCGGATCGTTGCAGTGTCGATCAGTCCCGGCAGATCTTTCTGCAAGAAATCGGTCATCATATACTCGGAGCCGCTGAAGATCAGGTCGGCATCCTTCATGGCCCGATCTTTCCAGGTTGGGGTTGGACCGGCGTTGATTTCCACTTTAATTCCTTTTTTGTCTCCGAATACCTTCGCGGATTCGCGCATCGCCGGTGCCGGACCGCCTGGACCATAAGCTCTTAGGGCAACAGCGGTTTTATCTGCCGGAGCGGTCACCTGCGCACCCGCAGGAATAACCAACAGGATCGTTAAGAAGGCTAAAAAAAAGGTGCTCAAGACAAACGCGAGCGGTTTCTGTTTCATGGGTTCTCCTTTTTTAACGGAATTTCCGTCCGGTGCAGCGCCGGGTTAGATGGCTTTTTCATGCAGCCGCATACACACTTCGACCCGCGCCATAGTAGGCGTCATAGACGTGCTGGAATACAGCCGTCGTTTTTTGCTCGAACAGTTCCGGTGTGTAAGCTCTCGGTAAGCCTTGGTCGAGCAGTTTCTCGATGGTCACCCGCACCTCGGCCCGGGCCTGTTGACGTTTGCGCCAATCGAGCACCAGTTTCCCCGCCTTGAGCGTGGTCAGTAACTCCCGGGCGGTAACCTTCACCTTTTCCCGGTCCGAGTTGCTCATGTCAATCTGCGGCTTGGTCAGGAGGTCAAAGAGGGCCAACTCTTCTTCATTCATGTGTTCGCCCACGCCCCGTTGCTCTTCTTCATTCAGACTTTTGGCAAAAGCCACCAGTTGCTGGAAGAACTCCTCGGCGTTGAGGCTACCCGCATTGTAGGCGTCGATCATCGCCTGGAATCGCTCCAGATAATCCAGGCGCGTGCGGTTAAGCCGCACCATGGCCATGAGCTTCTGCGCCACCGTCCCCTTGAGCCTCTCGTTTATGGTGCGCTTGCGGCCTTTCTTGAATTTCTCGGACAGACTCTCGAAGTCTATTTGGCTCAAGTCAATCCAATGCTCGTCGCCATAAGGTGCGCTCGGCTCGCGGATGATATACCCCTCTGTGGCAATAGAGCGGTCGAGCAAGTCTTCCACCTGCCGCATCACCTGAGAGATGTCCGCTGGCGTTGTCAACGCTCGGATTTTATCTGCGATGACCTGCACGGGTGTCAACTCGGCAGCAAACTCCCGCGAAGCCGGATCAGGCAGCACGGCTTTATAGAGCCGCTGCACAGTGTTGGCCAGGTCGAGATAGCGGCGCTTGATTTCCTCGGAGACCACCAGCGCCTCCACGGCGTCATCGAGCAGGCCGACGCGGACAAATCCCTCGGCGGCTTGGATGGCCGTAAGGTCCACCGCTTGGTCCCTACACAAGCCCCGGGTCTCCGCCAACACCTGTCGCAACATCGCCACCAATGCGGCCTTGTCCTCCACCGGCTTATAACCACCGCCGCCCGCGTCCCCACCAGCCCCATAGATAGCCAGAGCCCGCTCCAGGTTGCGGAACACCCCCGCATAGTCTACGATCAGGCCGCTCACTTTGCCGGGATAGACCCGGTTGGCCCGGGCGATGGTCTGCATCAGCGTATGGTTGCGCATTGGCTTGTCGAGGTAGAGGGTCGAACAGCTCGGCACATCGAAGCCCGTCATCCACATAGCGCAGACAAACACCAGCCGGAAGGGGTCGTCCGGATTCTTGAACTTCGTCTCCAGGTCTTCCTCCACCATGCGTTTGCGGTGCGGGCGGATGTCCAGCCCCTTCTCGCTCATCTCAAAAATTTCGTTCTGACCCTGCGAGACCACCACCGCCATGTCGGTTTCTTTCATCCGGGCGATGCGCTCTTCGATCTCCCGCCGGGCGTCGCCGTCCGCCCCGGCCCGTTCCCCCTGCAACGCCGCAATCTTCTCGCCCCAGTGCTTCTTCACCTTGTCATACATGCGGATAGCCGTGGCCTTGTCGATGCAGACCATCATGGCCTTGCCCTGAAAGCCCCGTCCGGTGAAATGCGTCACCAGGTCTTTGGCCACCGCCTCCAGCCGGTCGTCTCGGGTGATCAGGTGGTACTCGCGGGCGAACTCCCGCTCCAGTTTCCTCTCCTGCGCCTCGTCCAGTTCCGCCTCTTCTAGCAGGCGCTCCATGTCTTCGTTGAGGTTGTCGTTGACCAGTTGCAGTTCGGGGATGCGGTTCTCATAATAGAGCGGTACCGTCGCGCCGTCGGCTACCGACTGCTGGAAGTCATAGACGCTGATGTAATCGCCGAAAACCTGGCGGGTCTTCTCCTCGCCCACGATCAGCGGTGTGCCGGTAAAGGCCAGAAAAGCGGCGTTGGGCAGGGCCATACGCATGTTCAGCGCCAGGGTGTCGTACTGGCTACGGTGCGCCTCGTCGGTGATGACGATGATGTCGCGCCGCTCGGAGAGTACCGGGTGCGCCTCGCCCTTCTCGGTGCGGAACTTGTGGATCAGGGTGAAGACATAACGGTGATCCTCCGCGAGTAACTGCCGCAGGTGGCGGCTGCTTTCCGCCTGGGCGCGGCTTTCGGTCACCACCCCCGCCGAGGCGAAGTGTTTGTAAATCTGCCCGTCTAGTTCCTGCCGGTCGGTGACCACCACAAAGGTCCAGTTGCCCGGTAGCTTACGCAGAACCTTTTGGGCAAAGAACATCATCGCCACGCTCTTGCCGCTTCCTTGCGTGTGCCAGAAAACGCCCAGCTTGCCCTCCCGCTGCCGGATGTGGGCCAGGGCCTCCAGCGCTTTATTGACGCCCAGGTACTGGTGGTTCTTGGCCGTCAGTTTGATCAACCCGCCGGGGACTTCCTGAAACAGAGTGAAATTCTCTACCAGGTCGAACATCCGCTCCGGGTCGCAGACGCCGCGCAGCATGGTCTCCAGCGACACCCGGCCCTTTTCGTCCTCGCGGTCCACTTTCTTCCACTCGGCGAAGTGCTCCCACCCGGCGGTGATGCTGCCCACCCGGCTCTGGCTGCCATTGGAAAGGATGATCAGAGCATTGGGCCAGAAAAGCTGGGGCACCGTGTCCTTGTAGTCGCGCAGGTTGCCGGTGAAGGCGGTCTCCAGGCGGCGGTGGGCGGCCTTGAGTTCGATGAACAGTAGGGGCAAACCATTGACAAAACCCACCAGGTCGGCGCGGCGGGTGTGCATCTCACCCGTGACCCAGAACTGCGAGCAGAGCAGAAAGTTATTATTAACCGGGTTGTCCCAATCCACCACCCGCACCATTTCCACCGTCTCCCCGTCCCCCTCAGGATCGGGCACAGGAACCCGCACGCCGTTCTTGAGCAGGTGGTAGATCTCACGGTTGGCCGCAGTTGCGCTCATGCGCGAGCGGTCGCGGGTCAGTTCCTCGATGGCCTGATGGATGACCTCAATCGGCGCGTCCGGGTTGAGTCGCTGCAAAGCCGGGCGCAGGCGGGCGGTGAGGATGACCTCGGCCTGGGTCTCGCGGCCCAGGATGGCCGCGCCGCGGTCGAACTCGTGATAGGCATTGACCGTCTCCCAGCCCAACTCCGCCAGCAGGGCAATGGCCGGTCGCTCGATCAGGGCGTCTTCGGTGTAGCCGGTGGACGGGGTCATGACTGGGTCTCCTTTTCAGGGCTTTCAAGAACCGCGCGACCGGCTGCGGTGGTGCGGTACTGCTGCTTCGAGCTGCGAGGTTTGTCTGGGATGGTTCGTTCGATGAAGCCTTTTTCAAGGGCAGGTTCGAGATATTTTTTGAGGAAATGCACGCGATCCTTTAGGCGCAGCGCCGATTGCAGATCTGCAGCACTGGTTTCCCGCATGGCAACACGCAGGATGGTCAGTACTTGTGGGGTAACTTGTTGGGCGACTTGTGGGGTATTTTCGGGGTACATGTGCGGTACATGTGCGGTGGATTCCGGTGTCCTATGGGCCTCGTCTTGGTTCCCATTTGGTCCCGACTTGGTTCCGACTTGTGCGGTTTTTGGCTCCTCCATGGTTCCCACCTGCGCCCGCACCTCCGGATTCGGATAGAAGATCGCGGTAAAAAAGCCGTTCTCCTCGAAGATTGGCGCTGGGCAGCGCTGATCGTGAGCCTCCTCACGCATACGCTTGATACCGGTTCCGGCCTTTTCGATGAAGGTGATGCGGTGGAGCAAGTCGGCAATAAGGGCATTGCGGCGGATACTCTTCCGGCCGAGGTCGGAAAGTTTCATCCCCTTGGGCAGGCCGCCGGGGCTGGATATCTCGATCCGGTCGGTATAGATCTCCAAGAAGACGTTGGCTCCCTCCAAGAACCAGTCCCGGTGCATGACAGCATTGGTAATGGCTTCGCGCAAGGCGGCCAGGGGATATTCGGGAATATCCTCCCGCTGGAGCTTCTCGATCCGATAGGCCGTACGGGTGTTGCGCTCGATAAAACGCAGACTGTCTTCGATGTCGGCGACAACTCCCCCGGCAAAATCCTTGCGGTCCAGGATGTGCACCTTGTCTGCTCCCTTCGCCAGGAGACAGGTGATGTAGGCCTGATTGAAGAATTGTCGGACATTCCTGGCGAAGAAGAGAACCCCGGCATTACGGAAAATAAGCTTTCCGCCGGAACGCTCAGCGGCCTCGATGTTTACCAGGACGTCCTCGATGATAGGACGACCGGTGATGCCGCTCAGCCGGAGCCAGGCGTCGTACTTCTCCCGATCGAAGTCCTGAGGGTAGCGGAACTTTGGACAGATGGAGATATCGAAACGGATAGCCCCTTCACTGCGGAAGAAATCCCGGATCTCATCGCGGCTGAGCTTCTGGGTGACGGCGCCCTGGCGCCAGAAAAAGCCGTCGCTACTCTGCACCGGCTTCGCGTCGCTCTCGCGCACCGTCACCGCGGTCACCTCACCGATGCGCTGCACGAGAATTTTCACCGGCGGATCACAGTTGCGGGCAATGTCCTGAATGCGGGCGCGCAGTTCATTGGTATCGGCAATTCCCTTGACCGTACCGTCATCCCGAACCCCCAGCAGAATCCTGCCGCCCGCGGTGTTGGCCAAGGCCACCAGTTCGCGGGCGAAGGAAGCGGAAAGACCTTCCTTGTACTCCAGCATGACGCCTTCACCCTCCTGGAGCAGAATATCGAGATCGGCGGTTTTCATGTCACGGCCTCCTTCGAAATATTCAGCACCAACCGCCTCTGGCGCTGGGTGAAAAGGAGCAAGGTCGCAGGGCTTCGCTCATTCCCATATTGATCCGATGTCCTAATGACCTCCTCACGCCCCCCATTGTCTGGAACCATGGTTCTGATCTTTCTTGTTAAAACTTGCCCGCTCTCGCGGTCATTTCATTGCCTTCCGGCTAACGAGGGCATCACCTGCGTCGCAAAATGCTTAAGACCTGATCAATTGAGGGCAACTTCTTTGTGCAGAACATCTGGTTCCACGTCGGATCCTTGCAGTATTTATAAAGCTATCTATATTTAGGATCTTTACAGTTGTTGCTTTCGCTAAAAGACGCTTCTGCTCTTTCTTTTCCCCATATCTTATTACCCGCCCGTTTAGGGTGTTTTTGAAAGTGTTCATTTCTTTCAGCAAAGTATCTATCAATCGCTAACATACAATTAGCCAATGATTCGTAATCACTATTGTGTATAATGGCTCTCGCCATCCCGCTGAACACAGATTCAATGACGTTAAGAAATTGGGCGCAGGTGGGAAGGGGGGCGAGCATTATGATTGGTGCCTTAGTACTGGACCTGTATTCAGGACCGTTGATTTCATCTACTCTCATGTAAAATTCCTTTGAAGCATGCCAAGAGGCTGAATCCCATGATAAATAAATGCAGTTTTCATCTGAATATTGCTTAATTAACATATCGAGAAGCTTAATCATTTCCAATGTATTCTTATTAGCTGAATAAAAATGAGTAACCTGATTAGTTGATAACTCTAGTGCAGCCGTAATAATTATGCTTCCTTTGCTTTTTTGCCACTGGGGAACTATCTTGGTTGTGCCTGAAGGTACTAAAGATCTACCCCCCTGTATTTTCACAGCAAATGGGCCATACTCATCTACTGAAAAGAACTTTTCTCTAGGTCCAAGGTTTGATAAGATCCTCTTGATTTGCTGAACTTTATCAGCATATTGGGGATCATTGCTTGTCAAGACGGTTCTAGCCCTCCGATATTTATAACCAGAGTTGTTGATAACTTTCCTTATGACGTTTTTGGATACCGGCATATCACTATCCGCCATAACGTTCCGAATATCTTCCTGCTTCCAGCTTGTCCTGTTGAATCCGTATGTGGAAGGAGGAGAGTGAAGAATACAAAATATCTTATCGATAACTTTTGGATTTTCATGGAGCAATAGACGCTTTCCCTTGTCTGAAATGATAGGCTCCACTCCTTTAGCTTGATAAGTGTTATAATTCCGCACCAGGGTTGTTCTAGGAATCATCAGATATTCGGATATTATGTCCTGATAAATACCCTTGTAAATTGATAGAATCCCCATGGCCCTATTCCGGTAATAAACGCCATTTTTTAGAATGCAATTATATAATGCTGCTACATCATCAGAAGGCATTTTGGAATCCAGATCTTCCTTTAACTCATCCAAGCAGATTCTGCCTAAAACGAGCTTCCGCAACCATAGTTTATTATCATCAGAGTCATCTCTGATTTTACGGATTTGTTTTTTTCTATTCTTTAAGTAACGAGTTAGGTTATTTTGATCCAGAAATCGGTAGACGGTAGAGAACGTCAATTTAGTGCCTGGGGTCACCAGATTCTGGCTATTCATTTCACAGAGAAGCGTATTAAATGAGTTGATAGTGGAATTCTTTGTTAACCATATTAGGTTATTAGCGGTTTGATTATCAATAACACGGGTCTTGTTTTTATCACTTCTCTCTCGGGGATAAAGAGACTGAATTGACTTGCCCCCGTCATTATATCGTTTGATCCAATAAAGGATTGTACTTCGAGTAATATGAGTTCGATTGGAATACGGGATCATCCAAGTTCGACTACACTTATATCGAATCAACTCCTCCTTGATTCCGTGTGCTATATGGACTTGGTTGACGAAATCGTTAATGATACCGTAACGAAATAGGGCAACCTCTTTGCATTGGGCCTCTTCCACTGCCTTCCCCGTCTTTATGCTCTTTGATCAAGATACTCGCATTCAAGGAATCTCTTGGAAACATCAAGTTATTCTATTATTTATTACTAATTTCCCCAAGTCGGTATTTTTGCTGGGTTCCCGAAAAGCGCAATTTACGTTGTCTAGTTAATTTACGGTGCCCAGAAATACCATATCCTACTTAAATCATTCAAAATGTCAATAAATCTCTTGAGGGTGAAGCACGTCGCGATCAAGGAGGCCAAGAGGCCGCTTGACTTTTTAAATCATCCGCGTTTAGTATCTTCGGGCCATGGAAACTCGAAAATCGGTTCTGGGGATGTCCTTTGGGGAGTGGTTGATTATTGTGGTACTGATGGTGGTAATTACCATTTTGGCCATTGTCCAGACCCTCAAAGGCCGCGAGGCCCCTTTTAAGAAGTTTGCCTCTAGTGCGGATCTGATCGGCCAGGCCCTGGAGGCCTATGCCCGGGATCACGGCGGCTGCTACCCGCCGGACGGGATCGACAACCAGGCCCCGCCGGGGTTGAGTCCGAAGTATATTCAATGGCGGGAAGATTGGAATGTAGATTACGAGGTGCATCCCAACGACCAGGGAGGGGTTTATCTGGCCCTGGAATACCTGGGGCACTATAACAAGAAGTATTCCAACCACGCCCTGGGGTTAACCAAAAACCCCGAATATCGACAAAAGTATGGCCGGGCCCAACGCATCCCCGGTTGGAGTACCCGGATCTGGGTCTTCCATGAACAGGCCCCTATTTGCGGGGAATAAGCCCCGTGGCCGGGGCGGGCACCCCGAAACTTGAAAATGAACATCGAACATTGAACATCGAACGTCCAACCTCGAATGACGAGTGAACCTCCATTGCCGAACAGAGAACACCTATTTCTTGTTCATGATTTTTTCTCATTAAACATTCGATGTTGGAAGTTCGATGTTCGACGTTCAACTTCTCAGTGCCGCTTCCACCGTCCATCCGGCGCAAAAATAACTTACCGATTATGGGGTAGGGAGGATATCGGCAGGTAAAACCTATTTTCGTGTTAACAGGCTAAAGTCTCCTCCTCGACGATACGCCCCCCCTGCAGGCGCAGGATACGCTGGGTTTGCCGGATGAGGGCCGGGTCGTGGGTGGCGAATAAAAAGGTGGTGCCTTCTTCCTGATTCAACCGGTGCATGAGTTCGATGATTTCCCGGCCGGTTTCGGCGTCCAAGTGGGCGGTGGGTTCATCGGCCAGGACCAGCAAAGGCCGGGTGATCAAGGCCCGGGCGATGGCCACCCGCTGCTGCTCTCCCCCGGAGAGGTCCTCCGGACGGTGCCGGAGGCGGTGGCTCATCCCCACTTTGGTGAGCATTTCCTCGGTCCTGCTCCTCCGTTCCTTGCCGGGAATTCCCTGAAGGATCAGCGGGTAGGCGCAATTATCCAGGACGGTCATGGCCGGCAGGAGGTTATAGGACTGGAAGATAAAGCCCAACCGGTATAGACGAACCTGGGATAATTCCCTCAGGGAGAGGCCGGAGATTTCCCGATCCCCTAAAAAGATCTTTCCGGAAGTGGGCGGATCGATGCCCCCCATCAAGTGGAGCAAGGTCGTTTTCCCGCTTCCCGAGGGCCCCATGAGGGCCACAAATTCACCCGCCTTCAGAACGAGATCAATCGCCCGCAGGACCCGGATGGTTTCCCCCTTCAGCAGGTAGTCTTTGGTGGCTTTTTCCAGCCGAAGTATTTCCATTTCTATTTTTCCGTCGGCCCGGGGAGATCGATTTCAAAGGCCTGGGCCGGAAAGACCGGTTTGAGCCGCAGGTCCTCGATGCGGATCCGGGCCCGATAGGGCTCCGGGAAATGATTTTCCACTTCCATCCGCTTCGGGCGTTCATGGGGCGGGGCCCCTTCCCAGTCTATGGAGACGGTTCTAATCTTTTTTCCCGAGGGATCGAATAGGGCTACCCGGGTCACCGGCCCTTCCGGGGAGGCTAAGGTGCAGGATATCCAGAGGGCTTGATCGGATTTTCGTTTAATCGAGATAGTCCACTGATCGCCCTGATGCTGAACCGGGCCCCAATCCAGGTCTTTATGAAAATAAAAGGGAAAGAGATTCTCGGCATAGAAAAAGCCCCAGTCGCTGATCTGGGAAGGGGGGAGTTGGATCACTTCCCCCAGATCAGGAAGGGCCAGAAAATATTTGTCTTTTTTCTTGAGCAGGATTTTGCCTTTCTCGGAAGGCGGGGCTTCAAAAAGGAGCCTGACCAGCCCCGGATTTTTCTGCCACAGGGCAATATGATAATGCTTCGCCGGCCGTCCCGATCGCTCCAGTTCCAAAGTAAGAAGGGTTTTGAAGGTCTCCGGGGCCAGGACCGGCCTGTATTTGAGAATCAGGGCTTCGGAATTCAACGGCCCCTCCTGGGCGGAGGCCGCCGGGATCCCCGCCAAAGAGACCAGTGCCCAAAAGAACCAGAAAACGACCCGGTGGGTTTTAATAAAACACTCAGGCATAACGTCTCCTTTTTTCCAGACCGTAGCGCTGGAAGCTCCAGATGGGGACCAAGGCGGAAAGGACGCATAAGCCTAACATCAGGAGCATGACTCGGGCGATCCCCGTGGGCCGGATCGCCGGGATCAGTTGGTTGCTTCCCAGGAGATAGGAGAGGGGCAGGGAATGGACCGCAATTCCCTGGGAATGAAAATAGGCGGAAAACCCCAGGCCCAGTAAGGCGCCGGCCGATCCGAAGATCAAGCCCAAAAGCAGTGCTTCCTGAAGCACCATGATCCGGATCCAGCCCGGTGAAGTGCCCAGGAGGCTTAAGACCCGCAACTCGGGCAGGCGCAACTGGAGCGACAAAAGGATCAGCAGGCTGATCCCAATGGCGGTAACGGCCAGCAGCAGGGTGTCCATCAGCAAGATGGAAAAATGGTTGGCCTGGATAATGCCCAGGGAAAAACCGCCCGTTTCCCTAAAATCCTTCACCTCCCAGGAAAGTTGATTTTGGCGAATTACCCCCTGTATCTCGGCCTTCATCCGGTCTATCTGCCCGGGGTCTTTTAACATGACCCTAAGGGAGCTGACCTGGCCGGGGGCCTCCAAAAGTTCCTGCACCGAAGCGAGGGGGGCGAACATAAAAAATTCCTGCCAGGGACTGGCCTTTTTGAAAATGCCGGAAAGCCGAAGGTCCATCATCCGGGTTCCGCTCGAACGGGTATGAACGGTCACCGTTACGGTCTCCCCGGGAATAACCTTTAACCGGCGGGCATATTCTTCACTCAGCACAATGGCCCCGGCCTTCAGGGCCGAAAAAGGGCGGCCCTCCCGGATGGGGAGGAGGGAGTCCAGGAAAGGGGATTCCCCGTCCGGTACCAGACCCATCAGAAAAGCCCTGGTAATGGTCTGCCCCCGGGCTTGAATCATCACCGCCGTTTCCAGGCGTGGATGAAAGGCTAACCGGTCCGGATGATTGCCGAGGAATTCCAGGAGCGCCGGGGGCAAAGATTGCCAATAGATAGGGGCGCCCCCGGACGTCTCTGCAGGTTGAGGGGTTACCTGGAGGTGCCCGGTCTGCAGCATTACCAGGTTTTTCAGCAGTTGGTCTTCGATCCCGTTGCCCAGGGAATTGTTAAAGACCAGGACGGCGGCGCAGAGGAAGACCGTCAGGCCCACCAAGAGGGTTCGCCGGCGGAAGCGCCGGAGATTCTTGAAAGCCAACTGAAAAAAAAGCAGAAACTTTACCATCCGCCTATCGCTCTTTCAGGACCTGGGCCGGATTCATCCGGCAGGTCCGGAGGATGGGCCAGAGGGAGGCCAAAAAAAGGGTGATCAAAGAAATGGAAAAAGCCAAAATCCAGGTCCGGACGTCGGTTGAGAAATATAGACGTTCCTGACCGAAGGCCATGGCCATGGCCGGATTTAAGGCCGGGATCCCCACCCGCCCCAGGACGGTCGCCAGAATCCAGCCCAGGAATAAACCCAGGGACAAAGTGGCCAGGCCGAAAAGCAGCAATTCTCCCCATAGCAGCCGAAATAGAACCCCCGGTCGAGTTCCCAGAATGAGCAGGGTTCCCAATTCCGGGGTTCGGTCAAAGAGGCTCATCAAAGTGGAATTGGTAATGGATAAGGAAATGATGATGATGATCAGCAGGTTGGTCAGGCCCAGAACGATCCGACTCAGACTTAAGATGCCCAGGAAAGGACGCCCGACCTCCTCCCAGGTGAACAGATTGGCCGTCAACCCCAGGGACTTGAAATTCTCGGCCACTTGTTCCTTGAAAAGGTCCAGAAGCGTTCCCTCGGAGGTAAACAGGACCAGATGACCGATTTCTTTTTCCAGTCCGAGCAAAGGCTGAAGGGCCGATAAATTGATGTAAATGAATAACTCGGCAATGGGGTCCAGCCCGGGGGTGCTGAAGAGACCCTTGACCAGAAACCGTCGGCCGCTGATAAACCCTGATTCGTTGGGCACCAAAAGGGGTATCCGGTCGCCCGGGATGATTTTCAGGACTTTAGCCACCCCCCGGCCCACCAGGATTTCCTGGTCGGCCAGGGGGACGATGCCCGTGGGCAGGCGGGGTGACACCCGGTTCCTCAAGGAATTTTCCTTCTCCATTTCCAGCCCGGCGATCAGGACACCCATGGATTTTTCCCCTTTTTGGAGCAATCCCCCGGTCAAGATCCTCCGGGTGGAACCCAGTAAGCCGGGTAGGGACTGGAGGCCCTTTTCCAGTGGCCGAGGATCCTGAATCCAGGGGTTCTGCCCGGTCGGGTCCTGATACAGGGAGATCTCCTTGACCTCGGGGGGATACACCTGAAGGTGGCCGGTAAGCCTGGTAATGAGCCCTTGTTCCAGTGATTTTTCAATGGAATGCAGATAGGCCAAAGATATAAATAAGAAGCCGGAGCCCAGGACCAGCAGCAGACCCATGATCAGATAGCGGGTTTTATAATACCTTAGTTGGAGGGCGGAAAGACGCAGGAGAGCAAAGAAAGAACGCACCAGACGCCCTTTCAGGGGGAGGGATTACAAAAGGCCACCATCCGGTCGATCCGCTCCCGAAGCGGCCCGGAGAACTTATAGATCATCTGGCCCTCTTCCGACAGGAGAACGTGGGTGGTCTCGCCCACAGCAATCAGCGTCTCGTCTGCCGGCCGATGGATTTCAAACAGGAAGGTCAGGGAAGCCGTTTCCGGGACTTTAACGGTGGCGCGGACCCGAAGGAGGTCGTTGAAGCGGGCCGGGGCCTTGAACTGGCAGTGCAGGGAAACGATCGGGGTCCGGTAGCCCATGAGGACTATGCGATCCGCCAGGAGGTCAAATTTTTCCATCAGGACCGTCCGAGCCACCTCAAAATAAGAGAGGTAGCGTCCATACCAGACGATCTGCCAGGGATCCACCTCTTCGAAACGGACTCGGACCTCGGCCTCGACCCATTGGCTCAATGTCGACCGACCTCCCGCTGGATATAACGGGCCATCGCCGTCAGGGAGACAAAGGCCTCCTTCCCCTGTTCCTCGTTTTCAATGACCACCCCGAAGTGTTTTTCGATGGCCACCACCAATTCCAGCGCGTCCAGGGAATCGAGTCCCAGGCCTTCGCTAAACAGCGGTTCGCCCTCTTGGATCTCGGCCGGATCCAGATCTTCCAGTTTTAAGGACGCGATGATCATCCGGCGCAGGAATTCAATCAACAGCGCGGTGTCTTGGATATCTTCCAAAGAAAACTTTTCCATAATTATTTTCAGGTTAATCCTCCGTCCACGGCCATGATTTGACCGGTAAGGTAGCCGGACCGGGGAGAGGCCAGAAAAAGCGCCGCCCCGACCACTTCTTCAGGGCTTCCCGGGCGCCCCATCGGAATTTGCTGGTTCAGCTCCTGGCGCACCTTCTCCGGTAAACCCTCGAACATGTCGGTCCGGATGACTCCCGGTAAAAGGGCGTTGACCGTGACGCGGCTATGAGCCAACTCACGGGCCAGGGAGCGGGTGAAACTTACTACGCCTCCTTTGGCCGCGGCGTAATTGGTCTGCGCGGCCCGTCCTAACAAGGCGCTAGGGGAGGTCAGGTTTATGATCCGGCCGAAGCGCTGTCCGATCATGGTCTTGACTACGGCCTGACAGCCCCAATAGACCCCTTTCAGGTTCACGTTCAACACCCGATCCCAGTCCTCTTCCTTTAAGAAGAGAAACAACGTATCCCGCAGCAGTCCGGCGTTGTTGATCAGGATATCGATTCGTCCAAAATGATCTAGGGCCTGTCCGGCCATTTCCTTCAGGGTCGATTGGTCCGAGACATCGCCTTGAACCAATAGGCAATGACCGCCCTGTTCCAATATTTCTTTTTGCAGGGCCAGGGCCGAGGGCTGATCCTGATGGTAGCCCACGACCAAATCCGCGCCCAGCAACGCCAAACCCCGGGCGATGGCCCGGCCGATTCCCCGGGAACCGCCCGTCACCAGGGCGGCCCGCTGCCGGAATTCATCGGGCTGGAAATAAGGGAAGAGCGTCTCCGAGAGCCCCCGGTCCAATAAATGGTACCCCTTAGCTCGTATTTTTAGTAAAATAAAA
>Ga0315283_10002183_pt1 | contig 16243 bp, 16 predicted proteins | sample YL17G09_0_MG_FD_204541 | JGI IMG/M metagenome (GOLD analysis project Ga0315283, IMG submission 204541) | Sediment microbial communities from Yellowstone Lake, YNP, Wyoming, USA - YL17G09_0 | ecosystem: Environmental > Aquatic > Freshwater > Lake > Sediment | place: USA: Wyoming | collected... | reverse complement strand
CTAACTGACCTGTATGGCCAGCCGCTCCGCCCACCAATCCCAAGTATTTCAACAAGTTTGTACCGATCGTCGATGCCATATGCTTAAATAGTCAATTCAATCATCCGTCCCGTGTAAGAACGAAAAAAGCCGTTCTTTCTGGCATGCCGAAGAAAAATGTTCGAGATCATGTGATAGCATTCCGCCTCTCCGCCGCCGAATATGCGGAGGCCTGTGCTGCCCTTGCCAACCGCCCAATGATCGGAGTGGCATCTTTGGGCGCGTACTCCCGAAAAGCGACGCTTGATGGTGTCCGTGGCAAATACAAGTACACAACCAAGAAGGATGCGCTGCTGGACCCTGAAGTAAATTCAGTTTCGACGTGAAATTTCCCCGGTCACGGGGTTCAATTCGAGCACGACCTCGCTGCGGAAAGGATGTGGGCTTTCGTGGTCAGTGAGGCAACACGGCACGCGGCACACGAGGCAATCGGGGCGCAGCTCCTCCAACTGAATTAGCCGCATATTTAACGTTTCGGGCTGTGCCCGGGCAAAAGCGTCAAGCGCTCCCTGCCAGCGCGTCCCCCGCAGTTCTTCCTGCACCCAGCGGCTTACCGGTGGCCGGTCCACAGGCTCGTCCAGTACAAATGTTCCTGCTATGCGCTGGCTTACCTCGCCCATGGTCAAAATCCCATGCAAACCACCGGTTTTTGAGTTGAAACGGCGACCCGCTTGGCCGACACATCCACGTCCAGGCCCACGCTGCGCATCTCGCTGGCCGCTGCTGCCAAATTGCTGCCCCAATCTCCAACCAAGGCTGCGGAACGCAGCATGATCTCAAAGTCGTTCAGGACTCTGGGATATAGGGCAGCAATGCGGTTGGGATCAGCCTGGCCTGACGTTACCAGTGGTACATCCGCCTGCTGCCAGTCGTTCGGAGGGCGGTATTGCTCGGTGTAGAACAGGTTGAAGCCATGGTCTTCGTTAAGGGCTATGATCTCGTCAAGAATCGCTTGGGTGTCTGTGCAGACGGCAAGCAAATTCAAACCGGTCTGCTCGCGCAGCTCCACGCAGGCCTCCAGGTAGGTGGACAGATGCACCAGGCCTATTTCCTGGTAAGGACCTGTCGTCTTATCGCCCCGTCGCACATGCATGGCCAGGTACCTCTTGCCAGACAGGCTTTTGACCGCCGGGCAGGCCTCAATCACCTCTAAGACCTTCGGCTGTAGCCGATAGATGCTGCGCAACAAATCCGTCCTAAACTGGCCAGGACTGGTGTAGTCTTGAGACTTAAATCCTGTGCGTTCCCAGGATGTGGACATTTCGAAACGGTAATCCACGCGATTTTGAGGCGTTACAGCGCTCTCTTCGACCGTGGACACCGGCAGAAAGTAGTCCTCTATGCTGTGATTGGGAAATACTGGGTGGCTGTTGTCTCGGTAGAAAAACTCAAAACCGTGGGCCATAGCGCAGATGCGCGCCCATTTGATATGCTGAAGGTGCGCACCCAAAGGCCACCACAAGTCTTTGGCGACAAGGACGAGCATGATTTCGTTAACGAATCGTATTACGCAAGCGCGTAATCGTATTCTTCCCCGCCGAGGTCGTCAGGCTTGATGGACATCTCCACCCCCGTCCGGGCCTGTCCTTGGTCTACAAAGCGGGTCAGTTTGGGATCGCGCGGGGCTGAGATCAGCCGCAGCATCTGGGGATGAACCTCATCAGGCAGGCGTTGAAACACGAGCTGGATCTTGCACTCCCCATCCTGGGACTTTGCGTTGGGAAACAGCGCCACGTCACTCAGGTAGCTCATGAGGGCGGGCACCGAAAATATGCGCAGCAACAGCCGATTGAGGAACACAGCAATCTTCTTATCCACGTCGGGACGCTCGCCCCCGCCCGGCTTGGACACCGGTTTATTGCGTGGAAGGCCCATTATGATGTCCTTCACCGTTGGACCTTCGATCAGAAGCTGAGCGAAACGCTGTCTCGTCATGACCTATTTACTCGTTTGCTCAAATACGCATGCAGGGCCTGCTCAACCAGGTTCCTCAACCACCCAGCGTGGATCTTTGGCCTGCTTGGCAGCCACACAGGGTAGTCAACCTCCACCGAGCAGATCAAATTAACCCCTTCGCTTAAAAAGTAAACACGCACACCCTTAACTCCGTGCCGGGTAAGAACAAATGCGCGCAAGGTCTAAAAAACGATCAAATATCCTTGTAGGTTAAGCCAATTGTTCAAAATCATGTTCTTAGCCGTGTATGGGACTCAGAGCCTTAGTTTTTGCTGACCTTCAGGCGACTGACGGGCACGAGCGCTGTTTTAATGCTGCCAACGACTCGCTCCAGCTCGCGCGCGTGCGCCGTTTCTTTGCCGAGATCTGGCGGATCTTCCAGGAGCAGAAGTGTGATTGCCTCTGGGACCTGGGCGACACCACCGACGACCGATCCGACATACCCCTGCCCGCTATTGATGCGGTGCTGGCTGGCCTGTCCCCCTTCCCAAAGCACGACATGAACACCAAGCTCGTGGGCAACCACGACCAGTTCATCCGTGATGGCAGCATCCACAATGGCCGCATGTTCGAGCACAAGTTCAGCGTCGTGAACACTACTGACGTCTTTGAATTTGACGATACGCTTATCGCCTGCGCCTCTTACCCTGCTTCCGAACCAGCCCTGGCCGACTGGCTGAAGCACATTGCTTTTCAGTACCGAAATTATGAAAAAAAGATCCTGCTCGGCCACTGGCAGGTGGCGGGGTGCACCTTAGATGGAGGCAAGGCAGCCACGGGTATTGATCCCATGCTGCTCCGACCGTTTTCTGTCTGCTTGCTGGGCCACGTACACAAACCCCAGAGCAACCATAATTTTCATTACGTCGGCAGCCCATTCCAACAGAATTTTGGGGAACGAGATCAAGCCAAGGCTGTGGGCATCATTGACCTAGAGACACTCCAGATCACTTGGATTCCCATGATCGGGTTCCCTGAGTACCGGGTCATGGATTTCCCCCAGTGGGTTGAAACCGTCAAACGCGAGGAAGAGCACCGCTACCAGGTGTACCTGCTCAATTCCGACCAGGCTAAGGCCTACTATGCCCATCCGCTAATGTCCTACGCCGAGCCGATTTACAACTACCAGCTGTCAGGAGAGGCCCAGAAACAGAGCAGCCAGCGCCGCAGCCTTACCAAGGCCGATGTCATGCAGCGCTGGGTAGAAAACAGCCCACCCAGCAGCCGAGGCATCCAAATGCCTTTGGAAGACGTAATGGACCTGGGAAATGCCATATCTGAGGCTACCTAAAATGTTTCGGATCGGCATAAATGTTTCGGATCGCTTTTTTTGCACGTTGCAGTACAAGTGACCACGCGCAGACAATTCGATTTGGGTGTGGTTAGGGACATGCGACGTGATTTTACAGGTCTGTCCACGGAGCAGCGCCAGGACTTCACTAGGGCGCTGTGGGCTCTTGATGGCCAAAGACGTCGCGGAACTATTGCGCTAGATGCATTTACGCTCGCATCCCATCAACTTGAAGCGCGCTACGAAGTCCCCGCTGTTAAAACTGCGGACGATCTAGTGAAGATAGGAAGCAGGTGGGGCAAATTAACGGTAACAGGATTTTCAAAAAATAGATTCGGGCAAACAACTGCCCTGTGCCAATGCGATTGTGGCAGAACACAAGCAACGAGCCTAGGAAATCTGGCCCGAAGCATCGCTAAGAGCTGCGGCTGCCTTCGATTCAACAAAACAGGCACAAGATCAGTCATAGCGGCTGTCCTTACAACGTACAAATCGTGCGCCAAGCAAAAAGGCCTGCGCTTTGAATTAGACATCGTAGCAGTGGAAAACTTGATTCTTTCCCCCTGCTTCTACTGCGGAGCACCACCCTATCGTGTTTGGACAATTTCGCGTGTTTCTGGCAGGCACAGCAGCCCAGCATGCAATGGAATAGACCGCGTAGATAACGGAAAGGGTTACCTAAAGTCTAATTCTGTGCCATGCTGCCCTAAGTGCAACTATGCCAAGCGCGACATGAGCCTAAATGAATTTTCGGCCTGGGCAATAACCCCGGCTGAACACTTGCGAAAAACCGCTGTTTTCGCTAGCCAGTTACAGCAGTCAGCGGAAAACGTTTAGCACAAGGAGTTAACTTTGAATCAACTATCAGCAGTAAATTTTGGATCGGACGCCACTGCCCTGCGCGGGTATGCCCAGGCCGCCAATGAACGCTGCGGCCCCATCGACTTCATTGTTGAGAATACTGGCGATATCGCCTTGGTGTTCCAGCTGCGAAAATTCGATGGCACTACGAGCCCTAGCGGCTATGCCAACGTCGGCGCGCAAACCACCGTTGCTGCGCGCGGAGCAAAGACCATTTCCTACACGTTGCTCGGCAAGCGCGTGGGATTCTTTGGGTCAGGTGTGGCCGCCACGGTAACCGTTAGCGGCGTGAGCAAGTACATCACGTCTGCCACGGCCAACATCTCGGCTTCCCTGCGCAACAAGGGCGACCTCAGAGGCTCGCAAATCGACCTGGTTTCCGTGGGACGCAAGTCCTGGGGCTATGACGAGGGGTATGCCTACACTGAGCTCAAGAAAAAGCTCGGCACGGTCAGTTCCGCTGGCGGGGCTTACACCCAGCCGGGTGCCATCGACACGAGCAAAGAAGGCGTATAAGCAGCATTTCGGTGCGTGGGTGTGTGTTCATAGCCGCCCCCAAGAGGGGGCGGTTTTACTGTGTACGCTAATTGTCCCCCACACTCACCCAGCCAGGTAGAAGAACGTTCTTTATTGCGTGGATAATGCTCCCGCGCGAAAAATAGCGTACGTCGTCTCGCCAGACGGCGCGGTGGTGCCCTACACGCCCCCGCCGCCTCCAACCAGGGTCTTGTCCCGCGAAGAGCGTACATGCGCGTACCGCGAAGGCCTACGGCGCACCAGCGACCTACTCGAACAAATGGGCTTTCGTAGCGTTTATGACTGCGAGCACTCCTACTCGCTGCGGTATAAAGGACTGCTGCTGGACTTCCGTATCCAGAAACCAGACCTAGTCGCTCACATTTCTGGCCAAAGACTGCCTGGAGGGAAGCCCGGCAGGCATGGAGGCACAATCTACCGACTGTCGGACGAGATAAAATCGGAATTTGCCCTGATGATTACGGTGGGAACTAAGTCTGCCGCTCCACCCGTCTTCGTGGACCTTCCAGAAAGCCTGGCCGATCCAGCCAAACATATTCAGGACGCTGTCGTCGGCCTGCTCGCCGCCTTAAACGAGCGGGGGGACCGTCTGGGAGCGGCGGTGCGCGGCTTTGAACTGCCTTGCGGCCCGAAACAGCTGCCCGAGTGGCTAGAGTGACCCAAAACCCGTCACGTCCCAGCCAAGGCCCTCAGACAGCCCTCGGTCTATCGTACCCGTAAAGACAAAGGCGTGACCCGCGCGATAGACGGTATCGAGCTCGGTCATCACTGGCACCCGCTCCCCTTCCGCCGAAACCATAACTCGTGGAAAGTGTATCCCCGTTGGACTGGCTTTTACCCTGAAGCTGCGCCGATTGAGATCTCCCTGCTGGGCATCGCGACGGTACGAGTACGTTCCGTAGGCCGCCACCTGGAAAGCGTCGGCGGCCAGGAATGACGGGAAGGGCTGGTCGGTGTCCAACCAGACGTCCATCTCCCCGTGCTGACCCGCTCGGCTTCGGTCCGCATAGAAGCGGAAGGTAATCGGGCCTGAGATACTCTGGCCAGCGTAGTGGGCCAGGTTGGTCCGCACAGTCGGCTCGGCGTACGCTCGGCTGTCCAGCAGCACCATTTCCTGGGTATTTGAGCCTTGAGCCGTCACCCGGCTGTCAGGGTTGGGCACGTCCTGTTCCACGCTTGTGGGAAGACTGCCAAAAAACACGTAATCGTCCCGATTATTGAGGCCACAGAAGCCCAGTGCCCGAATAGCGGATGCCCCTGCCTGTGGAACCACAACCGTGTCGTAGAGGTGGGGCAAGATCACCTGCTTCTGGTACTTGACCTGCGCCTGAACCTGTAGATGGGCGTCGCGCAAACCAAGAAAAAACACGCTGATCTTATCCCCGGGCAGGACTGCCAACGCGCAATAAGGGGCACCCGCCCTGGCAATAAACGTGGTCTTGCTGCCTGAACGATTGCGGATGATGTGCCGGGTATAGCCTACGGGAGTAATCCAAAATTCAAGGGTGCAGGCTTCCGCCGCAGTGCAGGCCAAAAATTCGAAACGGTTGCCGCTTATGTTGCAACGAACCGTAGCAGGAGGGGTTAAACCGTGTCCAGGATCAATAACCTGGGCCGCCGGGCCCCAGCGCGCGATCCCACGGTCCAAGTCAGGAAAAGCAACGTTGACCTTCTGGCCCGTATCCACATCCTGGTAAACGACGACCGGTCCCGCGAGGTTGGCTCCCGTGCAGGCATAATCGGCGCAGCTGGCAACGGGCAGCGTATTGGAAGCCAGAACCGTCATGTATGGTCGAAGATCCGCTACGCTGCCCGTAAAGGAATAGCACGTGCTCCCGTAGTCCACGAAGGCGTGGGGGCTGGTCAACTTAGGATAAATGACGGCTAAGGGCACCCCGCTGCCGCACGGATCGTAACGATAACCCGTGCCACAGCCCGATGTTCCAGTGTAGGCAAAAACTGGGGCATCAGGAGGCGTGCTGAAGATCTCGACGATAAAGTAAGGATCGCCATAGCAGCGAGTTTGATCGTGCTGATAGGCCACGAATGGCGCAGGGAATCCCAAGGGCTGGGCAATCTGAATCGACCCCGACCCGCCCACCTCGATGTAGCAGTACAGACCTAGCGGACCACACTCGATCGTGGAGCAGCTCGGTATTGGGGTGCCCACCGCTGCGTAGGTGCCCTCGAAGGTAACAAGCGGCCTGGGATTGGAGAAACAGGCCCCGTCAACAGACAACGCGGGCGAGTTAAGGGTGGAGTACAGGGCATCGTCACCTGGCAAGGGCAAAGGCCAGTAGTCAGGCGCAGTTGGCGTGGACGCAACTTCGTTTACAAAGAAATCAAAGACCACACCCAAGCGGCTAAACTCAAAATCGGCTAGGTCAATGGCCACGTCTCCAATTTTAGCATAGCGCTCGTAATCGGGCGCGTAAACAGCATCGGTGTTGCTTAGGGTATAGTCCTGCCAGCCGGGGCCATCGCCCTTGTAAATCCGTACCTGGAAAACTGTGCCTGGGGCGTAGCCACCGCCCGCCACAAACAGCGATAGCTTGCCATAGAGACGCTTAACTTTCTGCACCGTGCGCGGGTAGGCTGCCTGGCCAAAATCCAAATAGCCTGGCTGAGCGCCTCCCGCCAAGCCGTAGGTGGCGTTGACCTTCAGGTCGGGCACTGCTCCATCCACTGCTTCGTAATTGCAGATGACGGTCTTGCCCGTGAAAAACCGATCGTCCTTGAACACTTGATCTGGGCCGCCCTGCGTTTCAATGCGCGCCCTGAGCTCCGTCTGGTCTGGCACGCTGAAGGAAAGCACACCCGTTCCTGATCGGCCCAAGTGCAGATCGGCATCGCACTCAATGTCGGCCTGGGTAATCAGAGCAATCAAGCGATTTTGGCGCTCGCCTTCTCCTCCAGGATAAGCCGACCAGGCACAAGGATCGTACTGAAAAACAGGGCTGCTGGTGCGATAACAATGGAACTTGATCCTGAACTTAGACGCGCCGGCAAGAAGGCCATGCACATTCCAGGCATCCACCGTGTAGCGCAATTTCAGGTCGAGCGCAGCAGGGATAAAAGGCTGGTTGTGCTGGTAATCGTACGGAATCTGCTCTGAAGACAACCCGTTCGGAGGACCCATCAGGGTCCAATTGCCCGTCTGGGTGCGCAGCACCGCTTCATCGTCAATCGTACCCTCTATCTCGGGCTGAAAATGCGTTGTTCCAGGCAGCAAGTAAGCCTGAGCAGAGATCGAAGCCACCTCGTAGGGAAGGTACGTGCAAAGCCCTTCTTCAGTAATCACCCAGGGCGAGTAAACATCGCCTAAAAAATGCAGGGTTGGACCGGGCTGCACAGGCACGATAGCCGCCTGAATTTCTGACCCTCCCTGCACCGCAAGGGCGCTATCGGCCAGGACAATACTGTCGTGGCCATCGACGAGCGTTGCCCGTATGCGATAGATGCCTGGCTGAACAGGGCTGATCTGAACTCCAGTCCCAGTCCCCGAGTGCATAGGCACGTTGTTAAAGTACCACGTCCAGGCAATGCTGCGGGCAGGAGCCCCGTCATCTGAAAAAAGCTGAATCGTGGCAGCCAGCGACCGGCCAGCCGTGGGTGTAGGGGTGGACCAGCGAACAAAAGCGGTAGAAAGGTTAGCTCCTGCGGCGGTGACAGGCAGGATAAAAAGTTGGTCTTCCTCCGTCCCGTCTGATTTGACCACGTGAACATTGAGATAGTAGGCCGAGGCGTCTACCGGGCAAAAAGCAACAGTACCCACGCCCTTGGTGACATCTTCTTTCTGCCGGGCCATTTCCCATTCCACCGACAAAGATAAGCCACCCGAATCGTGGACATCAAGGGGGTACAGAACGCCCACCGCATAAGTGGTTGGCACAGGACTCCCGTTCAGCAGTAACGACAGCACGCCCTAAATACCACTGCGTCAAGAGCCGACGACCCCAAGGACGCTCGACTGGTGGATGTAGTAGAAAGATTCCTTGTTGATCTTAATGGGATTGGACCGTGTCCGATCCACAATAAGTTCATCGCCCAATTCGACTTCTGTCGTCACCTCGGCCCCCTTTTGCTCCAAAATGAACTTGATGACCAGGTCTTGGTTCGACTCCTGGACAGCTTCGGGCAGCACGATAAGATTGGGCTGCTTCACGACGCGCCGAACCAGGCACCATTCTCCCAAAACTTGGAAATTGTCCAGCTTGACCATCTTGTTGGCCAGGCGGGCAATCAGATCACTGCGAAAAAGCACAAAAATGGGGACGCCGTCCATGAAATAGCGGCAGTTGCGCTCAATGATGCCATTGTTCTGCCAGAGCACGATGTCGCCAGCGCCCACCCCTTTGCACTTGTCTCCCAGGGCAACTACCTCGGAAAGCACATGCATTTTGTACTGATTGGGGGCGGGCACCAGCATGCCCACGTACTCCTCATCCACCAGTTTCAGGGCGACGCGATCTCCAAATATCTTTTTGATGTTCATGCTGGGAAGAACTTGTTCGCGCGTTAGGGCCGGAGGGCGGAGGTAATAAAGTTTGTAAACGCTCGGGGTCTAGCGGGTCACTAAGGGCTGTAATCCCTGGTTCAATTTCGTGGGGGGTGAAGAGTTCTGGCGATTTTAGGGCAGAAGTAGGGGCTAGGGCATCGACGTGCCGCCTGTCCAAAAAAGATTGCCAGGCAGTGACCACGTCATCGTTTGGGTCATTTTTCTTGCCTCCAGGACCCGGCGGCATTTCGGCCACCGAAACGTCGATGCGATCCGAAATTTTAGGGGCTTTGGCCCAGGCATCTCGTGTAGCGTCGTGGTCATAGAGCAGGCACACCTCATGCAAAAAAGGCAGTTCCAGTAACTTTTGGGCCTGCCATCCGCTGATGTAATGCTTGAACACGCAGACGGGCGTCACCCCCTTCAATTTGTTTTCCCGCATGAACCGGCGCAGGCTCAGGACGTTTAGGATCGACTCAACAACTACAGCCACTGGCGTTTTATCGCGGCGCAGGTCATCGATTCCGTACACCCAGTAACGCGCACCGTAGAGGGCCTCTCGTCGGCCTGGAAAGCGCTTGGTGCTCTGGCCAGGTATGTCGTCATAGGTGCGCCCCTGGTAGTACACTGTACGCCCATAATCCAGCACGGGAAATATGGCGTAGGGCTCCCAAAGCGGATCAGCCTTGGTAAAGCCTACCTGTGCCGCCAATAAGTCGGCGATGCTGAGGTTCTTCCTCTCGGCCATATCGGCGATCAGCTTGGTGTAAACGGACTTGGGATGGTCTGAACAGTACCTAAACCCTTGCGGCAGTGAAATATCTCTTACCACTGGGCTTAAGCTGGCTTGTGGCGTCCAGCCCTGCACATTGATCTCCTGGAGCGGTCGGCTATCAATAGCGCCTTCCTCGACCATGTAGCCCAGATGGCGCGCCCACATCACAAAGTCTCCTGCCTTGTTGCAACGCCAGCAGTTCGTCCTGCCGTTTCTAAGTGATACGGTCCGATTACCCGTGCTATCCCCGCAGCCAGGCTCTGGGCACACAAAGGCAAGATCCTCTTCCGTGCTCCGTTCGCGTATGACAGAAAAGAGTTGCTCGACAACCGATCTGAGCTGCGTGCCCTTCATCACTCCAAAAGAACGCCTGACCACGCTTGGTCCCCCGTGCATTTTGTGTTCTTCACCCTGGAAGAAAGGCTCGGTATTTAAAACGATGAATCTGTTTGACCACATTGCGGTTGCCGGGAAGTACGCGGGACGGGACGGAAAACTCCAGGAGGGCCTGGCAGGCACGGACAAGACCCAGTTTGCGCTGGAGGCGGCCCGTCGCTTGCATGAAGCTGTGCCCAAGGAGGACAAACCTGTCCAGATGCCTGCCCCGCCGATTCCCAACTAGGCCTTTGGCCCGACAACCACCAGTCCCGCTTGTCTCGGCCCTAATGGCGTACTCACGCCCTGAACGGCGTAAGCTAGCCGTGTACAGCGCCAAATCGTTTTTGGCCCAAACCTGGCCGAACAAGGAATTGATCATTTTCAATGCGACCCGAAACCGTCTCCTTTTATTCCCTCGCCTAGGCGTGCGCGAGATCCGTCTCCGCCAACGCTCCATCGGCGAGATGCTCAACATCTGCTTAGAAAATTCCAACGGCACTTGGAACACTATTTGGTGGGACGACTGCATCTATCGTGCTGATTACCTAACCACCTTGATGAAGGAGGCCACCCCAGGAGCACTGGTACTGCTCCGAAATAAAACGATCTGGGATAAGGGCCAAAACCAAGCCTTTGCCACCGAAAATTCCAGCATCGTATGCCCTCTTTTTCCACGCTGCCACCCCGTCGGCCTTGGCTTGGACTTGTCAGCCCAGTTTGAAGTAGTCAAACATGTCCATAATGACGCCGATCTTATCGTCAAAGTGGTCAGGCTCCTGAATGACTAAAGGCATGACCAAAAGCCTCCAACGCCTGCTCCAGCGCCTGCCCGACACGGGCATTGAGACCATGCAGGGTGATGGGCAGCTCAACGTGCGCCGCATGCCGGGCGGCGAGACGACTTTTTACCACAGCGGGGATTTTGGCGACGTCATCTACGCACTCCCTACGATCCGGGCGCTGGGCGGCGGCCACCTGTTTATTGGCCCCAACACACGCTATGCGACGCGCCTGAAGATGACTCCTGAAGTGGTGGAGATCATCGCACCAATTTTGCGCCTACAGCCGTACGTCTATTCCGTGCAGTTCAGCCCACAAATAAAAACCACTTACGATCTAAACCGGTTCCGCGACTATTTGATGCTGGAGCCCACCCTCCTGAGCCGTGGCGAAAAGCGCTTGAATCTTGCCGAGGCCCATCTGCTTACATTCCGTTTGCCCCTAGACGAGTGCTACCGGCCATGGCTGGTAACAGATAAGCCTGAAATCATCCCTGATCGCCCCGTGCTAATGCATCGATCGGCGCGTTGGCGCAGTACAACTTTTCCTTGGGCCGCTGTAATGAAAGAGCACGGAGAGCACGCCGCTTTTGTCGGGCTGGAACAAGAGTACCTCGATTTCGTAAAGGACTGGGGATTCATTCCCTATGCCAAAACCAACAATTTTCTGGAACTGGCGCGTCTTATCGCTGGCTGCCGCCTCTACATCGGCAATCAATCCTTGCCCTACGCGCTCTGCGCTGGGATGCACAAGGACTCGCTTTTAGAAGTCTGGCCTGAAGGACCCAATTGCTTCTTCCCGCGCAAAAACGCGTTCTATGGGGAAGGAAAGATCATCTACATTCCAAAATTGGTTATGAGCACCGAATCTGAAGTAATGAGCGAATGCCCGCTGTGCCAAACAGACGCAAAAGGCGCGAACGTCTACCGGGACACCACCGACATTGTCCAGTGCCCCAAGTGCCAACTTGTCTATTTGCGCACCCGGCCGCACCCGGCCTTGGTCCACGCCTACTACCAGACCTACGCTGACTTGCCCACGTCCCACATGCGCCTGCCTACGACCATTCCCGAGATAAAAACCAGCGGCCTCCGCCGCGAAAATTTCATGGTCGAAATCCTGACACTCTGCCCACAAAAAGGTAAGTTTCTGGACATCGGGGCGGGATGGGGTGCGCTGGCAGCCAATGCGCGCGACAAGGGCTTCGACGCGTCCGCCTGCGAAATTGCGCACAAACAGGCCAATTTCTGCGCTACAATCCTGGGCATAAAGACCTACGCCGAAGATATCTGCGAGTGCCTGATCGAAAAAGAATCGTTGGACGTGGTCTCCTGTGTCCATACACTGGAGCACTTGCGCAATACCAGAGCCACCTTGGCCAAAATTGCTGAGGTGCTGAAGCCTGGTGGCCTGTTTTGTGGCATCGTGCCCAACATCGAATCGCTGTCGTCCCAGCGCATGAAGGAGCACTGGCCTTGGCTAGACGCCACTGAGCACTTTGTGCACTTCTCGCCTGCAAGCCTGCAAGCCTACTTGGAGCAGTTGGGCTACACTGTGACCAAGATGTTCACAAAAACCGGCGACTTTTCCGAAGAGGTCGTGGCCAGAAACATATCGGAAACGCTGGGCAAAGCGCTCACCCCTACAGAACTTAACGACTACCTGAAACAATTGTGGGCCAACGGTAAGGGCGAAGAGATTTGGTTCTTTGCCACAAAAAGCGCTCCCTCTACGCCTGCATCTGCGTGAGAGATATTCTCATACTCATGTCCACCTACGAGCGCCAAGACCTAACTGGTCTGGCGCTTACGAGCCTGAGCAGGCACAAAAGTGGGCTGTCGGATGTTCTCATCCTAGACGACGCCAGCTTGTCCTACAACCAAGCCTGGCTGGAACGATGGGGCTACCCGGTGGAGCGCAGAGAGAAGAATGTTGGAGTTGGCCCTGCCGCGTTCGCTCGATACAGCCGATTTCTGCTTTCTGGCTATCATTATTTGTGCGCCCTAGACAATGACGTGCTCGTATGCCCAAAATTCGATTTGCTCTTGTTAGACCTGTGGCACCGCGTGACCAGCAGCCAACTCACCGTCGTAACTGGCTACCGATCCGTAACACAAAAAGTTGTTTCAGAAGGTGATGACTACGATGAGGTGGATGGCGTAGGAGGAGCCTGCCACTTCGTTGACAGAAGCACCGCTACGTCTATACTTGAAAAGTTGCAGACGCCCTGGCCCCACAACTGGGATCATTGCATCAGCCGAGTCTACGAGAAGAAGTTTGCCCCCAAAAAGTCATTTATAGAACATCTAGGCATTTTTGGATCTGGGGTCAACGGTTGGTCAGCCGACGTCTCGGTCAATGGACCATCAAATATCACGCTTCCTCTTCGAACCAAAACCTGTGCAAACTGACGATTTAAGCAATTTTTGGCCTGCCATGCCACTGCCAGAGCAACTGGGCATTGAAGTGGCATCCATCTGTAACATAGTTCCGCCGTGCGTCATGTGCACGCGCAACGTAGATGAGTCAAATGGCTATGTGCTAAGCAATGGCCGCCATTTTCCTGCCGAGTACATTGACAAGTGTGCCGAAGCCATCTCGACATGTGTAAATCTGAGCCTGCATGGCATAGGTGAACCTCTGACCAATCCCAACCTATTCAAGATCGCTGCTGCTGCTCGTCCTGACTGCTGGGTGCAGTTTAATACTAATGGCTGGCTTGTCCGTCCGCCCATGGTCGAAAAAATACTCAGTAATCACGTTAATCTAATCGATTTCTCGCTCGATGCGGCAACGGCACCCACCTATGAAAAAATCAGGCATGGTAACTTTAACGAAATAGTCCAAAACATAAGCAATCTTTTACGGGAGCGGAACCAGGCTGGACAAAAGACTCCCCGCGTTGTCACCAATATGTGCCTGATGCGAGAAAACATGGGCGAGCTGGCTGCATTTGTGCTTCTAAACGCCAGCCTTAAGACAGACTACTGCTATGCTTTTCGCATGAACATAGGCCCCACTTGGCGCGTTGGCTGGTTTGACTATGCCCAACAGCATTGTGGCATAGAGCCCGACCGCCACGACCGAGCCATTGAAGATGCGTTTAGGCACGCCCAACAAAGCGGGGTAGACTTTAAGTTTAACGGCAGGCAAAGCCTATCGTCGGACGGGCCTATGCCCATGCCCAAATTCTCACCGCTTGTAAAAGCACCAGTGGTGGGACCTTCCAGTGCCGTGTCCTGCCGTCCTCCAGCGTTCTCTGAGGCAGATTACGCCACCAAGAGCCCATCGAGCAATTGGTTCTGCCCGCTGCCCTTCAAGCAGGCGCAGGTAATGGCGCACGGAGGAGTTATGCACTGCTGCTGGCAGGCGGGCTATCTGGAGTCCATACAAGACAAAACCTTTGAAGAAGTTTGGAATGGCGAACGATCCCAAGAAATACGAAGCATGACACTGGCGCACAAGCCTCATCCTCAGTGCGTTAGAGGCTTGCCGTGCCCGCACCTAGAAAAAACATGAAGCTAGCCATCGCTATCACTGTTTTCAACCGTCCAGACTACTTTAGGCGGTGTGCTGAGCACATAGCACGCCTGCCTGAAGTACGCGCTGGAACACCTGTTTATGTTCTGGGAGATCCTTCTCCAGGCAACAAGCTGGACGAATGTCTGCCGTGTATCCCCAGTGATTGGCATTGGATTGTTCATCCGCACCCAGTCGGCGTTCCCTATTACAAACAAACCGCACTGCGGGTCATGTTCGGCCTGGGATACGACGCAGTATTCTGCGTGGAAGACGACGTGCTGGTGGGCCAATTTGGATTATCCCTAGCCTTAAGCATTCTGCGCTGGTCTACCCAACACTATTCAGGAATAGGTTCGGTCAGCTTGAGCCTGCGCGACATACACAGCAAAGACAGGCGCGCTCTTTGTGACTGCGCCATTAACCAGTGCGCACAGATATACCTCAAAAAGACATTTGATCTAAGCTTGCCCTACCTGGATGAATACGAACACATCCTGGACCAAGTCTGGCCCGCCAGCCCGGATGAAAAGCATCTTGTGCGCTATCACTGGCCCCACACCGCAATAAAAGCCTGGGTGGCCAAAAAATGCCGAGACATGCCCAGGCCGAGCAAAGACTCATTTCCAGCCCAGCTAGACTACCAAAAATGGCACACTGAAATAGAGCACAGCGGAACAGACATACTGCTGGACCTTGCCCTGAGGTGCTTAGGCCTGTCTAGGCCGTCTACTTGTGTAAGCCGCGTGCTCTACATTGGCGAAGTCGGAGCCAACTCCAATCCTGACACCTATCGTGAACAGGGCTATCTTCAGGACAGCCTTGTGGAGTGCAGCGACGACGCAACTATGGACGATTTCTTCGCCTTACCTGGCCTCGACTATGCATGACGCCACTTCGACGCAACAGTTTAGCTCTTGGGGCGACAAACTGCTCGGGCACACCGATGTGCTTTATTTGGCACAGGTTCATAGACAATGGAAGCCCATAAACATCCAACTGGCCCCCACCGAGATATGTGAAAGCAACTGCTCTTTTTGCTCTGTCGCGAACCGGCCTACATGCATAATGGCCTGGCCTACTGTAGTACAGTGCCTGACAGATTTCAAGTCACTCGGGGCCAAGGCGCTTGAGATCACTGGCGGCGGAAATCCACTGCTGTACCGGCATACCGGAAGGACCATAAACGACTTAGTCATCGTTGCGTCAAAACTGGGATACGATATTGGTGTCATAACCAACAGCCACAGTCTTAAGATCCTTAAACCAGATATTTACCAGCATATATCGTGGATCAGAGTCAGCTTATTTAGCCTGGATAGCGGGATCGCTCCTGAACAATATGATTTCAATGGCTTTCCATTGGGCAGGCTTGGCTTTAGCTACATTGTTCATGGCGGCACGACAGACAAGTCTGTTGAACAGATAGTGCGCCTGACCCAGATGCACCCGCAAGTAAAATTCGTGAGGGTAGCTGGTGACTGCCTGGTTAAAGGAAACAACGTCAGGGTGTTCCAAACCTGGCGAAACAAATTCGAGGCGGCGGACACCTTGCATAAGGTATTTTTTAAGAATATTGGGGAGGGCGGTGACGATCCGTTTAATGATG
>Ga0315283_10002181_pt1 | contig 16250 bp, 15 predicted proteins | sample YL17G09_0_MG_FD_204541 | JGI IMG/M metagenome (GOLD analysis project Ga0315283, IMG submission 204541) | Sediment microbial communities from Yellowstone Lake, YNP, Wyoming, USA - YL17G09_0 | ecosystem: Environmental > Aquatic > Freshwater > Lake > Sediment | place: USA: Wyoming | collected... | reverse complement strand
TCCTTGCCTACGGTAATGAGCTTCGCGCCGCCGCCCAGCTCGACCTTGGGGGTGTCAGGGCCGCCCAGCGAGATGTAGCCCCTGCCGCCTGCCGAATAATAGCCGTTCAGAGGGGCGGTGGTCCAGGCATTCGTGCCGGGGCCGACCCCGTTCCCGCCCGTGCACTGAATCGTGCCGCCGCTCACGGAGACTATCTGCGACGCGTTCACCTTCACTATCGCCTCGCCGCCCTGGCTGGTGTCCAGCTGGGCTGCGCCGTTGGGCGCCGCAAGTGTGAGCGTCGAGCCGCCGGAGACATTGAACTCGACGCAGTCGCCGGCTATCTGAGAATCCAGCCCGAGCGTCGTTTCCTGGACATTAACAGTGCCGCCGGTCGCGCGGAAGCTGCCGCCCTGGAGTAATATTGATTTCGTGCTCAGGGTGGCCCCCGAGGGTATGGTCAGGGTCCCGCCGGCATTGACGAACACATAGTCCCAGGTCTCGGTGCCGGAAATGGTATAGGCAGTGTCGACATTGAGATTCTGTCCGGCCGGCCTGCCGCCGTCCGCACCGACCGCACTGACAAACGCTGCCAGAATCATCAGCCCTGCGAGGGCGCCCGCAATGATGCTATTACTTGCTTTCATGACAATCCCCTCTCAATTAAACTTTTATTGGATTTTGCATATACATCCCATATTTTAATGTTTTGGCTATTTTCATAAGTGATATATACTATTGCATGTCAAATTCTGACACTGTTGCTTCATATCCAGTAATTTTTGAGTGTCACCATGGATTTCGGGAGGCACAGTTTGGTCAAAGTTGAGAATCGGGCAAATCGGCCGGTTGAGTGGTATGATAGCGTTGTAGGTGACCGCAGCGGATGGACCAGCCATTCCATTCGTCACGACCGCCTAAAATGTCAGATTCCGAGCCGTTTTCCCTTTTCGGACCGAAAGCATTATGAATCCACCATGAGAAAAGATTATGAATGTGAAGTACTTTTCCCGTTTTTGCCAAAAGGTAAGGCATGGGGGACGTAATATGGGAGAGGAACTGAATCCGTTCAAAATTGCGCAGAAACAGCTTGAGATGGCAGCGGTAAGACTGAACCTGGACAAGGCCACGACCGAATTCTTGAAGTGGCCGATGCGGGAATTCGTCTACACGATTCCCTTGAAGATGGACGACGGGTCCTTCAAGATAGTACATGCGTACCGGGTCCAGTACAACTGTGCCCGCGGGCCCACCAAGGGCGGTCTCAGGTGGCACCCCGACGAGACCATCGACACCGTGAGGGCGTTATCGGCCTGGATGACCTGGAAGACATCCGTCGTGGACATACCCCTCGGCGGCGGCAAGGGAGGCGTCACCATCGACCCGAAGAAGCTCTCTGCGGACGAGAAGCAGAGGCTCGCCCGCGCGTACATCAGGGCCGTTGCATCCGAGTTGGGCGTCATGAAGGATGTCCCAGCTCCCGACGTTTACACCGACCCGCAGATAATGGCCTGGATGATGGACGAGTACGAGACCATCATGAGGGTCCACCACCCCGGCGTCATCACCGGAAAGCCCATCCCGCTGGGAGGCTCCCAGGGCAGGGGCGACGCGACCGCGAGGGGCGGCATCTTCTGCGTCCGCGAGGCGGCCAAGGCGATGGGCATGAAGACCCAGGGCGCCACGATGGCGATCCAGGGCTTCGGCAACGCCGGACAGTTCGCTGCATCCCTCGGGACCGAGATACTCGGGCTGAAGCTGATAGCTGCGAGCGACTCACAGGGCGGGGTCCTCAACGAGAAGGGCATCGACTACAAGACGCTCATCGAATACAAGAACAAGACCGGGGCTGTCAAGGGCTTCCCCGGGACCAAGCCCGTTTCCAACGAGGAGCTGCTCGAGCTCAAGGTGGACATCCTGTTCCCCTGCGCCCTCGAGAACCAGATAACCGAGAAGAACGCCAAGAACATCAAGGCCAAGATTAGCTGCGAGCTGGCCAACGGCCCGACAACCCCGGCTGCGGACGAGATACTCTTCAAGAACGGGGTGCTCGTCCTGCCGGACTTCCTGGCCAACGCCGGTGGCGTGACGGTTTCGTACTTCGAGCAGGTCCAGAACACCTACAACTACTACTGGACCCTCGAGGATGTGCAAAAGCAGCTTGACCAGAAGATGACCAAGGCCTTCAAGGACGTCTACGACATGTCCAAGAAGGAGAAGGTCCACATGCGCCTCGCGGCCTACATGGTCGCCGTTAAGCGCGTGGCCGACTGCTGCAAGCTCCGCGGCTGGGTCTGAGCGAGAACATCTTTGGCGCCCTTTTCGGGCGCCACCCAATATTTTTATGTTTCACATATCAACGGGAGCGCCGTGAGCGTCAATGCCTCAATTTCAGAACATATTTCCTTTTCGCCGCCATTGTATCAAGGACCTCGTGCATCATCTTCGCCTTTTCCTTCAGGCAGAGGCCTTTTGACTTTTTCCGGGCTTCGTTGACCGCCGAGGCCAGCTCCCCAGTTTCCATTACGGTCGCTGCTATGCAGAAATAGGACTTGGACCTGCCTTCATTGAATTCCGCCAGCATTGTCTTGAGCAACTTTTCCTTCCTGAGCAGGTGCCTTGCCAGGGCGGCCACACCGCTCCTCCTTGCCATCGCTATATTGTCCTCAAGCTTCTGGTAACAGACGAAGCTGTCGCCGCGTCTGCTTGACTCCCTGTGTTTCTTCCATTTCGGGCATTCCGCCGATTCACCGCAATCCCAGCAGAATTCCAATCCTTTCCTTTTGAGGGCGCAAGTGATGAAAGGACATCCGACAGCCATTCTTTTTTCACTTTTGCACCCTCCGCACCAACTCTCCTTGTCCGTGTACTGGGTGGGACAGAGAACGCATGCCAGTCCGCAAATCCCGATCTTCGGATACTTGACGCCTTTGAGCATTTTGGACCCACCGGAACTTGGATAGAACACCGCCAAATGCCGGCTCACGCGGAGAGCGGAGGCTCGCCGAGCGTCATTCGTCCGATGGCGTTGAACGCCAGCTCGACGTTGGTGCCGGTCTTTGCGCTGGTCATGTAGTAGGGCGCGCCGTAGCGCCGGGCCGCTATCGCCACCATCTGCGGGTCGACGACGGCATTCTCCAGAAGGTCGCTCTTGTTGGCAATGACTACTATCGGCACATCGCCCGCGACCTTCCTCACGTTCTTGACCCAGTCGTCCACGCTGGACAGGGTATCATCACGTGTCACATCGCATACAACGAGCGCACCTGCGGCTCCCTTGAAATAGCTCTCCAGCAATCCGATACTCTTCTGGCCGACGATGTCCCAGGTCAGAAGGCTGACCCTGGTGTTGAGGTCAGAAAATTCCACGATCTTCTTGGAGACCTTGGTGCCGATAGTGTGGATGTACTTGTCCGAGAAACCATCCTCGACGAACCTCCTGATGAGGCTAGTCTTCCCGACGCCCGGATCGCCGAGGAGGCAGACCTTCTTGTTATACTCCTGCTGCGCCACGACGCAGATAATGCGGACCCCTGTAAAAAAGCAATCGGTCAAAAGGCTTTTAACCAGGTTCGTCCAATACTCGGCCAATGGTAACAGCGAAGATTCCGCAGCACAAACACTGCAATGTCTGCGGTCTGGCCGTCAAGAAGGACAAGGATATCTGCTCCGAGGACTGCCAGTCCAAATGGGACGTCGCAATGAAGAAGAAGAAGAACCTCCAGATTATCATGTACGGCTCGGTGGCGTTCATGATGGTAATTCTGATGCTCTACATGTTCTCGGGGGGTTGAGCATGGCATTCCCGACGGTGCGAGCGGCCTAGAAGGTGGAAATATCCCCGGTTCCCGGTCCAAGAAGAGAACGGTCTGCGTTGCCGGGACATTCGACCGGCTCCACATCGCGCACCGGAGGCTTCTGGAGAGGGCCGCAGAGCTGGGACATTCCGTCAGGGTCGGCATCGTGACGGATTCCGTGGCCGCTCGCGACCGGCGGGGGGAGAGGCTCCAGCCCTATGCGACGCGTGCCAGGGCCGTCAGGCTCTTTCTCGGAAAGCTCACGGATGACCACGCAATAATCCAGCTCAACGACAGGTACGGCCCCGCCGTTTCCGGCGATTACGATGCCATAGTCGTTTCAAGCGAAACTCGCGCTACCGCCGAGGAGATAAACGCCATCAGGAAGAAAAAAGGACTCAGGCCGCTGGATATCTCCGAGGTGGAGATGGTGCCGTCCGAGGACGGGATGCCTGTCTCGTCCACGAGGATAAGAAGGGGCGAGCTTGACGCCGAGGGCCGGCTCCTCAGGATAATCGTCGCCGTCGGCTCTGCGAACCCGGTGAAGGTAACGGCCGTCGACTCGGTCTTCAGAAGGGCATTCATCGACAGGAAGCTCGCTGTCGACGGCATTCCCGTGGATTCCGGAGTACCGGACGAGCCGTTCGGCGAGGATGTCATAAACGGCGCCATCAACCGAGCCGAGAACGCGCTGTCCGAGAGCAAGGCGCACTTCGGCGTCGGGGTCGAGGCAGGTCTTTTCCGGTCGAAGCATCTCGACGATTACTTCGCCGTGCAGTACTGCGCTATCGTGGACCGCGGCGGAAGGATAACGCTGGGCCACGGCCCGGGATTCCAGCTGCCGCGCTCAGTTATCGCAGATGTGGAGCGCGGCAGGACCATCGAGGAAGCGATGGTCCCGATTACTGGAAGGAAGGGCAATAGAAGAAAGGAGGGCGCCGTCGGGCACCTGTCCAAGGGAATCCTCCTCCGGAGACGGCTAACGGAGACAGCCGTGATATCCGCTCTTATCCCCAGGATAAACCGCGAGCTCTACAGCATCTGAGATATAGGACCGCAACCGCGGGAACATCATTTCGCCTGCGAGGCGGTCTGGCTGTTTATCAGAATTTCAACGAAGCGCTGCAGGTGCCTCGCCACATCGGGGTTGTCCGTGAAGCCGCAGGCGTTTAGGTCGAGGCCGGCAAGCAGGGCGCGCTCCTGGTCGCTTATCACATCCGTCGCTATCAGCGTCCCGTTCCTTATCACCTTCACGTTCTCCCGGACCTTCTGCAGCGGCGCCGTTATGACGGTTATCTCCACGCCCCGCTGGATGGCGTTCGTGAACTTCTTTCCCATCGCCGCCCGTATCTCCGAGAAGATGGGAGTGCAGATGATGAACGACCTGGATGCCATGTCCAGCAGCTCGCCTATCTTGGCGAGAACCTTGTCGCGGCCGGTGATGGTGTATATCAGCTGGGGCTCTCCCTTCTCGCCCACAATCTCGTGGAGCAGCTCCAGCTTCTCGAACGTCTCCCTTATCTTGGCCTCCACGGCCTCGCGCATCTTCGACGGGGGCTCCGGCTTGTAGATGACCGGCCTGCCGCTCGTGGCGATGGCGAACCCCTTCTGCTGGAGGGACTGCAGTACCTTGTACGAGGACGTCCTCGGAATGCCGGCCGTCGTGGCGATGGTCTCGGCATCCCCGTAGCCATGGGCGACGAGTGCTATGTACGTCATCGCCTCGTAAGGAGAGAGCCCTATCATCGCCAGACGCTTGGAGGCCTCCTTGAACTCGTCGGCCAGGTCTATCTTCCTGCCGAGGCCCTCGATGCCCTCGGCGTTCAGTATATCCCGCATCTGGTTGGTCTTCATAATATTAGTAGTATATGCTACAATAAATTTAAGTGTTGCCACACAATCCATGCCAGCGGGAATGCCCGATGACCAAGAAGCCAAAGATTGAAAGGGTCTGTTGCATGCATTGCGGGGCCTGCGTAGGCTGCTGCCCCGAGAACGCCATGACGCTCGAGGAGGTCTGGGTCGATATCAGCGACAGGTGCAAGGGATGCGGCATCTGCGCTCGCGCCTGCCCGGCCGGCGCCATCACGATGGAGGGGAAGTAGATGCCCGACCTGGAATACGATGTCGTCGTGGTCGGCGGGGGACCGGCGGGCAGCGTCACCGCCAAGCACGCCGTAAAGAACGGCGCCAGGACGCTCATGATAGAGAAGCGCCAGGAGATAGGCTCGCCCGTCAGGTGCGGCGAAGGCATCGCCCGCGCCTGGCTGGAGGAGCTGGGCATCAAGCCCTCGAAGAAATGGATCTCCAACGAGGTTGAAGGGGCGCGAATAATCTCGCCAAAGGGTTTCGTCGTCACGCTGACGGAGAAGATGGCCGGCAACGAATGCGGCTACGTCATCGAGAGGGACAACTTCGACAAGGCCCTCGCCGAGGAAGCTGCCGGTGCGGGCGCCGATGTCATGGTCAAGACCAGCGCCGTTGATGTCATCCGCAAGGACGGCCGGATAGCGGGCGTCAAGGCCAGGCACATGGGCGACAGGTTCGACATCCGTGCCAAGGTGGTGATTGGCGCGGACGGATTCGAATCCCAGGTCGGCAGGTGGGCCGGGATCGATACGACCCTCAAGCCCTCGGATGTGAATGTCTGTTTCGAATACACGCTCAGGCACATCGACATCGACCCGAAGTACAACGATTTCTATGTCGGCTCGTGCGCTCCGGGCGGCTACATCTGGGTCTTCACCAAGGGCCCAGACAGCGCGAACGTCGGCATCGGCGTCCAGCTCTCGAAGATAAAATCCGGCGAGAGGGGCGCTGCCAAGATGTACCTCGACAGGTTCATCAGGGGCAAGAAGGAGCTCGCCAAGGGCGTCGCCATCAGGGAGGTCGCGGGCGCCGTGAGCTGCTGCCAGCCCATTGAATGCACGATTGCGGACGGCATCATGCTCGTCGGCGATGCGGCGCGCCAGATAGACCCGCTGACGGGCGGAGGGGTCGCGAACTCCTGCCGTGCCGGCAAGGTGGCGGGTGAGGTGGCCGCTCAGGCAGTGAAGGCCGACGACTTCAGCAAGAAGTTCTTCCAGGCCTACGAGAAGGGCTGGAGGGCGAAGTTCGAGGAGCAGATGTACCGCAACTGGATGGCCAAGGAGAAGCTCGTCACCCTGTCGGATGAGACGTTCGACAAGGCATGCGAGGTCCTGGCCGAGGCAAAGCTGGACAAGGTCAACACCCTCGAGATATTGCGCCTGATACAGCGCAAGTACCCGGAGCTCGTCAAGGAGTTCGAGGACCTCATAACCTGAGCGAGCAGGGGACGGCAGCATGGTCCGTGCCGGTCCACCGGCCGGATGGAGAATGGAGCGTGCTGCTCAGGTCCTGACACGGCATCGGGCCGTTCCGAGGCAATCTTTATAATCACCGGAAGGAATGTCAATGGGTCACGTGGGACGGGGCCGCGTAATCCGGGGGAGGCTGAGAGCGTGGGGAAGCTGCTGAAGCTCGTGGTCGTCATCGTGGTTGCAATCGTCATATTCTTCGTGTTCTTCTTCCAGAAACCCGGAGTGGGGCTGGAGGGATTCCAGTTCGAGAACATAGTTATCAACCAGGCAACGGGGACCCCCAGTTCGGGTGAGCTGGTCATGACGTTCACCATCGACAACCAGAATCCCCTGAGCGTCAAGATTGACAGCGTGGAGGCCAGCATCTACCTCAACGGCCAGCTAGCAGGAAAGACGAACCAGGAAGTGAACAGGGACATCACCAAGTACGGGGTCACCGAGATAGAGATCCGCTTCACCATAACCGATTTTCCGCCAGGCGGGCTAACGGACCCCACATCGGTAAGGGTGTCAGGAACGTGCCATCTCTCGAAGATCGTGCTGAAGTTCCCGTACGATTTCGACCAGACCAAATCGATATCGATAAAATAATCGTGGTCAGGACCGGTCCGCAGGCCCCAGGAGTGCACTGGCCGTGCGGCACGCGGCCTTCATCCCGTCCAGCTTATCGTTTGTCCTGACCATTTCGAGTCTTGCATTCTCGAGGGCCCGCGCCATCTCTGCAGGGGATGTCCCGCCCGGAGAGGAGCGGCTATTCACGCTCTCCAACATCTCGGACATTCTCGTGCCATTTGACTTTCCGGACGCGCCTTTCGTCTCCCGCTCTTTCTCTGCGGATGATACGGAGCCGTGGGCCTTACGGAAAGGCACGCCCTTCTTGACGAGCTCCTCGACCCTGTCCGTTGCGAGGAGACCGCCGCCGGTCGGAGCGGGAGGATGGAACTTCGCGGCGGCGAGTGCGATGCCGACGGCGCGAATGGAGGAGAGGGCCGTATCGACGGCATCGAAGACCGCAGGCTTGTCCTCCTGAAGGTCCTTGTTGTATGCAAGCGGCAGGCCTTTCAGGGTGACGAGCAGCGAGACCAGGTCCCCTATCACGCGGCCGCTCTTTCCGCGGGCCAGCTCGAACACGTCAGGGTTCCTCTTCTGGGGCATTATGCTGCTTCCGGTGCACGTGCCGTCGCCGAGTGTCATCCAACCGAATTCCGTTGTGGACCATAGCACTACCTCTTCACACAGGCCGCTCAGGTGGACCATCGTCATCGAAAGGTCGAAGAGCAGCTCCGCTGCGGCATCCCTGTCGGAAACCGCGTCGATGCTGTTGGTGAAGGGTCCGCAAAAGCCCAGCAACCGTGCCGTCATTGCGGGATCGATTGGCAATGATGTCCCGGCGAGCGCTCCCGCTCCGAGCGGTGAAACGTTGGCCCTCCCGAAACTCTGTTCCAACCTCTCGATGTCCCTCCCAAAGCGCTGGTAGTGGGCCATCAGGATATGGCCCAATAGTACGGGCTGGGCCTGCTGCATATGTGTGTAGCCGGGAACGACAGTTTCACGATTGGCGTCGGCCTTATCGGTAAGCACCTTCTGGAGCCTGAGGAGCGCCTCCACGCAGCCTGTGATGGCCTCGCGGATGTAGAGCCTCATGTCGAGGGCCACCTGGTCGTTCCGGCTGCGGCCGGCGTGCAGGTGGAGCGCTGCCTCGCCGACCTCCCTTTCGAGGAGCTTCTCCACGTTCATGTGGATGTCCTCGAGCTCCGGGTCCAGGACGGCCTGACCATTTTTCAGGCCGGCCCAGACCCGTCTCAGCCCCCCGGCGAGCTCGCCCGACATCATATCGGGGATGATGCCGCACCGGCCGAGCATCATCGCATGGGCGATGCTGCCCGCTATGTCGTGCCGGGCCAGCGTGCCGTCGAACTCCACGGATGCCAGGAACTCGCCCAGCTCCGGATGGAGCGGTGTTCCGAGCCTTGCGCTCCAGACCGCCATTGTGGCACGCTCACTGTTCCTTGAGCGCGTAGGCTATCGCGCTCTCGAGAAGGTCCAGTCCCTGGCAGAGCTGCTCCTCGGTTATGACGAGGGGCGGGATGAGCCGGACCCCGGAGCCGCAGGGCAGCAGGATGAGCCCGCTCTTGTACCCTTGCCTGAGCACCGCGTCCGTCAGTTGCTCGTCGGGCTGCTTGGTCCTCCGGTCCTTGACGAACTCGACGACCTGCATCAGGCCGAGCCCGCGCACGTCGCCGATAGGGGGGAACCTGGCCTGCATCTCGCGCAGCCTTCCCATCATCACGGCCCCGAGCTTCTCCGCCCGGTCGGGGAGCTTCTCCTCCTCGAGTATCTCTATGGTCGCAAGCGCCGCTGCCGAGGCGACAAGGTTGCCGCCGTAGGTGTTGCTGTGCGCTCCCTGGACCCCGAAGTCCAGCTTCGCGTTGTAGACGCAGGCGCCGATGGGCATTCCGGAGCCCATGCCCTTGGCCATCGTGATGGCGTCGGGCACGACCCCGAAGTGCTCGATTGCGAACATCTTGCCCGTGCGGCCGAACCCCGCCTGGACCTCGTCGTCCACGAACAGTATGCCGTGGGAATCGCAGAGCTTCTTCAGCGTCGGCAGGAATTCCTTCGGCGGGACGACATACCCGCCCTCGCCCTGGACCGGCTCCACGAGCATCATCGCCACCTCGTCGGGCGGCACCACCTTCTTGAAGTAGACCTCTTCGAGGATCTTCGCGCAGTAGCAGCCGCAGGACGGATATTCCATCTTGTAGGCGCACCGGTAGCAGTAGGCGTAGGGCACCTTCGTCACGCCGGGCATCATCGGGAAATATTTCCCGATGGCCGGCATGCCGTTGGCCATGAAGGCGTTGGCGCCCATCGTCCTTCCGTGGAAGCCCCCGATGAAGCCTATGAACTGCGTGCGGCCCGTGGCCCACTTCGAGAGCTTTATGGCGCACTCGACCGATTCCGCTCCCGAGTTGGTGTAGAACACCTTCTTGGGGAAGTCACCCGGGGTTATGCCGGCCAGCTTCTCGGCGAGGCTGACCTGCACCCTGTAGTAGAAATCGGTTCCGGCGAAGTGCATGAGCTGGGACGCCTGGTTGGTTATCGCGGAAACGACCTTGGGATGGCAGTGGCCGGTGTTGGTGACGCCTATTCCGCTTGTGAAATCGACGTACCAGTTCCCGTCCACGTCCATGACCATCGCGCCCTTCCCCTTCTCCCCGACGACCGGTGAGCACTTTGTGCTCGTCGCCAGGAACCTGGAGTCGAGCTCGATGATCTCCTGGGCCTTCGGGCCCGGGGCCTCCGTGACCATCTTGGGATGAATACCGTTGAGGCCTATCATCTCAGTCACCGGCCGATTTCGCCTTCGCGTGCGGTCTTGGGTGGATGTACTCGTCCGCCTTGACGGCTCCCGCCTTCGCGCAGGCCTTCAGGGGCAGCGTGTAGAGCTTGAGGAAGCCGTCCGCGGCGGCATGGTCGAATGCATCCTCCGTCCCGAATGTGGCGAGGCCCGAGTCGTAGAGGCTGTTGGGGGAAGAAAGACCTATCACGGTGCAATTTCCCTTGTAGAGTTTCATCTTCACATCGCCCGTCACGGGCTGCTGGAGCTCGTCGACGAGCGTCTGGATGCCCTTGCGCAGGGTCGTGAACCACTTTCCGCCGTAGACCAGCTGGGCATACGTCTGCTCCGCGTGGAGCTTGAAGTCCAGCACGTCCTTGGAGAGCGTGAGCTTCTCGAGGGCCTTGTGCGCCGCAAGCAGCGCAACGGCCGCCGGGTACTCGTACACCTCGCGGGCCTTGATGCCTATGACGCGGTCCTCGATGTGGTCAATCCTGCCTATCCCGTGGCGGCCCGCCAGCGTATTGAGGTAGTAGACCAGCTCGACTGGCCTCATCTGTCTTCCGTCGACGGAGACGGGCGTCCCGTGCTCGAAATCGACGGTCACGATTGACGGCTCGTTGGGCATCTCGTCGGGTCCCGAGGTCCACAGGAATACATCCTCCGGAGGCTCGACCAGGGGGTCCTCAAGGTTGCCGCCCTCTATGCTGCGGCCCCAGAGGTTCTCGTCGATGCTGTAGGGCGGGTCGGACATCGCGAACGGGATGCGTATCCCGTGCGAGGCCGCGTACTCCATCTCTTCCTCGCGAGATGGGGCCCATATCCTGATGGGAGCTATGACCTCGAGCTCAGGAGCCAGCACCGCGAACGATGCCTCGAACCTCACCTGGTCGTTGCCCTTCGCAGTGCAGCCGTGGGCGAGGGCGCTCGCCCCGGTCATCTTCGCCACCTGCACGACCTTCTCGCATATGAGGTGGCGAGCCAGTGCCGTACCCGCGGGGTACGAACCGCCGTAGAGCAGGTTGGCCCTGAGCGCGGGCATTATGTAATCCGTTGCGAACTCGTGCACGGCGTCGATCACGTGGACCTCGGCGCCCATCTCGCGGGCGCGCACGGCATGTGCCCTGAGGTCCTCGGACTGGCCGACGTTGACGCACACGGCCACCACGTCCGCATTCAGGTTCTCCTGCAGCCATTTCACTATGACACTGGTGTCCAGCCCTCCGCTGTATGCCAGCGCCACCTTCCTCTTGTGTTTCTTGGGTGCCATTCATCACACCGTGATAAATATCCGGGGCTTGCACTTGAATATGATGTCGCGTGCGCGACACTCTGCGCTCCGGATGTTCCCCACGCGACGTTTCTGGCAACAACCAATTAATACCGAGGGGTGGATTCGCCGAGAGATGAACCAGCCGGAGAACGGGAAGAAGAGCACCGCGCAGCTCACCCGCGAGTACATCGAGGCGAGGCCTGCGCTTCGGAGCCTTCTCATACAGGATATCATCAACTATACATCCCTGGCAAGGCAGATGGTGCTGGAGCTAGGCACGGGCAACGAGGATGCCATAGTCGTCGCGCTGAGAAGGTACGTTCAGGAGAACGGGGGGCTCGCGGCGCCGCCCGACAAGGCTGTCAAGGAACTTCTCGGAAAGAGCAACATCTTCATGAAGACCGGGATAGCGTGCGTCACGGCGCGCCACGACTGGAGCGTGATGTCCAAGCTCGAAAGCGTATTCGGGGCGATGATGGCATCCCGCGTTCTTCTGCAAATAAACCTGGGCACGGACGGCCTCACCATAATCACGGAGCAGGAGGCCTGCAAGGACATCTTGGAAAAACTGGCCAAAGACGAGGTCATCAGGGTCCGTCAGGATCTGGCCGAGGTGGCTGTCAGCGCGCCTGAGGACATCGCGGACACCCCGGGTGTCGTGGCGCATCTGTCATCGGTGCTCTCGCAGCACGGCATCAACGTCGTGGAGATGGTGTCCTGCTACACAGATGTGATATTCATAGTCAAGGACAGGGACACCGTCCCGGCGTACGAGACCCTCAGGAAGCATGTGGGATGAACCGCAATCTGCCGTTGGAGCCGACCGGGCCCATACAAACCTATTTTTACCAGAAATTCATTCGAGCGTCTGAGCCGCAGTAGCTCAGCTGGGAGAGCGCAAGACTGAAGTCTTGGCGCGATAGCCTCGGGCAGAAATCTTGAGGTCGCTGGTTCAATTCCGGCCTGCGGCACATTATATTTTGCATGCCGGGCGCTGAGAAAATTTTAATACCCGCGATTGCTTTCAAACGGACATGGAGAAGATTCCCTCCTGGATGAGACCGGGCGCCACCTGGACCGAGACCGAGACGAGCTTCGAGGGAGCCAAGCCCGTCCGGACGGCTAGGACGTACCGGGTCACCGGTTCCACCGACGACCCTTCCATCGAGATGAAGGCAAAGAGCCCCGACGGTGATGAGGACAACACTTACTCACCCGACGACCTGGTCTCCGAGAGCAGGCTGCTCGAGGAGCGCCCGGACGTCCAGAACATCGTCGAGCTGAACGGCGAATCGTTCTATGTCGAGAAAAGGGAGGGAATTCCCATCGGCGGAAGGAACCTGGACTGCCTCAAGCTCATCCGCTACGTGAAGATGGACTGCGAGAGGTGCGGCGGCGAGGGGAACTGCTCGGACTGCAGCGGCAGCTCGGAGTGCCCCGAGTGCAGCGGCTCCCGCCAGTGCCAGAACTGCGACGAGGAAGGGAACTGCCCCAACTGCGGCGGCGACGGCAACTGCACCAATTGCGAGGGCGAGGCGAAATGCTCCAGTTGCGAGGGCGCCGGAAGGTGCGTGGACTGCGAGGGCAGCGGCACCGCTCCAGGCGAGACATCGGGCGGCGAATGCGGGGACTGCGGCGGCACCGGCAACTGCGGGACGTGCGAGGGCGCCGGAAGGTGCGTGGACTGCGAGGGCCGCGGACGGATCCAGGGCGACGGCGGTTTCGTCAGGTGCGATTCCTGCAACGGCACGGGCAAGTGCATGGGCTGCCAGGGCTTTGGGAAATGCGGCACGTGCAGGGGCACGGGCCAGACGGTACCGGAGAACATCACGAGCGAGTGCGGCTCCTGCGGCGGCACGGGCAGGTGCGCGCCCTGCGCCGGCACCGGGTCCTGCGAGGAGTGCAAGGGCACCCGAAAATGCTCCCAGTGCAACGGCACCGGAAGGTGCATCCAGTGCGGAGGCTCACGTGCATGCAGCACATGCCACGGCTCCGGCAAGTGCTCGTTCTGCAACGGCACCCTGCAATGCCGTGATTGCGGCGGCAAGGGCAAGTGCAGGTACGGGTCCAACATGTGGTTCGAGCTGTCATCGCTGCTCCTTGTCAGGGCAAGGAAGAACTGCAACGGCAAGCTGACTATGGAGAGGGACGTTGCAGCGGCGAGCTTCCTTGGATTGGCCGCGCCGCCGCCCCAGACGGCCCCGTCGTACACGTGGGACACCGGCGCCTCCGGCCCTGCAACGACCTCCGCTCCGAGGACCCTCCAGTTCGAGCCGCTCACGCTTGAGCAGCCCATCCAGGAAAAACCCGCGGACGCGATGGGCCCCCAGCTATGCCCCAGCTGCGGCGGTGCGATAAAATCCAACGTCTCGAAGTTCTGCACCTTCTGCGGAAAATCGCTGTGATTTTGGTCATGGACGGCCAGGGCCGCGCGCAATGCAGTTGGTCATTGGTCACCAGGGCAGCAACGGTCGTGTTGTCCTGCATCAAAGACGCCGGGCTGCCTGGCTGTCGTTCATATATCGCGTGAGGCTGCCTTCCGCTTGGTTCAGACGGCGGACACGGTATCCACGAAGTCCTGGTTTATCCATGGTTCGGCGGTGTTGTGGCTCCAGTGGTGCGAGAACGTGCTGGAACCGGATGTGAACTCGAGGTCTATCAGGACGGTGTAGCGCTCCAGCTGGTTTCCCCTGAACGTGAGGGTGTCGAGCCTGTGGGGCGATTGATGAACTCCCACATAGGACACGAGATACTCCGCATTGCCCATCTCCATGTCCGTTGAATTGACGATGGACACCTCAAGCTTTATGCTGCCCGCATCGATGGTGCCGGTGTTGCGGAGCTCCGTCGCGATGTTGATCTGGTTTAGCAGGCCCTCGTTGTAACGGACCTTGACAGTGAATTCGGTTCTAGGGATGACGCCCACATATAGAATCGCGGGGATGATTATCAGGAGCGCAACGCCGATTGCTATATTGCGGCGCTTGACGAGATTCCGCCTGTTGGAGCGGGCCTCGTGGAGGGCGTCCGCGCTGCGCCTCGCCACCACGAGGGCTCGCTTGGGCCTTTTCTTGGCAAGCTCCATTGCGTCAAGGAAAAGCTCCCGGGCCTCGGTGATGTCCGCCTTCTCAGCGCGCGCCGCATCCAGCTCCGTTTCGACGGTGAGCAGCTCATCGTCGAGCTCGCTCTTCGGCGCATCCATCTCGAGCGCCTCGACGGTCTCGGCGTCCCTTGTTCCGAGCTCCTCGGGCGGAGGGACCGGTTTCAACCCTGACCCTGGCCCCGCCTTGGAATCTGGTTTCAGCTCGGTCCTGGATCCGGTTTTGGCATTGCGCATTGGCGCGCTTTCCGGCTCGGGCTTGGGCCCGTATCCAGGCTCGGTCTCGGGTCCGGACTTGCAGCCCGCCTTGGGCCCGGCATTCGGTTCGGCGACGGGAGCATCCTTCGGAGCGTCCCTGGGCTCACATTTGGGGGCGTCCTTGGACCCGCCGTTCTTTCCGACGGTGGCCGGCTTGGTATTCTCCACGTCATCCAGGAGCTCTTCCAGAGGGGTGCGGGATGCTTTCATGCTCAGCCCCCCAGCAGGGTTCCGATGACCGTCGAGAGGGGCAGTGGCACTATCGTGTGCTCTTCGCCCTTCGTGGCCCCGAATGAGACCCCGTTCGTGAACATCTGCATTCCCTGCGGCATGCCGTCCTTGCTCCTGTAATCCATGAGGACGAGGCGGGCATTCTTCTCCGTGCCGCCGATGGAGATCTTCGCGGTGATTGCCAGATGCACGGATTCCGCTTCGAGCGAGGAGAGTATGAACATCGGGTAGGAATCGAAGACCATCTTGACCGAAAGGTCGAGGCTCCGGATGTCCTCCACCATGAGACCGAGAGCGGATATCCTCAGGCCCTTCTGGTAGGGCATGTCCCGCGCCTTCACGTAGACCGATTCGGCGCCGGTGCTCCGGATCTTGAAGTAATCGCCGGAATGCTTACCCGTGGTGAGCTTTCCGGCGTCCTTGACCTCCAGCTGGTACGATGTCCGTGAGCCGGTGGCCTTTCCGTCAAGGTCGACATAGACATCCAGCGTGTCGCGGTCGGAAGATATCGAGAACTCCGGCAGTATTTGCGCCGGCGTGGATGCAGTGGAGAAACCGGTGGGCGGGTTCACGGAAGCCTCCACATTGCGCGGGATGTCGTGCAGGAGCACGGTCGTCGAGCGCCATATATCGGCATTCCTGTCGCTGACGAGCCTCGAATTCTTGATGTAGAGGTAGCCGAGCTCCTCGGAAGCACGATATTTGACATCGACCTTCTCGGCCATGTAGCCCGAGAGCTTCAGCTCGGTCGGCAATCGCGAGCCGAAGGCCAAAAAGCGCGTGTTCGTCGGTGCGGGACGGCCCATAATCGCGAGGAACGGGCCCATCGGCTTCGAGGCGCGCATGTCCAGGTCGGCCTTGATGACCTCGCGGCCGTAGGTGGCGTTCTGTGTCAGGTTGACCCCAAATCTGAGGTCCGTCGGCGTTCCCA
>Ga0315283_10002180_pt1 | contig 16251 bp, 22 predicted proteins | sample YL17G09_0_MG_FD_204541 | JGI IMG/M metagenome (GOLD analysis project Ga0315283, IMG submission 204541) | Sediment microbial communities from Yellowstone Lake, YNP, Wyoming, USA - YL17G09_0 | ecosystem: Environmental > Aquatic > Freshwater > Lake > Sediment | place: USA: Wyoming | collected... | reverse complement strand
ATAAAGCTCTAAAAACAAAGATCGCCCTCATGAAATTGCACGAGACATGGCAACCCCTCTCCAATTTCTATCAGAATCTTTAGGATTCCAAGTATTGCCATAGTCGTTAGAAACATATATTTGACCACCAACAACAGTTATTGTCTGATGCTGACCACTACCGGACATAGCAACTTCATACCAATGTCTAGAACCTTTAGGATTCCAAGTATTGCCATAGTCGTTAGAAACATATATTAGTGGCGCTATGCCGACACCACCGTTAAGTACAACTGTTTGAATACTACCATCACTTGATACCGCAATTCCTCTCCAATCTGCTTCAAAACCTTTTGGATTCCATCTATTACCATAATTAATAGAAACATAAATATTACTATCATAAGTTGTTGCAGTTTGAACTTGTCCACTATCAGACATCGCAACATGCCACCAATTTCTTGGCGAGTCTTTATAAGACCAAGTACTTCCATAATTTGTAGAAACCCATATATATTCACCAGGCTTAGCAGTTGCTGTCTGATACTGACCAGTACTCGACATAGCTATGCCTCTCCAATCTATACTAGAGCCCGTAAGTGTCCAAGTATTTCCATAATTTATAGAAACATTTATGCGACCATTATAATAAATCGCTGTCTGATACTGACCAGTACTCGACATAGCAACTCCATACCATTGTCTAACAGAATCTTTAGGATTCCAAGTATTGCCATAGTCGTTAGAAACATATATTTGATCACCAGCAGCAGTTGCTGTCTGATACTGACCAGTACTCGACATAGCTACTCCATACCAATTTCTAACAGAGTCTTTAGGATTCCAACTATTCCCATAATCAGTAGAAACATATATTTGACCATTCCATACTACAGCTGTCTGGATACTACCATCGCCGGTAAAATATGGTTTATAGCATGGAAATGGAGATTCAAGATCTGCCAATTACTCTCCCTTCTTGTATACCCTAAAAGTAGCTAATTCTCCAGTAAAACTTCCGGAAGGAAATACAATTATTGCCTGAAGTCTATAATTTCCCGGAACATTGAAGTCATTAGATTGCGTTGTATATATCAAAATCCCATCTGTAGCCGGCAACTGAATAGTTGGACTCCAACTAGCAATTAGTCCATTAGGTTTAACCACATAACATGAATATGCACTTGCTAAAGTAAGGTCAATTCCAACATTTATTTTAACTACGACACCCCAGTCATCCTCGTAAATTTTGCCAGCCAAAACTTTTCTCCTCTATAATATTTATATAAAAAAAATTATGTGTTCCACATCCGAACTCTTTTCTCAAATTTTACTCTATCTTCATCACAAAGTCGTTTATATTCTTCACTTTTCTTATCCATAGTTCCGTAAAAACTGGTAGTGAAATGCCACAAAATAGCTTCTGGAACTACAAACAGCTTATATCCGTTAACAAAAAACTGATATGAAAAATCATTCTCTGCCGTTCTTGCCACATAGGATAAATCCAGATTAAACCCCCATTTTTTACCTACTTCTGTTCGATACATTAAACTTCCTATAAGATGTTGTGTGAGTTTAGGTTCCAAAGTTGAATGCACAGACATTTGTAAATTATTTCCGTACCCCACACCCTGCTTTTTAATATAAATTATTCCATTAAACCTCTCTATGTGTTCCCAATCTAACGGTAACTTAATCCTATTAAAGTCTCCTGCCAGTAAATATATACCTCCTGTAGCACCTGTATCTTCCTTATTAAAAGGATCTAAAAGAGCCTTCATAACATTTGATTCTAAAGCATGGTCTTCGTCTAAAGCCCAGGTAAAAAGATGTCTAGAACTATCTAAAACCTTCTGCTGAGCATAGTGCCATCCCTTTCGTTCACCGTAAAGAACTCTCCATTGATGACCTTCCTCTTTAATTAGTTTAAGCAAATCAGAAACACATGGGATTTCATCCAATCTTTCTCGCCCCGCAGTTTCATCAATAATGGTTAAATCCCACTCTTTATGAGTCTGTCTAAGAAGAGACCATAAAAGAACAGATAAGTGAGTAAATTTACCTGTTGTTGTTAATCCCACTTCGACTCTGGTAATCTTATCTACAGCCATCTTCTAATACTTCCAAGTGACATCTTATGTTTTTATATGCACACATTGCCAAAATATTCCTCATTATCTCCGGCACATCCTCAAATCCATTGTACATTCCTGTATCGCCCGTAAACTTAATGCAATAACCTTTGTCTTCCACAGATGCCCCTTTGTAGTCAATGAAATCTATAATAGTATCAGTTTCACTCAAAAATTCTATGTCTTGAAGTTTTTTATCTAATACAGTTAACCTCTCCTTACTGTTATCAATAAAAAACTTAAGAAATGTTTTTTTCTCCAAATCTTTATCAGATTCATACTGCTTAAGACTTTTTTCTAATTCTGCCTTGTCTTTCTTTAGTTTTGACCTAAAGTTCTCTTTTTTAGAAAAGCAAAATTCTTCACTGTACTCCTCTGCAAAATCTTTCAACGGCATGTCTACTCTAAGAACAAAACTAGCAGAACTACTGTTACTTACAAAACCTGTTCTAATTTTCAAAGTTTTTTCTCCTTCCTTACTTTTCGTAAGCAGTTAAAACTCCAGTTAGAGTTTTAGGTTCTAAAAACATTATTTTCAGCGGCTTGTTAAGTGCAAAAACCATCCCAAAGTCAAAAATAAATCCAATAGAACGCTGATCCCAAAACACATGAATTTCTTCACACCATTTGATAATGCCACGATTAAACTTGCAAACTTCTAACTCATCTAACTCTGGGTGAGAATCAAAAGCTGGTAACTTAACTTTATGCCCACCCTTCTCTAATTCAATTTTATGCTTGATCATTTTATTAAGATAAGAAGTTGTTCCTAAAATTACAATTTTCATCAGTAGTCTCCTCTCTCAAATTTGGCTCTTAAAATTTGACGATGCCTGGCAGTAATTTCATCCCACCCTGAAATGTTCATCACAGTTTTTCCTGCCGGGTGAAAAATTGGAAAACTACTTGTCCACCAGGTGTTTCCTGGTTCTACAGTTACCGGATTGTTGGCCGGAACTCTTTGAATTTTATATCCCACCTTTTTGGCTCTTTGACAAAAATCAATATCTTCACCATAGCCCACATCAAAAATTTTGGTATCCAGAAGTCCTATAGAATCAAAAACTTCTTTTTTAACCATTACACAGAAAAATAGTATAAAATTAGATTCAACTTCAGGACTATACAAATCTAATGAACCAGTAATACCCATCTTTGGATCTATAAACGGTTCTCTCAATAAATCTAACCATTGTGGTCCCACTAACACACAATCATTATTTAGAGTAACAAAATAATCACCACGTGATAATCGAATACCTGTATTAATTGCTTCACCGGCTCCTAATGCAGATTTATTGCTATAAAGGATTACATTAGCACTTTTTTGAAGACTTAACACATAATCTTCCGTCCCATCTTCGCAACCATTTGAAATTACAATAAGTTCAAAATCATATTTATTAGAATCAGTATAATTAATGATAGATTCTAAACATTCCCTTGTAAGAGCCAAATGATTAAAACACGGAACAACAATAGAAAACTGCAAGGTTAGCTCTCCTCTCTTTTTGAACAACAACCATCACACAAAGTCCGAACCCAACCGTCTTCATTTTGAGTTACGTTAATTAGTGTTCCACACTCTTCACAAATCTTACTACTCAAATACTCAGCAAAATTAGTTATTCCAAAAACAACATCATCACAATTTGACGTGTAAAATCTGAGCGTTCCATATTTTTCTTTAACCTGAACAGCTTCAACTTGCAACGTACTAGAATCAAAAGTTTTTCTATAGTCTAAATAAATCTTAAATCTAGAAAACAATCCAGCATACCACCTTAAAGTTTTCCAACCCCACCTATAATCATGAATGATATTTTTCCAACTATTATGCTTTCTTCTAGTTTTTGCTGAATCTACTATAGAATTAACATGGGACTGAATTTCAAAACACAGACTATCTATAAGCCAAAACCAACCATCTCCACAATCTATCCCCCAACACATCGCAGTTTGACTCATTGGTAAATCTTTTTGTCTAAAAATCTTTGGATATTTTTGAAATAATTCTTCTTGTAATTCTTTTTTCAAAGTTACACCTCCCTCTCTGTTTTTTCGCTTAGAATTTTATACCTCTTTCCCGTTAACTTCTTTGACGAATTCCAATCAGAAGAGTTTACTGAAAAAGGTTTCTTCTGATCAAAATCATACTTACTAATTAGCAGTTTAAAGTTCTTTTCAACAATGTCATGAACAAACTTAAAGTATTGATTTTCTGGAAAACTAATTTCCAGTTGACCAGGAAATGTTTCTTTAAGATAAACACTACATTTTTCGGTGACATCCTCGACAAGAACTCTATCATTTGCAGCAAAAGGCATTAACTTCAAACTAGACCTCCTTAAGAGATTATTATATTCCCAATCTCAGAATATAGTTCTTTGCTTAGACATGAGGACTATAGGCTCCCATGTGTGAGATATTGATAGCAGCATTATGATCACTGTTATCAGTATACCCACAATTCAGACATAAAAACTTCTCGGCTTTCCGATTATCTTTATCCCTGAATCCACAGACACTACAGATTTGGCTTGTATAAGCTGGATCAACCCTTGTAAATAAAACACGGTTTTCTTCACAAGTTCTATCCAGTTTACTCATCACTTTAGGATAAGACCATCTCTGTAGTTTGTTATTAAAAGTTTTTCTAAATCTGCCATTTATTCCTGTTTTTACTGACTTTAGATCTTCTACTACCAGTTCTTTGATCGGATATAAATCTAGTTCTTTATTTATTAAATAATTTATTTCATTGTTTCTTTCTATTAGAGCTCTTTTAAATGCCTTAGACCCCTGTTTCTTTCTGGATATTTTATTATAAATTTTAGTAAAATCTGATCCTATAAACTGACCATCAGATGTTGTAATTAAATTAGAAAATCCCTGGTCTAAACCTAGTATTTTTCCATCTAACTTAATTTCAGGAACTTCTTTTTCAAAAATCAAAGTAACAGAATTTCTAGATAATCTGATAGACTTGCACAATTCCCAGTTCTCAAATTTAAGACTATGTTTATGATCTTTCAGTGGGATCAGAATTTCTATTCTTTCTACTTTTTTACCTGATTTTATGAATGGCAGTCTTAATCTAATCCACTTATCAAAAGAATTTCCTGATTTTTCTACTTTCACCATCTTCTGATCTATATTTATACTAAAATTCTTCATCTTAGGTTTAGATTTCTTTCCTTTTCTTGCTCTACAACCTCTAACTATCTGAGATGCATGTGTATAGACAAGCTGTTTCCACTGGCCTCCTAGATCTCCTAACCAAGTTACATCTTTAGTAGATAACCACTTTCTTTGTGGTATTTTTTTATCCCACATTAGATCAATAGTTTCTTGTAGACATTTAGAATACAGATCAAACAAATTATTGATCAAATTCTTCTTTTTATTAGTACTAAACTTCAATGTATATTTAGTTGATCTTGTCATTTTATTTAAAAATAAGATTCCCATCCCAACCAGTTTTCGTTGAATACCATCTACTTTCCTAAAAATCTAGGTTCTACTACATCTTTAACATAGTTAACCTGAGTGTCCCAATCTTTACCAATATTTACTAGACAGCCACCAACTTTGCTTCATAATCTTGAATTTGTCCCTTAAACTTAACATTATTCTTTATCCAGTCTCTAAAATCAATCTCTAACTCACGAGCTTCAAATCTATTAAGCCACTCAGTCTCAAAACTTAAAATAGGACCCATCCCGTCCTTCCCTACCTGATAATACTGTGAATAGTCTTTATTCAATTTAATAATTCCATATTTTTTAGGATTCTCATAAACATCTGTAGCTGGATATGGAACCATAGAACTTACAAAAACTTGATCTGGTTTTGACTTTTCAATAAATCTTTTAGTTTCTTCAAGAGTTTCTTTTGTTTCTCCTGGAAAAAATAGGACAAAAAACGCCCTGGAATTTATTCCATATTTCTTTGCCCATCCTATAACATCATAGTTATCAGAAATTTTACATTTCTTATTCATTCTATCTAACATATACTGAGATCCTGATTCAATCCCCCAACTAACTTGAGTACAACCAGATTCTGCTAGTTTTTCGTATGTTTCCTCTACGTCATAACCTGACCTTCCCATACATCTAAACTTAAAACCATAAGTTTTTATAATATTTAGTATATTAAATAATCTTTTTTTGTTATAGGTAAAAATATCATCCTGAATATTCAAAGCCTTGAGGTGACCCGTGAGACGGAAAAGGTCTCTAGAAAAACCATAAATTTTTGACAAATGTTCTTGAATAATTTCCTCATCAAACAATCTAACACCACTAAGTTTATGAAGATAATTTAATCCACAAAAACTACATGAAAAACTGCAACCTCTACTAGTAATTATTGGAACACTTTTAATTCCGTCTATATGCCTACTATAGCTTTTTAAATCTACTAAATCATAGGACGGAAAAAATACTTTGGCCTTTTCACCGTACAGAATCTTAGAAATAGAATTAGTCTGAAATAATCTAACTCCTAATTCTAAAGATCGAACCAGTTTAGCCATTACTTTTTCACCTTCTCCAACTACCACAAAGTCGGCAATATCAGTAAAATCTAATGGAACTGCAGAAGGATGAGCTCCTCCTACTACAATTACGGCTTTTTCATTTCTTAATCTACATGTTTTTATAATCTCTTTAGAAATATCTACTGTTGGAGCATAAACAGTAATTCCGTAAACATCAGCAACTCCAATTTTATTTGCATCAAAATATTCTTTATCTGTTAAATCCGTAACTACAACCTTAGCATCAGATGAATTTCTAATTGATGATGCTATTAAAAGTAATCCTAATGGAGGATCTAAATGACTATCTAAACTATTAGGTTGATTTGGATGAATTAGCTCAACTCTCAAAGAATTTACTTTCAGCAAAACTTTTTTCACGTTCTCTATAGTAGTTTACAATTAGTTTTCTCTTCAGTTTAAATTCATTAAAATTTTGAAACAAATAGTCAACTTCCTCATTATTCCATTCATTTGAATAATCTGGATTTCTCCATTCTGGATCTTCTAATTTTCTTGCATGAAGTGATTTTTTCCCAATACCCCATTCATACTTTATGTTACCCCAAACATCCTTATTGTTTTCAGGATAGGGTGAAACAAGAAGCTTTATGTTATGTCTCTTCATCATATAAGATAAGTGAATATCATCAGATACTAACCAATCAAATGGTTCTTCCGCCCAAAAATATTTAAGCCACTCTTTCCTCATAAACCAGGAATGACCTGCCATGTCAACATATTCTATCGTTTCGTTATGTTCTCCATGATCCCCAAACTTTTTACCATTGTCATCATAAGATTCGTCATATTTTATTCCATATCCGCATACAATAGAATTTTCTTTTTTAAGGATATTTAAACAAGTTTCAAACCATTTATGTGCAGGAATCATATCATCATCCATAATACAAAGAAATCTTGTTTTTGAAATTAATCCTACAGCAAATCGTGTATTAAGACCCTGATCATTTTCAACTATTATATAGTCAACGCCATCTATTCGAGGAATTGAAAAATCTTTACTAGGTTTGGTAAATAAAACAATTATTGTATCTGGTTTTACAGATTGAGACCTCAATGATTCTATTTGAGTTTGCAGATATTCTGGCCGGTTAAAACAGCTAATTAAAACTGTTATATCTTCTTTAAAATTTTCATCCCTTACAAGTTTAAACAATTGAACACTATTACCTACATAATATTCATGATTCTCTATTTTAAACCCAGATTGCTGAATATAGGATGATAACTTTACAATATTTTCTACACCTTTCGGAGCAGAACCCATTCCTTCATGAGCTTCCAATAAAATTTCAGATATTTTTTTAAAATTACCCGGTGATATAGAATATAAAACATCATATTCTGATCCTTCACAATCAATTTTTAAAACAACATCTTTATCTAGATCGTTTAAAAGATCATTTATAGATATAGTTTCAATATTTCCAGTATCGTCTTTTACAATATAACATCTTCCATCTATATTTCCGAAATAAGGTTCTCTTCCTACACTTATTTTTTTATTAGATACAAAACTGGCCGCTTTATTTATTAACACCACATTTTCTAAGTCTTTTGTATTAAGAACAAGTAAATTAAACGCTTCTGGATTCGATTCTATTGATATTATTCTTTTAGCTTTATACTTACTAGCAAGAAGAGTAAAAATTCCATTATTAGCCCCTATATCAATAACAGTTTTTCCTAATATATCAGTTTCTGATACATGATATTGATTATTGGTTATGATTTCCTCATAAACAGACAAATGTTGATTTTTAATTTGCTCTAAATTTAATAAATCTTCAGCGCTCAAAGTTACCTCCAAACTCATCTTTCTGAATTCTTTCTAAAGTTTTTCCATTTCTTTCAATAATCTTATCCCAGTCTGGTAAATCATTCACTGTCGCCTCTCCCCCATGAAAAATTGGAAAATTTCCAGTCATGTAGTCTCCTGATCTTTCAGCTGGTTTCTCATCATTTGGCACCATAACAATTTTCCACCCTCTAAAAATACCTAATTTTGCGAGTAAGGTATCTTCACCAGCTCCCCATCCAAACTCTTCCCTGAGTTCACCAACATCTTCATAAAATTTTCGACTTATCATAGCACAAAAAAATACAATGAAAAAGCACTTAAGTATAGAACTATAAAGTTTTAAAGGACCTGTAATACCCACAGATGTATCCATTAAAAATGGAAATTTAAGCATGTCTATCCAAGAATCCCCTAAAATCTGGACATCATTATTTAAAGTTATTAAGTAATCACCCTTTGAAACTCGCCAACCTAAGTTTATAGCAGCAGTAGCTCCTAAAGGTAATGGACAATGTACTAATAAAATATTAGGATTAGTTTTTTGCAAACCGTAAATATATTCAACTGTCCCATCATCACTTCCATTACTAACTATAATTAATTCATAATCATAACTCTTTGAAAATTGCAAGATTGATTCTATGCAATTCCTAGTAAAATCTAGATGATTAAAACACGGAACTATGATCGAATAATCAAATTTGCGTGTAAAAGGGTCTGAAAGCATCTAATCTATTCTTTTCTTTTTAAAATCTGCCTTCAAATTCTGTCCATTATACTTTTTGAAGTCTTTTTTTGTAAAAGTCACACCTTCTCCTTTGAGTTAGTGTTTACAGGGACTTTATCAGTTAATCTGTTTAACCAGGCTAACTTCTCCTGTCCTTTCCGAGCAATATTGATTGCAGCATTCAAATCTGCATTCACCATGTTTCCATAGCCAGTGCAAACAAAGTTGCTCTGGTTCACTCGACTATGCTTATCTAGATGACCACAACTAGAGCAGGTAATAGAGGTATAAGCTGGATGAATCCTGATTGTAAAAATACCCATTTCTTTAGCTCTAATTATAGACCGATTTGCATAGTAGCATCTGGCCCATCTGTCGTTTTTTCCTATCTTCAGATTGGCCAGTACTTTAGGATCCTCAAGTACTAGATTCAATCCATCTTTCTCAGAACGTCTGAGTGCAAGATGAATATCGTGATCTAATACCTGTTTTACTTTAGTTTTAAAGTTCTTCTTTTTATGTTTCTGCCGTTGTCTTTCTGCTTGAGATTTCTTTTCTTTACTGATTATTTTATTCAGATTTTTACCTAAATACCCATCACTTCTAGTTGTTCCGTGAGTAATTCCAACATCTACTCCCAGAAACTTATCTTTAGGTTTTGCAGTTTCTACCTCTTTAGTCACAAATGCCTTGACAAACCAAATATCATCTTTTTTGAAGAATTTACAGTATTTAGATAGCTTCCAGCCTTCTCTAAGAGCCTGATTAAACTTCTTATGAGATTTTACTGGAATCTTTACTTTATTTCTAAATTGAGAGTTTAGACTTACCCAATAATCATATTTAGTATCTTTAGATTTCTCTATACTTCCAGGACAGGAATCAAAATTAATCTGTGGACAGTCTGACTGAGGTGTATCAGACTTATTCTTTTGTCTAAGACCTCTGACAATACCAGAGGCTTCTCGTTGTGCCTGATTTGCTAACAACCCCATTCCTTTAGTTGAGTAACTTCTAATCCATGGTTTGTAGAACATCTGAGTTACGAAATACTGAGTATAAAGTTTGTATCTAGAAGCCGAATATCTCAGATCTTCTATTTTACCGAAGTTACCGTATATCTTAAGTACGTAGTTTCTAGTTAGTTTCATTCCTCTTCTCTTCAATCTTGAAATCATCATTTAATACTGTTCTATCCTAAAATCAAAGCTTTTGACTCCATCTCCTGCATTTCTCGTAAAACCGTCCTTTCCTGCTCTAAAATCTTTTTTTGTAATGTACAAAGTCCCTCTCATTCCCTTAATCTTATCATCTCTTTCTATCGTAATCACACAAAATTCTGGATCTCTAAACAAATACAGTCTTTCAATTTCAATAGTGAGTTCTTTCAAAGTCATCTTACCACTCACAACATCCACTAACTCTTTTAAACCGGCTTTAACTTTTTTGTTCAAGCTAACCTCCAGGATAAGTTTAAACCTATTCTTTTAAAAACCGTATAATAAATTATACATAGCAAAAAACACATCATTTAATGCTGTTCTATATAGGTTATTTGTCGTTCTATATAGGTTTAACTATGTTATCTTTCTGCTGCTGACCTAAAACCAAAGCTTTTGACTCCATCTCCTGCATTTCTCGTAAATTAGTTCTTTCCTGTTCCAAAACAAAATCATCGATCAAAAGTGTCCGCTTCAAAGCATTCCTCAAAACAAGAAGTTCTGTTTGAACTGTCGCCACCGAAGTAGCTAATTGGTTCATACCTTGAAAAATCTGATTAATGGCATCTCGATTCATGTTTTCTACAAGTTTAACTTGCTCACGCTTTGTTTTAGTCATGTTTCGTTTTATAGCATTTCTCATACTAACCTCCTACTGACTCAAAATCCAAGTTTTGATAAGATTTACAGTGCCACTCGTATTACCCAACCCGTGTCCTCCTTTTACAAGAAAAAAGTTCTTTCCTAGAACTAAACAGCAAAGTTCCGCTAATTTAAGACCCTGTTCTTGAGGAATTACAATATCCTGTTGACCATAAATTAGAAGCATAGGTTTTGCGTTCAACTTTGTAGCATAAGTAGTTGTGGATGATAAAACCTCATCATTTTTATAGTTAAAGTAAGGCCAAATTAAATCCATTCCTATTTTATCTCCAATAGTAACATCAGGAAAAATCTTATTTTTTCTAAAGTATTCTCCCAAAGTTGGTAAATTAGTAGGACCTACCAAATATATTCCACCATCAAACATAGGAGAATATTCTATCATTGTATTTTGAGCAACCCATGAACCTCTTGAAGCACCAACTAAATAAATTTTTGCTTTTGGAAGTCTTCTTTTAAAAATCCTAGCAGCATCATAAGCTTCTTTAGCATCTAACAGAGTGGTTGCCTCTTTCATTCCTTGGACCGAATCTTTATCATATTTTAAAACAAAAACAATAAATCCAGATTCAACATAGTTCACAACATCAGAATAAGATTCTACTTGATTTTCCTTTGCTAAACTGAAGCTTCCATGACAGTAGATAATAATTCGACCATTAGGATTCTTTTTGGGTGTAAACAAAAAACCGCCAACGGCATTCCCATCAATAGTTTCTTTAAACGGAATCATATCGTACTTTTTACAAAAAAACATCTCATTCTCCTTTCCTCAATAAACGTTTATTTGACTTAACCTCAAATATTTTTGACAGTTCTTTAGCCACAGGATTTGCTGGTAATATACTTGCTAAAAGATTAAAAGCACATTTAATACAAACTTGTAATTCTCCTAAACATACACCTCCTGTAGAACCGCACTTCACACATGCTTCAACGTCTTTAATATTAATAACTTCAGACCCAACTGTAATCGATAAAGGAATAACAGGCTCAATTCTCAAAAAATTAGTACTTGAGACAGTACCTGTTTCACCAGGCCATTCCAATGTATTACTTGGAGATACTGCCCTTGTGTTGTAAAGAGGTTCTTGGGAGTGAAAAAGATTGCTTCGGGCATGAATGACAACCGACCCAAATTGCGGAAACTCCTGAATGCTTGGAGATACTGCCCTTGTGTTGTAAAGAGGTTCTTGAGTTGCTACAGATTCTTCTGATATGTTGTTTGAAGACAGTTCTTCTCTGATGGATAATGCAAACTCTTGTATTCCATCTCTTGACGATGAGTTGATTGACTCGTTGTCCTCCAGGATCCAGCTCAGCTCCATGTATCAGTCCTCAAGCATAAACTTTACCCATTCTTTTTTCATATCTTCCTTAGTTAAAAAATCTAAATTATTCCACCAAAACTTTTCTAGTTTTCTCTTACTTCTAAACAACAAATTTTTTTCCAGAGTTCTTTTACTTGCTAAACCTACACCAGGAGGTTTAACCAGAATAGTTGTAAACTTTTCTTTTATATGAAAAATTTTAATCCCTGCTGCCACTAATTGACAATTACAATCCCAATCCTCAATAGAGTCTAATCTGTTATCCCATTCTGCAAGATTCAAACATAGTTCTCTAAAAACAACCGTTGGAGTATAAATAGGATTTTCTATAAATAATCTTTTACTATCGAAAACATCATGATAAGGTATTCCAAATGAGTAACCTGGAGTTCCTGTCCACATTTCTACATTTATATCAGAATAAATTAAATCAACATTTGGAAATTCATCAAACTTATTTTTATAGTACGAAAAATAATTACTATCCCATCTATCATTAGCACCTATTAGAGCAATTACTTTTTCTTCACTTTTATCCTGCAAAATAAGATTTTTAACAAAGTTACAAACATTACTAATGCCTTGATTACTTCCCGTAAAAAGACTCACTTTTTCTGGAAATCTTATTCTAAAAGAATTGGCTATAGACAAACTTTTATCTGTAGAACCGTCATCTACGAACCATAATTTCCAGTTTTTATGAGTTTGACTGGAAATACTATCTAAAGTTTTTTCTAAATACGGCTCTTCATTAAAACAAGGTAAAATTATATCAAATCTCACGTGAACTACCCTTCTTAGACCTCTAAATCCTGCCTATACCAGTCAACAGTCTTTTTTAATCCCGAATATAAATCTATTTTTGGTGAAACTCCCAATAAAGAACACATAAAACTATTATCAGATTGGCGATTATTAATTTCACCGCATCTATCTTCCATGTGAATAATCCTGGTTCTATCATAACCGATAATATCTGTTAACATATCTATTAAATAATTAATAGAGCATTTGATACCTGTTCCCGCATTTATTACCTGACCTTCAGAAACTTCATAAGATTTAATAGTTATATCTACAACATCAGAAACATAAATAAAATCTCTAGTTTGAGCTCCATTTCCATAAACTATAACAGACGGTTTATTTTTTAACATTCTATTAATTACTGTAGGAACTACGCCTGCAAAACTACCAGAATTCTGACGAGGTCCATAGGTATTAAATGGCCTAATAACTAAAGCATCTATACCAAAAGTTCTGCAATAACTAAAAACAATTTCCTCAGATGCTAATTTACTGGCATCATAAGGAGTAACTGGAATCCTATGTGTAAACTCCTTCATCTTAATATCTTGATTACCATAAACACCTGAAGAAGAAAACTGAATTAAAACTTTCGCTAAACCTCTTCTCACCATTTCACACATGGCTATAGTAATAGCAACGTTATGAGTTACTGTAAAATAAGGACTTTCTAAAGAAGCTAACAAGGGAACTACAGCCAGGTTAATAATAATATCTATGTTATACTTAGAAAAAAACCTATCTACATCCTCCATATTTGAGACATCAATCATTTTAACTATTACTGAAGATCCCTCTCCCTTATTACTAGCGGTTATATGATGCTGAACATTTTTCAATTTTCCTAAGTAAAAATTATCAAGTACAAAAATATCTTTAGCTCCCAGTTCTACTAATTTATCCACAAAATGGCTTCCAATAAAGCCTGCCCCACCTGTAACTACAACAGATTTACCTCTAAAATTTCTCATCATTACCTACTTTCCTAAAAATCTTGATTCCACAACTTCTTTAACATACTTAACCTGAGTGTCCCAATCCATCCCGACTCCGTTCCGAACAAAACTCACACTTAAAAAATGTTCAATCAAAGCCTTACCTACAACTACACATTTTAAACCAGAATCGTTTACTCTATGACAAAAATCTACATCTTCTCCATACTTATGATTAATAAACCCAATATCTGAAATTACTCTTTTTGGAATAACTACACAAACAAATGGTATCACAGTTTTTTCTACATAAATTTCTTTAGTACTAGTTGCTAAATTTTGATTATAATTACAAGTATTGTTAGAAGCAGGAGCTACCAATCCAACATCAGGATTCGCCTCTAAATAATCTACTAAAATATCTAGCCAACCCTCTTTAGGTCTTAAATCAGGATTAAGTAATGCTACATACTTGCCTTTACTCAAAATAATTCCAATATTAGCAGCACACCCGTATCCTAAGTTTTCTTCTAATCGAAAGTATCTCAAATCACGATGATACAATTGTTTATTATAGCATAAATCCAAAAAATCATCCGATCCATTATCGATAATCACATACTCATAGTCGACTTTAGAAGGAAAAGTTTCAATTTGAGTTATAGTTTTTTCTATATCTTTTATACAATTCCAATTTACAAAAACTATACTAACCAAAGTTACACCTTCTCCTTTGAGTCCCATCTAACTACCCCAATTCCCATGAAAGTACGGTCTCCAGAAGGATCTAACATCTCAAACGATTCATACTCACTTTTAATTTCATTCCAAAGTTCGCAGACTTCCACAGGACCATCCGGTGGTGCTAAATTTCTATGAAATTCTGTATCTAAAATATCATGAAATCCTATTAATCCACCTATTCTTACAAAATTAGAATACATTTGAAAATCTTTTTTTACACCCTCAAAACTATGATCTCCATCGATAAATAAAAAGTCAACTTTTTCGCCATTCAAAATACTGTCAACTTTAAATAAAGTGTTTAATTCATGACTATCTCCCCAAATAGGTATCATACATTTTTCTAAATCAGTACCTGTATAAAAATAGTGTTCCATTTTCCGAAAATCCACACTTATGACTCTACCATCTGGGAAAACATGATTAGCCCACACTAAAGCTGTTCCACCCATAAAAGTACCTATTTCAAGTACAGTTTTAATCGATTCTTTTTTCAAAAAGTCTAATAATAAATTAATTTCAGAAATTTTTTGTGTTAATGGCCAGGTAATATCCATCTACACTTTCCTATATCTTTCAATCAGAACTTTTGAATTTCTTTGAAAAATCTCATCTGACAACCAATCAGTGTGATGCTCCATGTGAAAAAGAGGAAAAGAACCAGAAAATCCATCAGGACCATGCTTTACTTTATCCCATTCCGGCACTCGAACCACTTTCCATCCCGCATCTTCTGCCCTTACTGAAAAATCAACATCGTCTAGTCCCCCTGGATTATAAATAATATCAAGCCCGCCTATCTTATTAAACACTTTTTTTCTAATGGCTGCACAATAAAATAATACAAAGTCCCTATTAATTAGAGAGCATGAACCCACAACAGGCCCAGTAATTCCCACTTCAGACCTTGAAAATGGTTCAAGAAGCATAGTTAGCCACCCATTACCGAGAATAACCGCATCATGATTCAACAAAACAACTATAGTACCCCGAGATACATCTACACCCTCATTAACAGCAGAACAAAATCCTATTGGTTTATCGAACCATAGCAGTCGTTTCGGCACACCTTTCAAAGATTCTATATAATCCCTTACTGATACCGGACAACCATTAGCAACAACAATAATCTCAGTATCAAACAAATTCGTATGATCAGCAACACTGTCTATGCATCGCTTCAACAGATCATACGAATCACCAACTGTAGGAATAATGATTGAAAAAGTCACACCTTCTCCTTTGAGTCAGTGTTTACAGGGACTTTATCAGTTAATCTGTTTAACCAGGCTAACTTCTCCTGTCCTTTCCGAGCAATATTGATTGCTGCAGTATAAAGTTT
>Ga0315283_10002179_pt1 | contig 16254 bp, 13 predicted proteins | sample YL17G09_0_MG_FD_204541 | JGI IMG/M metagenome (GOLD analysis project Ga0315283, IMG submission 204541) | Sediment microbial communities from Yellowstone Lake, YNP, Wyoming, USA - YL17G09_0 | ecosystem: Environmental > Aquatic > Freshwater > Lake > Sediment | place: USA: Wyoming | collected... | reverse complement strand
GCGATCGAAAAAATGATACGGCAGAACCGTCATGATCAACAACCTCCCCGTGTAAAGGCGACCGCGGGATTCTACTCCGCTGAGCCCAAGAGAGAAACATCTCGCTCCAGAAAAGAAGCGCAGTTCACGTCAGGGCTGCGGGGTCCTGACGCTGCAGACCTCCATCGTGCTCACTTCGTTCCGCCGCTGGAGACCTCCCCTCCGCGCCACCCCTGCGCCCAGTACGTTCTCCTTGTATACGAGTCCGTGTACGAAGAGCGAAGACACACCGCAGCCATGGTGTGACCTGGTGGTTGCCCGGGATCACCAGGCGCGCGTACAATCCGCACCTGCCATGATAGCGACCCTGGAATCCCGAAGGTGACGACTGCCGGCGACACCGGCGGGCAGCCCGACGTGCGGGCGATGTTCGACCGCATCGCCGGTCGTTATCAGCTCATGAACGCCCTGATGACGTTCGGGCGCGACCGTGCCTGGCGGCGCGACGTGGTGCTCGCCGCGGGGCTGCCGGCGGGCGCGCGTCTCCTCGATCTGGCGAGCGGCACGGGCGACATCGCCCTGGAGGCGCTGCGGCTGGTTGCCGGCGTGCGCGTCACGGCGGCCGATTTCTCGCTCGAGATGATGCGGGTCGGACGGCGGCGGCCGGGCGGGGGCCGGATCGCCTGGTGCGCCGCGGATGCGTTGGCGCTGCCGTTTACCGACGCCAGCTTCGACGCCGTGACCTCCGGCTACCTGTTGCGCAACGTCGCTGACCGCGTCGGCGTTTTCCGCGAACAAGCCCGTGTTGTGCGGCCGGGCGGGCGCGTTGTCTGTCTCGACACCTCGCCGCCGCCGGCCACGCCGCTGCGACCGCTTGTGCGCCTCTATCTGCGCCGGATCGTCCCGTTGCTCGGGCGGCTGATCGCCGGGGAGCGCTCGGCCTACGCTTACCTCTCGGCGTCGACCGAGGGGTTCAAGACGCCCGACGAACTAGCTGCGATCATGCGCGAAGCCGGGCTCGTCGAGGTGAGCTACCAACGCTTCATGGCCGGGACTATCGCCGTGCACGTCGGGACGCGACCGCGGCGCTAGAAGGAGAAGCATCAGATGCCGCTGTCGGACACCCTCGTCACCGTCACCCGCGGCCGCGCCTGGCTGCTCGCGGCGCGTCCGAAAACGCTCCCGGCGGCAATCGCGCCCGTGGTCGTCGGCGCCGCCGCGGCCCTGGGCGAACGGGCGTTCTCGCCGCTCCCGGCACTCGCCGCCCTGGCCTGCGCGCTGTTGCTGCAAATCGGCGTAAACCTTGCAAACGACTACTTTGATTTCGGCCGCGGCATCGACACGCCTGATCGCAAGGGTCCTGTCCGGGTGACTCAAGCCGGGCTCATCCCGCCGGGACAGGTTCGTCTCGGCATGGTCGCGACTTTCATCGCGGCGGCTCTCGTCGGCGTGTACCTCATTGTCCGCGGCGGGACGCCGATCCTGATCGTCGGGATCGCCTCGATCCTTTCGGCGCTCGCCTACAGCGGCGGGCCGTGGCCGCTGGCGTCGCTTGGCGTCGCCGACCTCTTCGTCTTTGTCTTCTTCGGTCCCGTGGCAGTCTGCGGCACCTATTTCGTGCAGGCCGGCTCAGTCTCCGGCACGGCGGCGGCGGCCTCGATCGCGCCGGGGTTGCTGATCACAGCGATCCTCGTCGTCAACAATCTGCGCGACATCGAGACCGACGCACGGGCGGGCAAACGCACTCTCGCCGTCCGCCTTGGCGTACGCGGCTCTCTCGCCGAATACCTCCTGCTGCTCGGGATTCCCTTTCTCCTCCCGCCGGTCTTTCTCGCAACCAGGGTGCGCGGCCCGCTGATCCTGCTGCCCCTGCTGGCGCTACCGCTGGCTCTGCCGCTCCTGAAGACCCTCGCCACACAGCGCGAGAACGGCCCGGCGATGAACGCCGCACTCGCCGGCACCGCGCGTCTGGCCCTCGTCTACAGTCTTCTTTTTGCTATCGGCCTCGCCTCCTGACAGGTTTCTTCGCAACCTGCTAGAATTTTTATTGCGATGAGCGACAAGCGACCACCGCACACCCGCAAGCCGGACAAGACCGGACCTCAGGCGCTGCCCGAGGTGTTGCGCGTCCGGGTGGCGTTCGCCGACACGGACGCGATGGGAGTGGTCTGGCACGGCAACTATCTGCGTTGGTTCGAGATGGCGCGCACCGAGTTGATGCGGCCGACCGTACTACCCTACCCCGCGCTCGTCGGGCGCGGCATTCATCTGCCGGTCATCGAGGCGCTCGTGCGTTACCGCAAGCCCGCGCGCTACGACGACTTGCTGATCGTGCGGATCGGCCGGATACACGCCGGGGGCGTGCGCCTGCGCATCGACTACCGGATCGAATGCGACGCGGCGCTGATCGTCGATGGACACACCGAGCACGCCTTCACGAATGCCGCGGGACGGGTGGTTCGCCCGCCGCGCGACGCTCAGGATATTTTCTCCCGTCTCAGCGCAGCACACGGAGGCTGACTTATGATTTTTCTTCACAACATTTGCGTCAACCACGAGAATGTTCGTCCTGAAAGCCTCTGGAATCTTGCGGGCGAGGCGCCCGCACTATGAGCCTGCACGAACTGGCCGGCAAGCCGGTCCCGCGCGAAATGCTCGTCAACGTCCCGCGGCTCGTCTCGGACTACTACACTCGCCGCCCCGACCCCGGGGACCCGGCCGAGGGCGTCTCGTTCGGCACGTCGGGACACCGCGGCTCGTCGTTCAAGGGGTCGTTCAACGAGGCGCACGTGCTGGCCATCGTGCAGGCGGTCTGCGAGCGCCGGGCTGCCGCGGGCTCCCCCGGCCCGCTCTTTCTCGGCATGGACACCCACGCCCTCTCCGAGCCGGCGTTCGAAAGCGCGCTCGAAGTGCTCGCCGCCAACGGCGTGGAGACAATGATCCAGGCCGGGCGTGGCTACACGCCCACCCCGGTGGTGTCGCACGCCATTCTCGGCTACAACCGCGGGCGAGCGGTCGGACTCGCCGACGGGATCGTCATCACGCCCTCGCACAACCCCCCCGAGGATGGCGGCATAAAGTACGACCCGCCGAGCGGCGGCCCGGCCGACACCGGGGTCACCCGCAGCATCGAGGAGCGGGCAAACGCGCTGCTGGCCGCCAACCTCGCCGGCGTGCGCCGGATACCGTTCAATCGCGCGCTCGCGGCCTCGACCACGCACGCTCACGACTACGTCATGCCGTATGTCGGCGATCTGGAGAACATCGTCGATCTCGAGGCGATCGCGCGCACCGGCCTGAAGATCGGCGTCGACCCGATGGGCGGCGCCGGCATCGCCTACTGGGACCCGATTGCGACCATCTACGACCTCGAGCTCGAGGTCGTCAACCGCGCCGTCGACCCGACGTTCGGCTTCATGCGACTCGATCACGACGGCAAGATCCGCATGGACTGCTCCTCGCCGCACGCCATGGCCGGCCTGATCGGGCTCAAGGGGCGCTTCGACATCGCCTTCGGCAACGACCCGGACTTCGACCGCCACGGCATCGTCACGCGCAGCGGCGGCCTGATGAGCCCGAACCACTATCTCGCCGTCGCTGTCTGGCACCTCTTCTCGCACCGTCCGCACTGGCCGACCGCGGCCGGCGTCGGCAAGACGCTCGTGTCCAGTTCGATGATCGACCGGGTCGCCGCGAGCCTCGGCCGCCGCGTCACCGAGACGCCGGTCGGCTTCAAGTGGTTTGTCGGCGGGTTGATCTCCGGCTCCCTCGCGTTTGCCTGCGAGGAGAGCGCCGGCGCCTCCTTCCTGCGCCGCGACGGCACGGTCTGGGTCACCGACAAGGACGGTATCATCATGGATCTGCTCGCGGCCGAGATCACGGCGGTACACGGCAAGGACCCCGGCGAGTGCTATCGCACCCTGGAGCGCGAACACGGCCGCGCCTGGTATGCCCGCATCGACGCCGCTGCCTCGAAGATCCAGCGGGACACGCTCGCGCGGCTCTCCTCGAGCCAGGTAACCGCCACCGAACTGGCCGGCGACCCGATCGTCGCAAAGCTCACGCGCGCGCCGGGAAACGACGCGCCGATCGGGGGACTCAAGGTCACCACCGCGCAGGGCTGGTTCGCCGCGCGCCCCTCGGGCACCGAGGATATCTACAAAGTTTACGCCGAGAGCTTCCGGGGCGAGGAGCACCTGCGCCGGATCCAGCAGGAGGCCCAGGCGATCGTCGCCGCGGCCCTGCGGGACTGATCGGGCTTTCACGGTCAACGGCCTCCGCCCGGCTTGTCTAAAACGAATGGGGAGCCAACGAGGACGAATATGACGCACCGGAACGGAAAATGTTCCCACCCTCTCCCCCTTGTGACGCTGCGAAGGATCTGACAACAAAGTTGCCGCCTGACAGAATTACCGCCGGGCCTTGACAAAAGCTTTCTCTTGCCCTAGCTTGAAATCAAGAAGGGCGGTGCACTCGCGAAAGTAGTCTTTTGTGTCGTCGGCAAGTATACTTTGTTCTGTATCACGATCATGCGAGTGTGTCCAAGAATCCGAAAGGAGGTGGGGAGGAATGGGTTTGGCAGCACGGAATCTGGATCCGAGGGGTTCTTCCCGCGGGGCAGAGGGCGTGTCTGCCAGCGGGGTTATAGTGTTGTTGGCAAAGAAACAACATAACTGCTAAAAGGGAGGGCGTCATGAAAAATCGTTCGTTGATCCCGAAGCTGTTCGCGTTTGTCGCGGCGGTCCTCGCCGTTGGTGCGCTTTCGACGGCCGCGGTCGCTGCCGACAAAGTCGTAGGCTTCGCCGTGAAGTCCAGTCTTGCCGACGGCGGCATCGATTTCGAAAATGCCATCCCCATGCCGTTGCCCACCCCCGACGAGAGAGCCATGCAGGAGTCGTTCGCCAACGAGATCGTGGCTTACCCCGGCCCCGCGGGAGCAGCCGGGGGCGGCGCCGGCAACGGCCAAAGGGCCCCGGTTTCCATCCCGCCGAGCACGGCCGTGCAGAGCGCTTTCTCGGACATCTTCGAGTCGCAGGAATTCGGAGCCACCCTGCACCCCTTCACCACCTCGCGCGTCGACAACTGGTGGAATGTTTCCTCCACCCAACCCTTCTCCCGGACCGGCAAACTCTACTTCAAGATCGGCACCGCGAGCTACGTCTGCTCGGCGTCGCTGATCAAGCGCGGTGTCATCGTGACCGCCGCGCACTGCGTGGCGAATTTCGGCAAGAATCAGTTTTACAATAGCTGGGTGTTCGTACCGGCCCTCAGTGGCGCCAGCGCCCCGTACGGTTCCTATACCGGCGCGGTGGCATGGGTTTTAAGTTCCTATTATAACGGAACAGATGTCTGCGCCGCCGGCGCCGTAGGCGTGGTCTGCAAGAACGACGTCGCCGTCATCAGGCTCAACATGTTCAACGGCGCGTACCCCGGCACGAGGGTGGGCTGGTACGGTTATGGCTGGAACGGCTGGGGCTTTAACTCGAGCAAACAGATCCTGATCAACCAGCTCGGCTACCCGGTCTCCCACGACAGCGGCCTGAAGATGCAGCGGACCGACTCGCAGGGCTTCGTGAATGCATCCATGGCCGGCAACACAGTGTGGGGGGGGCGGCAGACCGGCGGCTCGAGCGGCGGCCCGGAGTTGACGAACCTCGGTGTTGCGCCAGTCTTGTCGGGCGGCGTGACGTACGGCTCTTACGCCGCTTACAACATGGTGATCGGCGTGACCAGCTGGGGCTATACCAATCAGGTGTACAAACAGCAGGGCGCCAGCCCCTTCCTGTCCACGAACATTGCCCTCCTTGTGGCCACTGCCTGCGGCGCCGCGCCTTACCACGCGACCTGCCAGTAATCTTCCTGAGAGCACCGGCGAGGGCGCCCGGGCGACTGCCCGGGCGCCCTCGCGCTTTTCACCCCTGCGGGCGTGTTCAGAATTTCGCGATCAACGGGAACTTCGACAAAGAGGTACTGCTCCCCGATGTCGATCATCCGGGGGCCGGCGGCGGGGGGTGGGGGCGGCCTTGCGGGCCTGATCAGGCGTTCAGGATCACGAGGTCCGCAGGTTCAGCGCGACTGTTCCAGCCCACGGATGCGTTCGACGGCTTCGGCTGTCCCCGGCTCGTCCGCAGCGCCGCGGCTCGCGTCCAGCGCCCGCCGGTAGTAGACCCGCGCGTCCTCGCCGCGGCCCTGCCCGGCCGCGACGTCGCCGAGGCGGATGAGATCGAGGCGGATCTTGGCAGCGAGGCCGAGCTTCTTGTCGAGGACCAGCGCCTCTTCATACCCTTCCCGCGCCTTCGCCAGTTCGCCGAACACGGAGCGGACGTCCGCCGCGATGCGCAGGGAATTCGCCGTCTCCTCATCCGCCTTCACCTCCCGGTTCAGCGCGAGCGCCTCGAGCGCCGCTGCGAGCGCCGCCGCCCGGTCGCCTGCGAGAAAGGCGATGCGCGCCTGCAGGTTGACGATCCGGCCTTCTTGGCCGCACGCGGATTCCCGGCACAGCGCCCGGGCCTGCGCCGCCAGCCTTGAGGCATCCGTGAGGGCGTTCTGGTCCGTGAAGAGCAGCGCCCTCAGGTAGGCGGCTGAAGAACGCTGAACCGGGGAGAAAGCGAGCTTCCCTTCCGTGAGGATTTCGTCCGCCGCAAGGGCGGCTTTCTCCCCGTCGCCGATGACTCGGTATACGGCGGCCAGATCGAGGAGATTTGCGGCGATCCCGTCGACGTGCTCGATCGCCCGGGAGATCCGCAGCGCTTCGCGGTAACCGGAGAGCGCCGTCTCGTGCTGCCCGCGTTCGAACGCCGTCGTCGCCTTCCGGTTGAGTTCGATCTCCCGCTCGAGGGGCGCCGAACGGTAGAGCTGCCGCGCGCCGCCGCAGCCGGCCAGGAGCCCGGCGACCCCGACAAGCCCCAGCAACGCGACCAGCCCCGCGGCCGCCCTGAACCGCCGGCGTCCCGGGACGTCGCGCCGCACCGCGGTACGGTCGAAGCCTCCCGCCCTATTTCCGGCGCTGATAGCTGTCGACATCGATCGTCCTCTCCTTCGGCGGCGGTTCGTCGCTGCGCAACAGCCACATCTCGCCCACGCGCTTCACGAGCGCCTCCGAATCCCGAACGAGGGTCCCGCCGTCCTCGATCAGCGCCGGCGCCTGGACGCTCGTCCGCTGCACATCGAGCGCGATGGCCTGGATGGTGTCGAGGCTGGTCTTGAGTTTCTCCAGGATCGGCGGGAGTTCCTGTCTCAGGATGGCTGTGGCTTCTCCGGCGCCCTGAACCGCGCCGTCCGCGCTCCGAAGCACCGCTTGCACCTGGGGGAGCAGCTCCTCGTGCAGCGACGTCACCAGTTGCTTGATGTCGGTGGCGACGAGGGACTCGGCCGCGCGGGCCGTCCGCTCCGCCCCGGCCGCGGTCTGGTCCGCCTTGGCGACCACGGCCGTCACCGCGGGGAGCACGTCCCGGCTCAGGGACACCGCCGCCGCATCCAGATCGGCGGCGAGCTTGTTGAAGCTCGCCCCCGCACCGTCGAACGCGGCGCCGATGCCCCGCTGCGTCTCGTCTAGATTTGCGGTGAGCCTGTTCAAGTTGGCGAGGGTCGTCATGAAGTCCCCTTTCGGGTCGCCGAGATTCCCGAGCGTCGCCGTAAGCTGCCGCAGAACCGGCTTGAGCTCCTCCATCGCCTGCTGCGCCCTCTCGCTCAGGTCGACCCCCGGCTCAAAGACAAGCTCGCCCCCTTCCCCAATCACCTCCGCCCCGGGAGTACCGGAGGTGATCACGACCTTCGCCCCACCCACCAGCAGGCTTTTCGAGAGACGCGCCGTCGAATCCCGCTTGATCCATTTGAGAGCGTTTTTGTCGACCGCCAGCTGCACCTCGACCTTCCCCGCATCGTCGAGACGGAGCCGTGAGACCTTCCCGATCCTGAACCCGCGGGTCAGCACTTCCGCCCCCTCGCCCAGATCCTCCGCGCTCGCGACCCTGAAGGAGACCGCCGCGCGCGGCGTGAAGAACCCCTGCCTGACGCCGAGGAGGACCACTGCGGACACCGTCGCCGCAAGTCCCAGTATCACGAAGATGCCAACTTTCCTCTCGAGGTGGACGAAGCGCGGGTCATGTTCCTCGAACAGACTCATGCGCTGAACCTCCCTCCCTCCTGCCGCAGCACCAGATCCGCCGGCAGGCGCTGCAGGGACTGCTCGTCCGAACTCAGATAGACGGACGTGCGCCCCGGCCGCTGGGTGTGAAACCAGACCGCGAAAGACTCAAGGCGCGCGCGGACGTCGCGCTGCAGCCCCTCGAAAGCGGATTCGTAGATCACGATCTCGGGGTCCATCAGCGCCGCGCGCGCGCAACCGAGGAGGCGCTGCACCTGCGCGGGCAGCGCGCCGGGAAGACTCTGCAGATAGCCCGGCACCAGGTCATCGGCTACCCCGAGGCGGCGGAGCAAGTCCACTACCTGCCCTTCGAATGTGGCGGGTTCCCCGCCCCGGTGGTACATGACCGGCAGCAGGAGGTTCTCCCAAACCTTCAGGTTGCTGACGAGGCCGCCACCGCTCCACACGATACCCAGCCTCGAAAAGAGGGCTAACGCCCGCACCTCGGTCACCTCGTTCAGCACTTCGCCGAAGAGCGCGATCTCCCCCCGCTCCGCCGGCGCACTCGCGAGCAACAGGTGCAAAATCAGGTCGCGGTCGAGATTCGACTCCGTCACCAGCTTGCAGGCGACACCCGCGCCGATGCTGAAGGAGGCCTCGCTGAAGCCCGCCGCCGTCACCTCTCTGAACTTTATCACAGGAATGACGCCACGGTGATGAACCCGTTGATCACCACCACGAGGATCAGGGCCTCGATCACGGCGCGGGTGGCAGCCTGCGGCACTTCGGTGATCGATCTGCGGACCCGCAGGCCGTGGTAGCAGGCGGCCGCGGCGATCACGAGGCCAAAAATCAGTCCCTTCAGCAGGGAGATCGACAAGTCGTAGAAGCTCAGCGCCGTGGCGAGGTTGTCGAGCTGGGAGCGGAACGGCAAATCAAACAGCAGCGACGAGAGCGCCAGCCCGCCGAGAACGGCGGTCCCCTGGAAGAAGAAGAGCAGTGCGAGCAGGCTCGTCGTCAGCCCGGCGATGCGCGGCATTACCAGGTAGCGGGTGGCGGGGATGCCCATCGCGCGCAGGTAGCCGACCTCGCCGCTGACCTTCATCGAGCCAAGTTCCGCCGCCACCGCGGTTCCGCTCCGGGCGATGACGATGATGGCGGCGAAGAGCGGACCGAGTTCGCGCACCACCACCCAGACGAGGATCCGGCCGGTGAGATCCGTGGTGCGCCCCGCGAGGCTCGCGACCTGGGTGATGATCGCGAGACCCAGGACCAGGCCGATGGCCGCCACCACGAACAGCGCCTGCACGCCGGTGAAATAGATCTGGCGGTAGAATACCTGCCGCACCGGCCGCTGGGCGAGCCCGGGCAGGGCGCGCGCGGCTTCCAGAGCCAGGGCGAAAACGCCGACGGCGTGCACAAAGAAGGTCAGGACTCGCCTGCCGAGAACCTGGACGATGTCGGGCTTCACGATCAGCGGGGTTTCACCGACGGCCGCGGGCCCATCGGGGGCAGGGCTTTTTTCACCGCGATCTTCTTCCCTTTGATGAATGCGTTGTCCATCGCGGCGATCACTTTCTCGGCGATGTCGACAGGGACGTCGACGAACGTGAACTGCTCACGGATGTCGATCTTCCCCACGCGCTTGCCCTGGATGCCCGACTCCCCGGCGATGGCGCGCAGGAGCTCCGACGTCTGGATCTTGTCCTTGTTCCCAAGGGTGATGAAGAGCCGGGTCATCCCCTTTTCCACGGATGTCGCCCTTGATGCATGAGCGGGGGCGGGACCGGGGGCGGCGCGTTTTTGCAGTTCGGCGACCTTCATCTCGCCGAATGCGATCACCAGCGCAGCGGCCGCCACTGCGGCCGGATCGGCGGTCTCGCAGAGTTCCTTGACGACATCGAGGTACTGGTGGTGGGTGCCCTTCTCCAACACCGTGACAACATCGCTGACAATCTGCTTTTGGCGGGCCTTGGTGACTGCGGCCGCCGACGGTATGTCCCTGCGGCTGAGCTTGGTCCTGGCGGTCTTCTCGATCAGCTGCAGCTGGCGGTATTCACGCGGCGTCACGAACGTGACCGCCATCCCCGAGCGGCCGGCCCGGCCCGTGCGGCCGATGCGGTGGATGTACCCCTCCGGGCTCTGGGGGATGCTGTAGTTGATGACATGCGTGATGTTTTCGACATCGATACCCCGGCCGGCGACGTCGGTCGCCACGAGGATGTCGATCGCTCCGCGCTTGAACTTCCCCATCATCTCTTCCCGGTGCGCCTGCGTGAAATCGCCGTGCAGGGCGCCGGCGTTGTAGCCGAGCGTCTTCAGCGACGCCGCGACATCGTCGACCTCGCGCTTGGTGTGGCAGAACACGAGCGTCAGTTCCGGGGATTCCACGTCCAGCAGCCTTGTGAGCACCTCCGTCTTGTCCCTCTGGGCCACTTCGTAAAAGACCTGGGCGATTTTCGGGGCGACGATGTCCTTGAGGTTGATCGCGATCTTCAGCGGGTCTTTCATGTGCTTTTTCGCGATCTTCGCGATCGCGGGGGCCATCGTCGCTGAGTAGAGCATCATCTGCCGGGTCGCGGGGGTCAGCTCGAGAATCTTCTCGATGTCCTCGATGAACCCCATGTCGAGCATCTCGTCCGCTTCGTCGAGGACGACGATCGAGATTTCGGAGAGCGCCAGGGTCTTGCGATTCAGGTGGTCGAGCACCCTGCCCGGCGTGCCGACGACGATGTTCACGCCGCTTCTGAGCGCTTTCACCTGCCGCTCCAGCGACGAGCCGCCGTAGACGGTCAGCACGGAGCGGCTCTTGAACTTCGAGAGTCGGCCGATCTCCTCGGCGACCTGGATCGCCAGCTCGCGGGTCGGTTCGAGGATCAGCGCGTACGGTTTGGAGCCCGCGGTCTTCTTCTCGATGACCGGGACCGCGAACGACGCGGTCTTGCCAGTGCCGGTCTGCGCCTGGCCGATGATGTCGCGGCCTGCAAGCGCCGCCGGTATCGTCATCTCCTGGATGGGTGTCGGCTCCTCGAACCCCATCTCGGCGATCGCCTTGAGCAGGCCCGCGCTCAGATTCAGTTCCGCAAAACTTTTCATGTCTGAAACTCCTCTATCACACACGCGCCGCCCTGGCGGGCGTTGGTCGCCGTACCCCGCCCGCGATCGATGCGTCAATCATACACCTCCAGCGCCGCTGCCGAATCGATCGATCGTCGCCCAGTCTCGCACGGGCATGGGCCTCAGCGCGGCGGCTCGTTGTTCTTTCCCAGCCGCTCGAGAAGCCGCCGGGCCTCACTGTCGCCCGGATTCAGTCGCACCGCAGCAACGAGATGCGGCTCGGCTTGGCGAAACTCGCCGAGCCGCACGAGGACCGCGCCCAGCACGCTGTGCGCCCGGTCGTATTCCGGCGCAAACCGCACCGCCTCTTCCAGCCAGGGCACGGCCTCGGGGTAGCGACCGAGGTTCAGCAGAAGCGCACCGAGCGAGGTCGCATTCGTAACATCGCGCGGCGCGCGCAGGGCAGCCTGGCGGTAGTACTCCAGCGCCGCGACCCACTCCTGGCGGCGCTCGTGCACCCAGCCGAGGTTGTACAGTACCAGAGCATTTGACGGTTCGAGATCGCGGGCCCGGCGAAGATATCCGAGTGCTGCCTCTGAAGCGCCCTCGGACTGCGCGGTGATGCCCAAATCCATGAAGGCGACCGCGCTCGGCGCGACGCGTGCGGCGTGGCTTGCGAGACTGCGTCTGTTGCGCCAGTGCCCGGCCTGGACGCCGGCAGTTGCTGCGAGGGCCGCCACCCACGCGAGAGCCGCCGCCCCGAAGACGTGCCGCAGCGCCGGGTGCGACAGCGCCGACTCCCCGGCGCCCCAGGCCGCGATCAGGAAAACACCGATCAGGGGGACGTAGCTGTAACGGTCCGCGGTCGCCTGCATCCCGACCTGCAGGAGCCCGATAACCGGCAGAAGCGTGACAAAATACCAGAGCAACCCGGCCGCGATAAAGGGCCGGCGGCGGCGCAGGTTCACCGCGACAACGGCGCCCGCCGCCAGCAGCACGCCCGTGATTGCAACATGCACCCAGGACAGCGCGGCGCCCGGGTGCGGGTAGAAGTAGGCGAGGCCCGTCGGCCAGATGGCCTTGCGGAGGTACCAGCCAGAGGCCAACAGGGCGTTCCCGAGCCGCACCGGCCACGGGAAGGCCTCCAGGGTGGCCAGGGCGCCGGCCCGGCCCTGCGCAAAGACGGCCAGCGCGGCTGCGGCGAGCGCGAGCGCGAAGAAGGGGATCTTTTCGATGAGGCAGGCCCGGCCGCCTTTGTCGTTCCGCAGCCGACCGAGCGGCCAGAAATCCAGAATCAGCAGGGTGAACGGGAAGGTGACAAGCATCGGCTTGGCCATTAACCCCAGGGCCAGGGGGATCGCCACCGGCAGCAGCCGCAATGGCCGCGGCCGTCGAACGTAGTGCAGATAGGCGCCCAGGCCGAGAAGCCAGAAGAAGGTAGACAGAACGTCCTTGCGCTCGGAAACCCACGCCACCGACTCCACGTGGAGCGGATGGGCGACAAAGAGCGCCGCAGCCAACGCACTACGCCAGAGGGCGCCGGTCAGGCCTCGCATCAGCAGGAAGAGAACGACACCGCTCGCCGCGTGCAACAGGATGTTGACCTGGTGCATCCTGGCGGGGTCGAGCCCGAAGAGTTGCGCGTCGAGCATCAGGGAGAGCCAGGTCAGGGGATGCCAGTTCCCCTTCATCGTGGTGCTGAATGCCCAGCTCACCCCGGCAGCTGTCAACCCCGCCGCTACCCGAGGATTGCTCGCAACGTACTCATCGTCGTCGAGGTTGACGAAGCCGGCGTCTGTTACCGGCCAGAACACGGCGAGAGTCAGGGCACACAGCCCCAGGATCACGCACGCCAGTGCCCCGTTCCGGTGATTCATGCTTTCACGGATTTTCGGACTGCGACTGGGGGGACTCCCCTCACCGCAGCTTCCTGATGATCTCCCCGAGCCGGCCGATCTCCTCGCCGTAGAGCGCCCAGTTGCCCTCGCGCTGGGCCTTCATCGCCCGCTCGTAGTGCTCCTGCGCGCGCGCGGCCAGATCGCCTTCGGCCGTCGGCTTCCGACTTGTGTCGGCGGCGGCCGCGGTGCCCGCCGCGGTCGCGATCCGGCCCGCACCGGCACTCTCGCCGAAAATCCTCGCCAGCGCGCGCTCCAGCGTCTCCTCCATGGCGATCTTGTTCTCGTAGGCCACGATCACCCGTTTGAGCTCAGGAATCTTGCCGGTCTCGGCGCGCAGGTACAGCGGCTGCACGTAGATCAGCGAGTTCTCGATCGGGATCACGAGCAGCGTCCCCTGCATGACCTGCGACCCGCGCTGGTCCCAGAGCGAAACCTGTCGCGAGATTTCCGTGTCCTGATTGATCCGCGCCACGATCTGCTTCGGGCCGTAGACGAGCCGGTCCTTCGGGAAGCGGTAGACGATCATCTTCCCGTAGGCGTCCCCGTCGCTGCGCGCGACCATCCACGCCGAGAGATTGTCCTTTTTCTTCGGGTTGAAGGGGATCATTAGGATGAACTCCTCCTTCTTCTCCCCCGGCAGCTTCATGATCGTGTAGTAGGACTCCATCGCCTCGCGCTGGGCCTCCGCGCCCATGACCGGGATTTCCCACTGGTCCTCGCGGTTGTAGAAGCTCTGCAGATCCTCCATGTGGTAGGTCGAATAGACCGCGGTCTGCACGCCGAAGATGTCCAGCGGGTAGCGGATGTGCCGGCGCAGGTCCTCGGGCATCTCGCCGATCGGGTGCAACACCCCGGGGAAGACGTTCGCGATGGTCTTCGCGATCGGGTCCACCGGGTCGGCGATGTAGAACTTCATGCTCCCGTCGTAGGCGTCGATCGTGATCTTCACGGAGTTCCTGATGTAGTTGACGCCGCCGCCCACCGGCTGCGAGTACGGGTACCGGTCGCTCACCGTGTAGGCGTCGTACATCCAGACCAGGCGCCCGGCGTCCGTGACCACCATGTGCGGGTCGCTGTCGAGCCGCAGGAAGGGCAGGACCCGCCCGACCCGCTCGGCGATGGTGCGGTGATAGAGGACCCGGCTCGCGCCGGTCATGTCGTTCGAGAGCAGCAGTTTCATCGAGCCGAAGTGCGCCGCGAAGGCCAGTTTCCTGAGCAGCGAGTCGATCTTGACCCCGCCGGCCCCGGCGTACTCGGTGAAGACATTGTCCTCGCCCGCCGGGTAATCGAACTCCTTCGACTTCGTGTTGACGATCACGTGGCTGCTCGAGAGTTTCCCGTAGTAGATCTCGGGCCGGGTGATTTTGATCTCTTTCGCGGTGGAGACCGGCGGGATGTCCTTCACGAGCAGCACCGGCAGCCCCTCCGGCGTCACCTGCGTGACCGGCCCGAGCGTCAGCCCGTAGCCGTGGGTGAAGGTCAGCGTTTCGTTGATCCAGTTCTTGGTCGGGATGCTGTCGCTGGAGAGCTCGCGCGGGGAGAGCATGGTCTGCCGGTACTCGCCGTTGATCAGGTAGCGGTCGTTGCTCACCGTGGTGAAATCGTAGTAGGTGCGGATCTCCTGCACCTGGCTGAAGGTGTCCAGCAGCGGCCGGTGATCCCAGAGGCGGATATTCCTGATGGTCGCGACGTTTCTCTCGATGTCCTCGCGGCCGAGACTTGTCTGCCCCGAGATGTTGCGCTCCTCGACCGCGGCGAGACCGAAGCCCTGGCGCGTCGCGGCGATGTTCTGCTTGATGTAGGGCGTCTCCTTGACCAGTTCGTTGGGCGCCACCACGAACTTGTGCAGCAGCGCCGGGTAGACGGCGCCTCCGACGACAGCGGCAACGAGGTAGGCGCCGATGCCCGAGACCACGAGCATGCCGCGCCGCACGAAAATGTTCGCCAGGATCAGGGCCGCCGCGACGACGGCGAGCGCGATCTGCAGCTTCATGGCGGGCAGACGCGCGTGGATGTCGGTGTAGGTCGCGCCGGCGACGAGCCCCGCGGTCGAGGAGAGGACGGTGTGCATGCCGACGAAGGTGTTGAACGCCAAAACGAGAAAGAGCAGGCTGCCGAGGACGGCCAGGTGCACCGAGGCCGGCCGCTCGGCGGAGACCCCCTTGCTGGTCAGGAGCAGCGCCCCCTTGAGAAAATACATCGCCGCCGCTGCGAGCAGCGCGATGCCGAGCGCCAGCAGCAGACCGGAGCCGACGATTTCGAGCACCGGCAACGAAAAGACGTAGAACGAAATGTCGCGGCCAAAAACCGGGTCGGCCGCACCGAACGGCGCCGCGCCGGCCTGGAGCAGAAACTTCAGCCAGTTGGAGGCGAACAGCGAACCGACGACGAACGCCGCCAGCGCGGGCGCCGCGAGGGCGAGCCGGTCGAGGTGCTTCGGCACGTCCAGCTGGAGGGCGGCCTGGTTCTGGAAGGAGACCGTGACGACGCGCCCCCGGGTGGCCCGCACCATCGCCAGGTGGCTGGCAAAGGCCACGAGCAAGCCGAGCAGGCCGCCGGCCAGCGACCAGAAGGCCTGCGCCTTGAAGCTCGTGACGAAGACCTGCGGGAGTTCGACGCTCTGGAACCAGAGCCAGTCGACGTAGAAGGACACCAGTTGCGGCACGAAGATGAACGCCAGAACCAGTGCGACCACGAACAAAGGTGCCACTGCCGGGCTTTTGGTGCGTATCACGGATTCCCTTTCTCACTGCGCCACATCGAGGAAACCATCCGCTGATGTGGGGACGATCCCCAATGAGCTTTCCGTTCCCGTGCGGACTGCGGGGTCCTGTCGCTGCGGACCTCCATCGTGCTCACTTCGCTCCGCCGATGGAGACCTCCCCTTCGCGCCACCCCTCCGTCCAGCAAGTCCCCTTGACAAGCCAGTTCCTTCAGAGCGGGATCCCCGCCGATCACAAGGTATTTTCCGGATCGGTCACCGGGGCTAGCGCTGGCTCATCTTTTCACGAATGACGTGCGAACGCAAATCCCGAAGTGCGCTATTCTCTGGTTACCATGAGCAAGCAGACTCCCTTTCCTGCGGGATCGTTGGCCGGGAGCATTGCGTCGGTCACGGCCAAAGCCCTGGCCTCCGGAGCCATGCTGCCGATTGCCACGGGTTGCGAGTTTATCGATGACGGCGGAGTGCGGTTCTTGGTGCGGGTGCTCACCAACCGCCAGCGCAAAAGCGCC